>Ga0070706_100000883_pt1 | contig 32838 bp, 25 predicted proteins | sample KBSK5501metaG_FD_65476 | JGI IMG/M metagenome (GOLD analysis project Ga0070706, IMG submission 65476) | Corn, switchgrass and miscanthus rhizosphere microbial communities from Kellogg Biological Station, Michigan, USA - KBS K5-50-1 metaG | ecosystem: Host-associated > Plants > Roots >... | reverse complement strand
TCACTGCGGCCCAGCATGCGGCCGAGCTCGCGCAGCATCACGGTCTGATCGGCCGGGATGACGGCCATCACGCAACCCGTCTCGTCCTCGAGGATGACCGACTTGGCCAGCAGGCTGGGTGGAACGTGCGCGCTGCGGGCGGTCTGCGCGCTGGTGTGACTGTGCTCGTGCAGGCAGACCTCGTAGTGCGCCCCGCGTTGCCCGAAGTAAGTGGACAGAGGTGAAGGAATGGACATGACATCCTCCTGGTCGAAAGCACGGACCTGAGTTCGAGCCGCGTTCGCGCGGCAGGCCCGGCCGCCTCGACAGTTTGCTCCCGGCGCGGGCGGATCGCCAAGCGCCGCACGGACCCGGCTTCGTGCCCTGCAGGCCCCGTCCGACACGCCGTCGTGGCCCGCTCCGATAACCGACGCGTGCCGCGGGGCCGCAGAATGAAGTCGCTTCGACCGACAACGGACGGAGGTCACGACATGATGATTGCATCGATACGACGAGGCTTGCGTTGGATTGGCGCGTTGCTCGTTGCCGTGCTGGCGACGGGTTGCGCGGGCATGAGCGCGTGCGAGCGCAACACGGCCCTGGGCGCCGCGGTCGGCGGCGTGGCCGGCTCGGCGCTGAGCAACGGCAGCACGATCGGGACGGTCGGCGGCGCGGTCGCCGGCGGCGTGGTCGGCAATCGCGTGACGCGCCAGCCCTGCTGACGCGGCCACGCGTCCGATCAAGCGCTGCATGCAGCGTCGGCAACGCCAGCAGCGCCGACGCAGAAGGAAAACTATCGTCTGAAGATGCCCGCGGCGGTTTCCTGATGCGCTCGCTTGCCGCGACACTGCGCGCTGGAGACAACACGGCCGTGCCGCGATGGTGCGCGCCCGAGCCGCAGGGCAGATGCACGACAAATCATTCGTTCCCGGATCGCGGGCCGAGCCTTTCGCGAAGGTTCTGGCCACGTTGCTGATCTTCGCGATCGGGCTGCTTGGCGCCGCGAGCGCACGCGCCGAGAGCCTGACCACGATCCGCCAGGGCACCCTGCCCGTGCTGCCGGCGCGCACGACCTCGCTGCTGTCGCTCGACGGCCGGCTGATCGCGCTCGATCGCGGATCGGCGTGGGTGCTGAGCGGTGACGACAGCAACGGCGTCGCCACGCGCTGGTCGGCCGCCGACTGGAAGCCCGCGGCCGGCGTGCTGGCCGTGACGAGCAGCGGCAGCGGCACCGAGGCGGCGGCGTACCTGTTGGGCGGAGCGCCGAACGGACCGGTCGAGCGCATCGATCGCCTCACGTGGCGCGACGCCCGCCTCGCCGCGCAGCCGCTCGCGCCGCTGCCGAGCCCGCTGAGCTCGCCGCGCGCCGCGGTGCTGCTCGACACGCTCGTGGTGGCCGGCCTCGGCGCCGATGGCCGCAGCCGTGCGTTCGAGATGCGGCTCGCCGCCGCCCCCTCGACGGCTGCCGCGCCGCCGGCATGGCGCGAGCGCCCCGCGTGGCCCGCCGGCACCGCGGCGAGCGCGCTGATCGCGCAGACCTCGGCGCTGTTCGCCGTCGTCACCTCCGGCACGAACGGCGCGCCGCAGCCCGATCGCGTGTGGCGCTGGTCGGCCGATGCCGGCTGGGTCGACAAGGGCAGCGCGCCCGGCCGCATCGTCGCGGCCTCGGGCCGCGCGATCGGCCAGGCGCACGTGCTGTTCCTCGTGCGAACGAACGGGAGCGGCGACGAGGCAGCACCGGCGCAGCTGATGAGCTACCACACGATCACCGGCGCGTGGGCCGCATTGCCGGCGCCGCCGATCACCGGCGCGAGCGCCTCGGCGGCCTGGAAGAACGGCATCGTGTGGGCGACGACAGCAACACCGACACCGACGCCGGCCGGCGCCGCCGGCCGCACCGCCACCGCCACCGCCACCGCCACCGACACCGGCTCCGGCTCCGGCTCCGGCTCCGGCACCGCGCTGAATTACGCCGAGATCGAGTCGGGCAAGCTGCTGCTGAAGTGGCTGGACTGGATCGTGATCGTCGTCTACCTCGCCGGCATGCTCGGGATCGGGCTGTACTTCTACCTGCGCGAGAAGCGCAACTCGACGTCGGACTTCTTCGTCGGCGGCCGCGCGATCCCGTTCTGGGCCGCGGGCGTCAGCCTGTATGCGGCGAACACGAGCTCGATCAGCTACATCGCGATCCCGGCCAAGGCGTTCGAGACCAACTGGCAGTACATGACGAACAACCTGATCGCGGTGCTCGGGCTGATGTTCGTCGCGGTCTGGATCGTGCCGCTCCTGCGCCGGCTCGACCTGATGAGCGTGTTCTCGTACCTCGAGACGCGCTTTCACCCGGCGATCCGCATGCTCGCGAGCGGGCTGTTCATGCTGACGCAGCTCGGCAGCCGGATGAGCGTGATCCTGTTCCTGCCCTCGCTCGCGATCGCGACGATCACCGGCATCGACATGGTCTGGAGCATCCTGCTGATGGGCGGCTTCACGATCGTCTACACCGCGATGGGCGGCATGAAGGCGGTGATCTGGACCGACGTGGTGCAGCTCGTCGTCAAGATGGGCGGCGCGCTGTTCGCGATCGGCTTCATGATCTGGGCGCTGAAGGGCGGCGTCGGCGAGTTCGTCTCGACCGCGCTGGCCGAGCACAAGACGCGTCTGTTCGACTTCAGCTTCGACCTGACGAAGGCGACCGTCTGGGGCTTCGTCTTCCTCGTGCTGTTCGACGTGGTGCTGACCTTCCCGAAGGACCAGGTGCTGATGCAGCGCACGCTGTCGACCAGCTCGGACAAGAATGCCGGCCGCTCCATCTGGGCGTTCGCGGCGATCATGATCCCGGGCGGCTTCGTCTTCTACACGATCGGCACCGCGCTGTTCGTCTACTACAAGACGCACCCGGAGCGGCTCAACCCGCTGCTGGCCATCGACGCGACCTTTCCGCTGTTCATCGCCGCCGAGCTGCCGATGGGCGTGACCGGGCTGATCATCGCCGGCATCTTCGCCGCGGCGATGGCGACGCTCTCGAGCATCATGAACAGCGTCGCAACGCTCGCGTCGGTGGACTTCTACGAGAAGCTCGTGAAGAACCCCGACCCGAAGAAGAGCGTGCTGTTCGCGGAAGGCGCGACGGTGGTGGCCGGGCTCGCGGGCATCGCCTTCGCGCTGGTCCTGTCGCGCTACGACATCCACTCGCTGTTCGACGTGTCGATCGAGCTCGCCGGGCTGCTCGGCGGCGGCTTCGCCGGCGCCTACACGCTGGGCATGTTCACCCGCCGCGCGAACTCGGCCGGCGTGGCGATCGGCGTCGCGGCCAGCATCGTGCTGACGACGACCGCGTGGACGTTCAAGCTCGTGCACCCGTACTTCTATCTCGCGATCTCGATCCTGGCATGCATCGTGATCGGCTACGCCGCGAGCCTGCTGTTCCCGGCGCCCCGACGCTCGCTGAAGGGCCTGACGATCTACGGCGATGACGACGGCGGCGGCGCGGTGCGCTCGCCGGTGCGTTGATTGACCTTGACGCGCCACGGATAGTGGCCACCCTCGGCGCCCGTGACGGCGGCCTGCAGGTGACTCGTCACCGAAGAACCCACCCGGCCCCGGAGCCGCGGCGCGGTAACCTCGCAGCGTGGACACGCAGTTCCTGAACACCTTCGTGGCCGTCGTCGACCACGGCTCGATGGCCGCGGCCGCGCGGCTGCTCAACATCACGCCGGCCGCGGTGGCGCAGCAGATCCGCACGCTGGAGCGCGAGATCGGCGCGCCGCTGATCGCGCGCGCCGGGCGCACGGTCAGCGTCACCGAAGCGGGTTCGCGCATCCTGCAGCGCGCCCGCGAGCTGCTGCGCGACGTGGCCGACCTGAGCGCGATCGCGACCGACGACGCGACCGCCGGCGAGCTGCGCCTGGGTGCCGGCACGAACGCGCTGACCGGCATGCTGCCCGACATCCTCGCGCGCATGGTCGCGACGTTTCCGCAGATCAAGGTCTTCATCAAGCCGGGCTATTCGCCCGACCTGCACCGCGCGGTCGAGAGCGGCGAGCTCGATGCGGCGATCGTGCTGCAGGCGCCGTTCGCGCTGCCCAAGACCTGCGACTGGAAGCTGCTGCGCGAGGAGCCGCTGGTCGTGCTCGCGCCGCAGGCGATGGCCGATCGCGACCCGCACGAGCTGCTCGCGAGCGAGCCGCTGATCCGCTACGACCGCCAGCAGTGGGGCGGGCGCCAGGCCGACCAGTACCTGCGCATGGCCGGCATCGTGCCGCGCGAGCGCTTCGAGCTGAACGCGCTGAACGCGATCGCGGTGATGGTCGACCGCGGGCTCGGCGTCTCGCTGGTGCCCGACTGGGCGCGGCCGTGGCCCGAGGGGCTGCGGCTCGCGCGCATCCCGCTGCCGCGGCCGTTCGAGCCGCGTCGCATCGGGATCGTCTGGTCGCGCTCGACGGTGCGCATCCGGCTCGTGACGGCTTTTCTGCGCGAGAGTCGCATCGCGATGGCAGCGCATGACGACGCGGTCGATGATCAGCGCGAGCAGCAGCCGCTCAAAAAAGCAGTCGTGTGAACGCAGTCCGCGGCATCAGCGCGATCCTGTTCGGCGCACTCGTGGCCAGCGGCTGCTGCGGTGGCGCCGCTGCACGGGCCGACGAGGGCAGCAGCGCAGCGCCGCCATCGCGTGCGACCCCGGCTGACGCGAGCTCGATCACCCGACACAGCGTCGCATCGCCCGTGCTCGGCGGCACGCGCGACTACAAGGTCTACCTGCCGGCGGGCTACGCGACATCGACGCTGCGCTACCCGGTGATCTACCTGCTGCACGGCCGCGGCGACAGCCTGTCGGCCTGGGACCGCACCCAGGCGCTGCTCGACGAGCTGATCGCCACCGGCACGATCCCGCCGATGATCGCGGTGATGCCCGACGCGCCGTCGAGCCAGCGCGGCGGCTACTGGGTCGACTCGGCCTGCGCGGACACGAGCCTGCCCGGCGCGAAGGTCGAGACCGCGTTCATCGCCGAGCTGATCCCGCACATCGACGCGAGCCTGCGCACGATCAAGGACCGTGCCGCGCGTGCGCTCGCCGGTTATTCGATGGGCGGCTACGGCGCGCTGCGCTACGCGCTCGCCTACCCCGAGCTGTTCCGGGGCGCGATCGTGATGAGCCCGGCGGTCTACACGCCGCTGCCCCCGGCCGGCTCGAGCGCGCGCGAGTTCGGCGCGTTCGGCAGCGGCAGCACGCGCTTCGTCGACGACCTCTACCGCGCGAAGAACTACCCGGCGCTGCTGCCCGGCTTCGCCGCGAAGCAGCTGCCGCTGCGCCTGTTCATCGCCGCGGGCGACGACGAATACAAGAACCCCGACCCGGCCGACGCGATGCACGACATCGACATCGAAGCGCACCTGCTGTTCAACCGCGTCTCACGCGTGCCGGGCATCAGCGCCGAGCTGCGCATCCTCGACGGCGGCCACGATTGGGTCGTCTGGCAGCCGGCATTGCGCGAGGGGTTGCCTTACGTGTTTCGCGGGATGCGCGCGCCGCAGTAGCGAGCCGCGGGCAACAAACAAAAACTAGAACCTGAAGATACGGGACGGTGGTTTTTGTCCGGTATCGGATCGCTGAGACTAGTGGCCGCGCTCGCGCCATCGTCGATGGACCGGCGAGCACCGGTTCCAACCACGACGACAACAACATATGAGACAAGTACCGGCCACTCTGGGCACGCTCGTGCTCGCCACGGCGTCGACCACCAGCGCGCTCGCGCAGAGCACGGCGCCGCCGCCCGCACCGCCGCAGGCGGCTTCAGCTCCGGCCGGCGCGGCGAGCGCGGCGGCGAAGTCCGACGTGCAGACGCTCGAGACCGTGACGATCACGACCGGCACGCGCAGCGCGAAGGCGGTCGACAAGATTCCCGGCGCGATCACGGTCATCTCGAAAGAGGACGTGCAGCGCAGCCTGCAGCTGACCGAAGACGCGACCGCGGTGCTCGCGCGGACGGTGCCCGGCTACTCGGAATCGTCGCAAGCGATGAGCAACACCGGCGAGACGCTGCGCGGGCGCATCGCGCTGCGCCTGTTCGACGGCATCCCGCAAGGCTCGCCGCTGCGCGAGGGCAACCGCGCCGGCACGTTCACCGACATGGGCATCGTCGGCCGCATCGAGGTGATCAACGGGCCGTCGGCGTCCGAGGGCATCGGCGCGTCGGGCGGCATCATCAACTACATCTCGAAGACGCCGGCGAAGGACGGCAACGAGTTCACGCTGACGACCCGCTACAGCACGCAGTTCCACGACGACAGCGCCGAGTGGAAGGTCGGCGGCCTGTTCACGCACAAGGAAGAGAGCTGGGACCTGCTCGCCGCCGTCTCGCACATCGACCGCGGCATCACCTACGACGCGGACGGCCGGCGCATCGGCCTGAACACGAGCGGCTCGCTGGCCGATTCGAAGTCGGACAACATCTTCGTCAAGACCGGCTTCAACTTCGGCGAAGGCCGCGAGCAGCGCCTGCAGGTCTCGGCGAGCAGCTTCAAGATCAAGGGCAAGGCGAACTACCACCTGGTCGACGGCGACCGCGCCACCGGTGTGACCAACACCTCCGAGCCGGGCGGCCTCGAAGGCACGCTCGCCGAGATGAACGACTTCAAGCAGGGCAGCCTCTCGTACAGCCACGAGAACCTGTTCGGCGGCGTGCTGACGCTGAACGCGTACTACGCCGACCAGGCGATGCGCTTCCCGCCGGAGAACGGCGCTGACCGCCAGGACCCGCTGATTGCACCGCTGGGCACCTTGTGGGACCAATCGGAGATCCGCACGCGCAAGAAGGGCCTGCGCACCTCGTACGCGCACCAGGATTCGTTCGGCCTCAGGGGCCTGGAGCTGCGCGGCGGCGTCGACCTGACCGAAGACAAGGCCGACCAGCGGCTCGCGCTGACCGACCGGCTGTGGGTGCCGCCGATGCTGTACAGGAGCACCGCGCCGTGGGCGCAGGTGTCGTACGACATCGGGCCGCTCACCGTCAGCGGCGGCTACCGGCGCGAAGACGGCACGCTGTCGGTCGACGACTACACGACCACCTACTTCCGCAACCGCGTGTTCGTCCAGGGCGGCGAGCTGAAGTACAAGGCCGACCTGCCGAACCTCGGCGCGGTGCTGCGCCTGCCGGGCGGCTGGTCGACCTTCGTGTCGTTCAGCAAGGGCTTCAGCCTGCCGAATGTCGGCATCCCGCTGCGCAACATCAACAAGCCCGGCCAGTCGGTCGACGGCATCCTGGAGCTGCAGGCCGTCACGGTCAAGAACAAGGAAGTCGGCTTCGCCTGGCGCGGCGCGCTGGGCAGCTTCAGCGGTTCGTACTACGACTCGAAGTCGAATCTCGGCGTCTCGCTGTCGGTCGATCCGGTGACCAACGACTTCGTGATGAACCGCAATGAGGTCCGCATCAAGGGCATCGAGTTCGCCGGCGAGCTGAACCTCAGCAAGGAGTGGAGGGCGACGGCGCTGTACTCGCGCATCCGCGGCAAGACCCAGTTCGTCGCCGGCGGCCCGCTCGACAAGGAGATGGGCGTCAACGACATCAACCCGGACAAGCTCGGCGCGTCGCTGACCTGGCGCTTCCTGCCGCAGGCCGAGGCGACGCTCGGCGCGACCAAGCTGTTCTCGCGCGACATCAACGACGGCCTGGGCGCTTCCAGCGGCGAAGAGCACACGACCGGCTACACGCTGTGGGACCTCGCCGGCACCTACGACTTCGGCAAGTACGGCAAGCTCGAGCTCGGCGTCGAGAACCTGACCAACAAGTTCTACATCCTGAGCTGGTCGCAGGTCCCCGGCTTCCGCAACTACTGGGCTGGCCGCGGCCGCGTCTGGTCGCTCACCCACACCATCACGTTCTGACCCGACGACATCGCTTGCGGCGCGGGCCGGCGCGGCCCGCGCGCTTTGACGTTATCGTTCCCGCCATCACACCACTCGCGCCGCCTTTGATGATGGACTCGACCGCCACGGTTCTCGTCGCCGGTTCCGCGAACCTCGACTTCGTCGTGCGCGCGGCGCACATTCCCGCGCCGGGCGAGACCGTGCTCGGCCGCGAGTTCCGCACCTTCCCCGGCGGCAAGGGCGCGAACCAGGCGATCGCCAGCGCACGCGCCGGCGGCGCGCCGACCGCGATGCTGCTCGCGCTCGGCGACGACGCGTACGCGGCGCCCGTCGAGGCATCGCTGCGCGAGGCCGGCGTCGTGCTGCACATCGTGCGCGCGGCCGAACAGCCGACCGGCACCGCATTCATCTGCGTCTCCGACAGCGCCGAGAACGCGATCACCGTCGCGCCCGGCGCGAACGCGGCGCTGCGCGCGGAGCATCTGCCGGCGCTCGCCGGCACCCGCCATCTGCTGCTGCAGCTCGAGACGCCGCTGGCGGTCGTGACCGCGTATGCCCGGGCCGCGCGCGCGGCCGGCGTGACGGTCGTGCTGAACGCGGCGCCGGCGCAGGCCTTGCCGGATGAGCTGCTCGCCGCGACCGATCTGCTGATCGTCAACGAGGGCGAGCTCGCCGCGATCAGCGGCATCGCCGACGACGTGACGGCCGCGCTCGAACGCGTCGCGGTGCCCACGGTGATCGTCACGCTAGGCGCGCGCGGCTGCATCGCGCGCACGCCGCAGGGCCGGGTGCAGCAAGGCGGCTTCAAGGTCGACGCGATCGACACCACGGCGGCCGGCGACACCTTCTGCGGCGCACTGGTCGCCGCGCTCAGCCGCGGCGAGCCGCTCGCCACGAGCCTCGCCTTCGCGAGCGCGGCCGCGGCGATCGCCTGTACGCGGCTAGGCGCGCAGGCCAGCATCCCGGCGCTGGCCGAGGTGCGCCACTTTCTCGCGACCCACGATGTCTGACCCGAACGACGACAACGATTCACCCGCTGCCGAACCGACGAAGAAGCCGGCCGCCGCACCGGTCAGGTTCTCGCACGTCACCACCGGCCGCTATCTGCCGCTGCCCGGCAAGGCGCCGGGCTGGCCGTTCGCCGAAGTCGGCCACTGGCAGATCGATGCGAACGCGAGCGCGGACGACTGGCTCGCCGGGCTGCACGAATGGCGCCGCGAGCACCTGGTGCGCATCGGCTGGGACGACGCGAACTACCGCCGCCCGGAGCTGCAATGGGCGCAGCGCAATTTCGTGCACGCGCAGATGATGGTCGAGGACCGCTACTTCTACGACCCGGTTGCCGGGCGCTACACGGTCGACCGTTATCTCGACGACCTGGAAGCGCGCTTCGGCGGAATCGACAGCGTGCTGATCTGGCACGTCTACCCGAACATCGGCGTCGACGACCGCAACCAGTTCGACCTCGCGCACGACCTTCCGGGCGGCCTCGACGGCCTGCGCGGCGCAGTCGACGACTTCCATCGCCGCGGCGTCAAGGTGTTCCTGCCGACGATGCCGTGGGACCACGGCACGCACGAGAGCGGCCGGAAGGACTGGCATGCGATCGCCGAGATCGTGAAAGCGGTCGGCGCCGACGGCATCAACGGCGACACCTACAACGGCGTGCCGCGCGCGTTCTTCGACGCCTGCGACGCGCTCGGGCGCCCCGTCGTGCTGCAGCCCGAGTCGACGATCTCGGCCGAGGAGCAGCTGATCTGGAACGTGCAGAGCTGGGGCAAGAAGGTGCCGGCCGACGTGACGCCGTCGGTCGCGAAGTGGAAGTGGCTCGAGCCGCGCCACATGATCAACGTCGAGAACCGCTGGGGCCGCGAACGCACGAACGACCTGCAGTACATCTTCTTCAACGGCGTCGGCTACAACGCGTGGGAGAACGTCTGGGGCGTGTGGAACGGCCTCACGCCGCGCGATGCGCAGACGCTGCGCCGCATCGCGACGATCTCGCGGCGCTTCGCGCCGCTGCTGGTCAGCGCCGGCTGGGAACCCTATCAGCCGACCCTGCAGCGCGGCGTGTTCGCGAGCCGCTTCCCCGGCGCCGGGCTGACGCTGTGGACGCTCGTGAACCGGCACGAATCGGCCGTGGCCGGCGAGCAGTTGGCGCTGCCGCACGCCGATGGCACGCGCTATCTCGACGTGTGGAACGGCACCGAGCTGACGCCGCGCCTGCGCGGCGCCGAGGCGGTGCTCGAGTTCGCGTTCGAGGCGCGCGGCTTCGGCGCGGTACTCGCGATCTCGCCAGCGCAGCTGTCGGCCGACTCGCGCACGATGCTCGACGGGCTCGATGCGTTCCTGCAGCAGATGGCCGCGTTCGCGATGACGCCGCTGCAGTCGCTCTCGACCGCGTGGCAGTCGCTGCCGCAGCAGCTCGTGCCGATGGCGCGCACGAAGCCGGCGGCGAGCGCTCACGACGGCATGGTCACGATCCCCGCCACCTCCGACTTCGAGTTCGTCGTCGGCGGCATCGAGATCGAAGGCCAGACCTGGGACGGTGTCGACGTGCAGTACCCGTGGGAGCCGAGCGCGCGCCGCCACCATCGGCAGCGCCTGGCGATCGCGCCGTTCCACATCGACCGCACGCCGGTCACGAACGCTCAGTTCAAGCGCTTCATGGACGCGAGCGGCTACCGGCCGCGCGACACGCACCACTTCCTGCGCGACTGGACAGCCGGCGCACCGCGGCCGGGCTGGGAGCACAAGCCGGTCACGTGGGTCGCGCTCGACGACGCGCGCGCCTATGCCGCCTGGGCCGGCAAGCGGCTGCCGCACGAGTGGGAGTGGCAATACGCGGCGCAAGGCCTGGACGGCCGGCTCTACCCCTGGGGCAGCGCGTGGGACGCGAGCGCAGTGCCGGCGGCCAACCGCGGCCGCACGCTGCTGCCGCCCGCCGACGTCACCGCGCACCCGCGCGGCGCGAGCCCGTTCGGCGTGCTCGATCTTGTCGGCAACGTCTGGCAGTGGACCGACGAGTTCGTCGATGAGCACACGCGTGCCGCGATCCTGCGCGGCGGCAGCGCGTACCTGCCGCAGACCTCGCACTGGTACTTCCCGCAGGCACACCGGCTCGACCAGCACGGCAAGTACCTGCTGATGGCGCCGAGCAAGGACCGCTCGGGCTGCATCGGGTTTCGCTGCGTTGTCGACGCACACCCTCACCCCGACCCTCTCCCGCAAGCGGGAGAGGGGGCCAGTCAAACTCCCTCTCCCGCTCGCGGGAGAGGGCAGGGGTGAGGGTCGTCCGGTGAGCACGAACGTGCAGCTCGGCGGCCTGCTCGGCGACGCGCTCGCCGCGAGCCGCCGCGGCCGGCTCTCGACGTTCATCGTCGACGAAGCCAGCCCCGCGATCCGCATCTTCGGCCCCGAGCACACGTACCAGAACACCGAGGGCGACTGGTACGGCGAGCACGCCGGCAAGTGGCTGTTCGCCGCCGCGCGCGCCGCGGCGCGCACGCAGGACACGGCGCTGCTCGCGCAGATCAAGCGCGTCGCGCACTTCCTCGTCGACATGCAGCAGGCCGACGGCTACCTCGGCACCTACGCGCCGCAGCGCCGCTTCATGGTCAAGCAGCCGCCGAAGCCGATCCCCGGCACCTGGGACGGCGCCCCCAGCGTGCGCACCTGGGACATCTGGACCCACAGCTACCTGATCCTCGGCCTGCTCGAGGTGCATCGCCACTTCCCCGAGCCGCGCCTGCTGAACGCCGCGCGCAAGATCGGCGACCTGTGCGGGCACACGCTGAAGGGCAACGGCCACGGCAGCGGCATCGACATCACCGAGCTCGGCAACCACCACGGCCTGTCGGCCACGGTGCTGATGGACCCGGCCGCGCAGCTCTACCTCGACACCGGCGAGCAACGCTACCTCGACCTCGCGCTGCTCGTGCTCGCCGAGGCCGACACGAACCCCGAGCTCGCGCTGCTGCGCAAGGCGCTGGCCGGCGCCGATGTCGCCGAGATCGCGACCGGCAAGGCCTACCAGCTGCAATGGAACCTGGTCGGCCTTGCGAAGCTGCACCGCGCGACCGGCCGCGACGACCTGAAGCGCGCCGTCGAATCGTTGTGGGCCGGCATCCGCGAACATCACCTGACGCTGGGCGGCGGGCCGTGGGGCGGCGTCGCGCACCGCTCGCGCGAGGTGTTCAACGCGCCGCACACGTTCAGCCCGCACGGGTACGTCGAGACCTGCTCGACACTCGCGTGGATCCAGCTCAACCGCGAGCTGCTCGCGATCACCGACGAACCGGTGCATGCCGAGGAGATCGAGCGCGCCGCGTACAACGATCTGCTGGGCGCGCTCGCGCCGGACGGCGAGGACTGGTGCTACTACGTGTTCCCGAACGGGCGGCGCGTGCACACAACGTACTGGCGCTGCTGCAAGTCCAGCGGCGCGATGGCGCTCGAGGAGCTGCCCGGCGCGGCTTACCGACTGTCAGCGCCCGGCGAGATCACGGTCGACCTGCTCGGTCCGGGCCATGCGGCGTTCACGTTGCCCGACGCGGGCCGCGTGCGCATCGAACAGCGCACCGCGTATCCGTTCGACGGCGCGGTGCACGTGCACGTCGAGCTCGAGCGGGCCGCGCGCTTCACGCTCAGGGTGCGTGTGCCGTCTTGGGCCGGCGGCGCGAGCCTGCGCCTCAACGATGGCGACGAGGACATGCCGGCCGCAGGCGGCTACGCCGTGCTCGACCGCATCTGGCGCAGCGGCGACCGCGTCACGCTGCAGCTCCCGATGCGCCCGCGCCTGCATCGCCGCAGCAACCGCAACGTGCAGGAGTCACGCGCGCCGGACGGCACGCCGGTGCGCCAGGAAGTGCTGCGCCAGGACTTTGCCGCGATCACGCGCGGGCCGCTGGTCTACGCCACCGACCTGATCGACGGCTTCAAGACCGACGAGACGGTCCGCCTGCCCGAAGGCCCGGTCGACGAGTGGATCGCGGTCGACGGCGACACCGACATCGCCGTTGGCGGCCCGACGCTGCGCCTGACGCTGGGCTACCGAGCGCCGCTGACCTTCAGCCCGTACTACCGAGCCGGCGGCCGCGAGCACGGCGCGTGGCGGCTCACATGGCTCTCGCTCGCGCCCGGACGCGCGCTTCCATTTGACGACTAGCTCGTTGAAATAGTGGCGTTTTCGGCATCAAGTTCAAATCTTGAGATTTGTACCGAAATGCAGCAACGCGCGACCGACGTGCCCCGCTCGACGTAGCGCCACGTCACGGCAGGATCGCGGCCGCCGTGGCCTCGCTGATCAGCCGGTCAGCATCGCGCTGCAACAGCAATCGCTGTGCGACCAGATCGTTCGCCGCGGCGGTGACGGCCGCAACATACCCGGCCTGGTTGCCGTACAGCGACTCGAGCGAGGGCCGCGTGTCGCCTGCCGCGAGGCGCGTGGCCTCGGTCTTGTGGAACGGGATGTAGGCGCCGGCCAGGCTGACGTTCTCGCCGAACAGCAAGTTGCTCATCGGGTTGAACTCGAGACTGGTGCCCAGCGGCGCACGCACCGCGACGCTCTGGACCCCCGCGAGCGCGAGCCCGGTGCTGGTGCTGACCTGGGGCACGAGGATCGCGTAGTCCCTGCCGGTGTAGTAGGGCGGCAGTTGCGTCGCGATGCCGGACTCGTCCTGCGGGATGTACTGCGGGCCGAAGTCGAGCAGCGAGAAGCCGTTGTAGCGCGCGAGGTACTGGAACTCCGGGATCGCGGTCGGCACGCCGGCCACCGGCCACGTCAGGCCCCTCATCGTGGGGTACTGCACCGCACTCGGCCGCACCAGCGTGCCGTCGGCGAGCTTGGGCACCTGGCTCGCCGGCGGCTCGGTGCCGCGCACGACCCAGTCCTCGAGTGCGATGAACAGCGCGCGGAAGGTGTCGACGTGCTGCGTCACGGTGCCGAGCGGGTACACGCCGACCGACGGCACGTAGTTGATGCTCGCGGTGCCGCCGGCGCCGCCGTGCTGCGTGCTCGCGTAGTAGTAGATGCGCGCGTTGTCGGGTTGCGCGAGGTCGCGCAGGCCGTACGCGTCGGTCAGCACCGGCGAGCCCTGCAACTGCCAGAACTCGGTGCCCGAGAGGCCGAGAAAGAACTTCGGGCAGGTGCTGCTTGCCGCGCAGCGCGCCATCACGCCGCCGCTGCGGCCGGCCACGTCATCGCGGTAGTCGGCCGCGAGGCCGCGCGGCGCCGTCTGGCCGAACGCGGTGTGGTCGGTGCGGATCGCCCCGCCGCCGCCCGGCACCGCGAAGCGCGTGTTGATGTTGGTCTGCCGCGCCGCGACGTGCGCGTAGAGGCCGTCGAACACCTTGCTGCCGTCCAGCGCCTCGTTGAAGCCCAGGTGCAGGAAGGTCTTCATCGCATTGCCCGACTGCGACGTGCCCTGCCCGATCGCGTATCGGATCGCGCCGGCGACCGGGTTCGGCGAGCCGGCCGCATCGGCGCTCGCATGGCGGAAGAACGTCACCGTGTCGCGCAGCGCCGCAAGGCCCACGCCCATCACCTTCGGATCTTTCGCGACGTAGACCAGCTCGTACAGGTAGCTCGGATCGAAGCCGCCGGCGAGACAGACCTTCGTGCCGTCGGCCGTGCCGGGGAACGGGTTGCTCGACATGTTGCAGTCGGCGAATTTCCAGTCGCTCGCCGGCACGAGGATGCGCGGGTCGGTTTCCTTGATGCGCTTGGTCAGCGAATAGCCGCTTTGCGTGTTGTCCAGGCTCGCCGGCGCGTACGGAATCATCGTGCCGTTGAACACGCCGCCGGGTAGCGTCATCACCGGCGTCGTGGTCGACGGGATCAGTTCGGCGCGGTACGGCCCGGTGATGGACGAGCCGTCGGCGTTCTTCGCGATCGGCACGGTCAGCGTCAGGCGCGCCGGGTTGGACTTGGGCACGTCGCCCTGCCAGGCCGCGTACAGCAGCGTGTAGCCGCGCTCCAGGTATTCGGCGTCGCCCGGCGTCGCCGCCGGGTTCGGCATCGTCAGGATGTTGCCGCGGTTCGGCGCGTCGTAGCGCAGCACGCCGTTGGCGCGGCTCATGTCCTTGGGCTTGAGCAGCACGAACTCGCTCGTGTACTCGACCATGCCGCGCGCATTGACCGGCGCGAGCGCGAGGTCCTGGATGATCGCGTTGTGGCGGTCCTTCGGATCGACCTCGCCCTTCAGCGTACCGGTCAGTTTCTGGTACGCGCCGACGCTGCCGTAGCTGCCGGCGAAGTCCTCGGTGGCGGTGACGGTCAGCGTCATCTGCGGCGTCGCCGCGGGCGACGCAGCCGTCGCGGGCGCGGTGTCGTCGCCGGAGCCTCCGCAGGCGACGACGACGGGCAACAGCACGGTGGCTGCGACGTTCGCGAAGGATCGAATCGGAGGGTACGGACGTGGTCTGGGGGTCGCCATGGTGGTTGTCTCCTGGGTGTGTCTTGTCGGGTCTGTCTTGTGGTGGTGCGGGCAAAGCTCCGCCTGCGACGGCGGCACGGGGCCGTCGTCGGGCGAGCGGTGACGGGCGTCAGGCGCGGGGCCGGGGCGTCATTCCGGCTCGATGCCGGCGGCCTTGATGACCTTGCCCCACTTCGTGCTCTCGGCGCTCTGGAACTTCGCGAGCTCGTCGGGCGTCGTCGTCCACGGTTCGGCGCCGCTGCCGTCGAAGAACGCCTTCGCGGCGGCGCTCTTCGTGCCGGCGACGAGCAACTCGTGCAGGCGCTGGATCACCGGCGCCGGCGTGCCGGCCGGCACGTACGCGGCGAACCAGTAGCCCATGTCGTAGCCGGCGACGCCGGCTTCGGCGATCGTCGGCACATCGGGCAGCAGCGCGAGCCGCTTGGTCGTCGAGACGCCGAGCGCCTTCAGCTTGCCGCCCTTGATCTGCGGCACGCCGGTCGCGGTGTCGGTGATCATCAGGTCGATCTGGCCGCCGAGCAGGTCGGTGATCGCGTTCGGGTTGCTCTTGTACGGCACGTGCAGGATCTCGGTGTGGCTGAGCTGCTTGAACAGCTCGCCGGCGACGCGGCTCGACGAGCTGCCGCTGCCGAAGCTCAGCTTGCCCGGCTCCTTCTTCGCCTTCGCGAGCAGATCGGCGACGTTCCTGTACGGCGAGTCGGCCTTGACGACGAGGACCTGCCCGCCCTTGCCCAGCCCGGTGATCGGCGCGAACTCCTTGACCGGGTCGTAGCTGAGCTTCTTGAACAGGTGCTCGTTGGCGGCCTGCGTCGTGTTGGTCGTGATCAGCACCGTGTAGCCGTCGGCCGGCGCCTTCGCCGCGGCTTGCGCGGCGAGCATGCCGCTCGCGCCGGCCTTGTTGTCGACGATCACCGCCTGTTTGGTCTGCTCGGTGAGCGACTGGCCGAGCGCACGCGCGAGCTGGTCGGTCGCGCTGCCGGCGGCGAACGGCACGATGAAGGTGACCGGCTTCTCGGGGTACTTGCCTTGCGCAAACGCGGCGGGTGCGAACGCGGCGGCGGCTGCAGCGGCTGCAGCGGCGACGGCGGCCGCGATCAGTCGTCGCTGCGGGCGGTGGATTCGGAACATGTGGTTTGTCTCCTGTTCATGTGTGGATGGATCGTTCGTCCAGACGGTGTCGTCGTCAGGGTTCGGGCCCTCGCAGCAGCGGCGCGAGCGATGCCGGCAATTCGAGTTCGAGCTCGAGCAGCAGGAACGACAGCGCCTTGCCGTGGCTGTCGAGGTTCAGCGCATCGTTGACGCCGCCGTCGAGCACGTCGTCGATGACGAAGTTCAGCGCGTGCAGGTTCGGCAGCTCGTGGCGCGCCACGCGCGTCGGCCGGCGGTGCGCGAACTGCTGCGCGACGCGTGCCTCGGTGATCTGCTCGGCGATCGCCGCGTACAGCGAAGGGTGCCAGGCGATCACGCTGATGTTCGAGCGGTTGCCCTTGTCGCCGGTGCGGCCGTGCGCGGCGCGCCACAGCGGGACGGTGACGATGGGGGTGGTGGTCGGCTTGCTCATCGCGTCAGTCCAGCATCTCGAAACCGGCACGGACCTGCTCGCGCGGCAGCAGGCACGACACCGTGCCCAGCGTCGGGCGCAGCGCGGTGCGCACGCCGCCGCCGCCAGCCGGGCCGCAGGTGTACAGCGCGGTGACCTCGCGCGCGAGGCGCTCGGCGCTCGCACGGTCGGCGTGGCGCAGCGCGACACGCAGGCGCACGTCGCGCACGTCGTCACGCGGCGGCACCGCGGCAAGCCACTGGCCGCCGTCGTCGCCGAAGATGCTCGCCACGCCGATCAGGTCGGCACGCAGCGCGCCGAGCCCGGCGAGCCGCTCGCGCAGCACCTGCGCCGCGAGCCGCGCGCGCGCCTCGGCACGCGGGCCGGCGTACGAGATTTCGCCTTCGGCGAGCCAGCCGCTTTCGAAGCAGACGTTGACCTTCAGCGTGCCGGTGCGCGGATGGCCGCGCACGCCGCCGAGGCGTACGCGGTCGGCGGCGATCGCCTGCACCTCGGCCGCGCCGATGTCGGCCACCACGTCGGGCGTCAGATAGGCGCGCGGATCGTGGACCTCGTAGAGCAGCTGCTCCTTGACCGTGTGCTCGTCGACGATGCCGCCGCTGCCCGCGGGCTTGCCGATCACGCACGTGCCGTCGGCCTCGATCTCGGCGATCGGGTAGCCGAGACGCGCGAGGCCGGGCACGTCCTTCACGCCGGGGTCGGCGTAGTAGCCGCCGGTGACCTGCGCGCCGCATTCGAGCAAGTGGCCGGCCATCGTGGCGCGGGCGATCCGATCCCAGTCGTCGCCGGCCCAGCCGAAGTGCGCGAGCGCCGGGCCGACCGCGAGCGACGGGTCGGCGACGCGTCCCGCGACGACGATCTGCGCGCCGGCGCGCAACGCCTGCGCGATCGGCTCGGCGCCGAGGTAGGCGTTGGCGCTGACGATCTCGCGCCCGGCGATCGACGCGCCGAGCAGGCGCGCGAGCGCGTCGCGGTGCTCGGGGCCGGAGACATCGTCGCCGTGGATCAGCGCGATGCGCGGTGCGGCCAGCCCGAGCTCGTGCGCCAGCGCGCGAATGCGCAGCGCGGCGCCGCGCGGGTTCGCGGCGCCGAAGTTGCCGACGATGCGGATGCCGTGTCGCAGGCACGGTGCCAGCACCGGCGCCAGCAGCGCATCGAGCAGCGGCTCGTAGCCGGCGCTCGGGTCGCGCCGCCGCGCAAGCTGCGCCAGCGCGAGCGTGCGCTCGGCCAGCGTCTCGAAGATCAGCGCGGCCGGGCCGCCCGCGGCGACCAGCGCCTCGACGACCGGGCCGGCCGCATCGGTGCGGTCTCCCGAGAACCCGGCGGCACAGCCGATGCGCAATGTCTCCATGTGGCCGACTGTAGGAGCCGATCGCCGATCCGTGAATTCGAAAGTTGAGATAGATTGATCCACCATGCGAATCAATCTGTCGACCCGCGAGCTGCAGGCCTTCGTCACGCTGGCCGAGCAGCGCAGCTTCACGCGGGCTGCATCGTTGACGCATCTGTCGCAGCCGGCGTTCTCGGCGCTGATCCGCACGCTGGAGGATGGGCTGGGCGCGCGGCTCTTCGATCGCACGACGCGCGCGGTCGACCTCACCGCCGAGGGCCGCCTGTTCATCGAATCGGCGCGCCGCCTGCTGCAGGACAGCGAGCAGGCGCTGGCCGATCTTCAGGACCACGTCGCGCGGCGGCGCGGCCGCGTCTCGATCGCGGTGCTGCCGTCGCTCGCGGCGGGCTGGCTGCCGGGGCTGCTCGCCGCATTCCGGCAGCGCTTTCCCGGCATCGAGCTGGATCTGGCCGACGTGCTGTCCGACGCCTGCATCGAGCGCGTGCGCAGCGGCCGCGCCGACTTCGCGATCGCATCGACCCGCGCAGAGTCGCCCGAGCTGCGCACCGAGGACTTCTGCGACGACCGCTTCCATGTCGTCTGCCGGCGCGACCACGAGCTCGCGGCGCGGCGGCGGCCGATCCGCCTGGAGGATCTCGCGCGGCACGACATCGTGCAGCTCGCGCGCTCCAGCAGCGTGCGCCAGTATCTCGAGGCCGCGATCTACCCGGCGCGCCTGCGCTCGGTGCTCGAGCTCGACCAGCTCAGCACCGTCGCCGGCATGGTGCGCGCGGGCCTGGGCATCACCGTGGTGCCGTCGCTGACGCTGTTCCACTTCGAGCACGCCGAGCTCGTGACCAAGCCGCTGCATGCGCCGCAGCTCGCGCGCCAGGTCTTCCTGGTCCGCCGCGCCGACCGCGGGCTCTCGGCGGCGGCGCAGGCGCTGTACGACACCGTGATGGCGAATCGGCCGAAGGTCGGGCGCCGGCCGCGGCACGCCGCCGCCAAGGCTTGACGACGACGCATGGCGACGAACGCCGCGAATCCGCTGCTCGTCGAGGCGATCCGCGATCGGCGCCGGATTGCATTCGTCTACCACGGCAAGCCGCGCGTCGCCGAACCGCAGTGCTATGGGATCGGAACCAAGGGCACGGAACTGCTGCGGGTTCACCAGCTCAGCGGCGGCTCGCAGCGCGAACCGCTGTTCGACGTGGCGAAGATCGGCGGCCTCGTGCTGCTGGAGCAGCACTTCACGCGACCGGGGCCGAACTACAAGAAGGACGACTCGGCGATGCGGATCATCTTTGCGCAGTTGTAGGGCTCGGGCGAGTCGTCAAGCTCGCCTGCGCTACCGCTTGCGCCCGCCGCTCGCCACCTTCAACAACAGCTCGATCAGCAACGCCCGCTCCGCCGGCGACAGCATGCGCAGTGCCGGATTCTCCATCGTCGCGGCGATCTTCTCGGCGCGCTGAACCAGCTCCTTGCCGGAGGCGGTCAGGTGGATCTGCATCGCGCGGCGGTCCTGCGTGCTGCGCACGCGCTCGACCCAGCCGCGCTCGACCAGCCGGTCGATCGTGACGGCCATGTTCGGCGGCGAGATGTCGAGCGCCTGGCCGAGCTGGCGCTGGTTCACCTTCGAGTTCGACGCGACGAGCACGAGCAGCGAAAACTCCGAGGCCTTGAGCTGCAACGGCCCGAGCTGCTTCGCGAAGACCTTCTTCAGCTCGATCGCGGCGCGGCTCGCCGCGTAGCCGACCAGATGGGTCAGGCGCGACTGGTCCAGCGCCGCGGTGTGCGCGCGCGCCGGGGCGTCGGCGTCATGGCGACCGGCACCGGCATCGTCGGCACCCGCGCCGGCTTCGTCGGCAGCGGGCTTCGGTGTTGCGGGCTTCGGTGCGGCGCGGCGCGCATGCGGCTTCGTCATCGGCTTGGTCGTGGTCGTCGTCGGGATGCTGGACGCTCCATTCTTCCTCAGCCGCCGCTGCCGCGAGACGGGTTGTCGTGATTGTTCTTCTGCCGCGCCGCGCCGAGGTAGGTGTCGATCACGCGCGAATCGCGCGCGAGCTCCGCCGCCGGCCCTTCGAGCGCGATCTCGCCCATCTCGAGCACGTAGCCATGGTCGGCCACCTCGAGCGCGGCGCGCGCGTTCTGCTCGACCAGCAGGATGGTCACGCCGGTCGCGCGCAATCCGGCGATGGTCTTGAAGATGTCGCGCACGACCAATGGCGCGAGGCCCAGGCTGGGCTCGTCGAGCATCAGCAACGCGGGCCGGCTCATGAGCGCGCGGCCGACCGCGAGCATCTGGCGCTCGCCGCCCGAGAGCGTGCCGGCGAGTTGCGCGCGCCGCTCCTTCAGGCGCGGGAACAGCGCGTAGACCTCGTCCAGCGCAGCCGAGCTGTCCTTGTTCCCGAGCCGGAACTGGCGATAGGCGCCGAGCCGCAGGTTGTCCTCTACCGGCATCGAGCCGAACAGCGCGCGCGTTTCCGGCACGAGCGCGATGCCGGCCATCACGCGCTCCTCGAGCGATTGCAGCGCGAGCGACTCGCCCTGGTACTCGATGCGCCCGCGCGACGGCAGCACGCCCATCAGCGCGTTCAGCAGCGTCGACTTGCCGGCGCCGTTCGGGCCGATGACGGTGACGACGCTGCCCTTCGCGGCGCGCAGGTTCAAGCCATGCAGCACCTCGGCGCGGCCGTAGCCGGCGTGCAGCTCGGTGACTTGGAGCAGTGCTTCGGTTGAGGTCATGGGTGTCGGGGGAGACGGTGCAAATGCCAACTCGCCCATGTCAGTGCTCCGTCCCGAGGTAGGCGGCGCGCACCGCCGGGCTGGCCTGCACCTCTTCCGGCGAGCCTTCGATCAGCTTGGTGCCGAACTCCATCACGACGACGCGGTCGACCAGGCCCATCACCAGATCCATGTCGTGCTCGACCAGCAGGATCGACAGGCCCTCGCCGCGCAGCTGGCGCAGCACGTCGGCCAGCGCCTGCTTCTCCTTCAGGCGCAGGCCGGCGGCCGGCTCGTCGAGCAGCAGCAGCGTCGGGTCGGCGCACAGGGCGCGTGCGATCTCCATCAGCCGCTGCGGCCCGAGCGCGAGATTGCCGGCGAGCTCGTGCATGCGGTCGCCCATGCCGATGCGACGCAGCTGCGCCTCGGCTTCCTTGAGCAGGCCGCGCTCCTCGGCGCGGTCGAGCCGCAGCATCGCGCGCGCGACACCGGCGCCGCCGCGCAGATGCGCGCCGAGCGCGACGTTCTCGAGCACCGTCATGCCGGCGATCATCTTGACGTGCTGGAAGGTGCGCGAGACGCCGCGCTTCGCGATCGCACGCGACGGCAGGCCGTCGACGCGTTCGCCGCGCAGCGTGATCTGTCCGGCGGTGGCCGGCAGCACGCCGGTCACCAGGTTGAAGGTGGTGGATTTGCCGGCGCCGTTCGGGCCGATCAGCCCGAGGATCTCGCCGGCGCGCACCTGGAAGCTCACGTCGTTGACGGCCACGAGCCCGCCGAACTGCTTGCGCGCCTTCGCGACGTCGAGCACGACCTCGCCGTGCGGCGGCTTCGGCCGGTGCGGCAACACCGGCGCATCGGCCCAGTCGACCTTGCGGTTCACGCGCGGCAGGCCGGACGCGATGAAGGCCCAGATGCCGTCGCGCGCGTACTGCAGCACCAGCACCAGCAGCACGCCGAACACGATGATCTCGTAGTTGCCGCTGCCGCCCAGCAGCCTCGGCAGCCAGACCTGGAGCTGGTCTTCGAGGATCTTCACGACGCCGGCGCCGGCCAGCGCCCCCCAGACGTGGCCGACACCGCCGAGCACCGCCATGAACAGATACTCGATGCCCATCTTCAGCCCGAACGGCGACGGGTTCACGGTGCGCTGGAAGTGCGCGAACAGCCAGCCCGAGACGCTCGCGAGCAGCGCCGCGATCACGAACGCGGTGACCTTGACGCGGAAGGTGTCGATGCCCATCGCCTCGGCCATCGTCGAGCCGCCCTTGACCGCGCGCAGCGCGCGGCCGGTGCGCGAATCGAGCAGGTGCGTGACCGCGATCGCGGCGAGCACGACCAGCGCCCATAGCAGGTAGAAGAAGCTGCGTCCGGTGTTCAGCGTGATGCCGAAGAAGCTGATCGCCGGGATGCCGAGCAGCCCGTCGTACTTGCCGAGGAAATCGAGGTTGCCGAGCAGGTAGTACAGGCTCAGGCCCCACGCGATCGTCGCAAGCGGCAGGTAGTGGCCCGACATGCGCAGCGTGATCCAACCCAGCACCAGCGCGCCGACGAACGTGAAGACGAGGCCGATCCAGACCGTGATCCACGGCGACACGCCATAGGTCACCGTCAGGTACGCGGCCGCGTACGCGCCGACGCCGACGAATGCCGCCTGGCCGAACGACGTGAGCCCGGCGATGCCGGTCAGCACGACCAGGCCGATCACGACCAGCGTGTACAGGCCGATGTAGTTGGCCTGCGTGATCCAGAACTCGGGAACCGGGAGCTGCGGCATCAAGGCCAGCAGCACGACGAACGCGGCAAGAACGGAGCGGCGCAGGTTCATGAACGACCCTCACCCCAACCCTCTCCCGCAAGCGGGAGAGGGAGCAAAGAGGGCATTCCCTCTCCCGCTTGCGGGCGAGGGGGCAAAGAGGGCATTCCCTCTCCCGCTTGCGGGACAGGGCCAGGGTGAGGGCGAGCGAGCAGCTTCATTGCTCCTCCTCGTCGTCGTGCCCATGCTGGAACGACCGCCACAGCAGCACCGGAATGATCAGCGTGAAGACGATCACCTCCTTGAACGCGCTCGCGTAGAACGAGCCGAAGCTTTCGAGCAGGCCGACGAAGAGCGCGCCGACCGCGGCAGCCGGGTAGCTCGCGAGGCCGCCGAAGATCGCCGCGACGAAGCCCTTGAGGCCGATCAGGAAGCCCGAGTCGTAGAACATCGTCGTCGCCGGCCCGATCAACAGGCCCGACAGCGCGCCCATGAACGCCGCGAGGCCGAAGCTCAGCCGCCCGGCGCCGGTCGTCGAGATGCCCATCAGCCGCGCGCCGAGCCGGTTCACCGCGGTCGCGCGCAGCGCCTTGCCGCGCAAGGACCGCTCGAAGAAGAGATACAGCGCGACGATCATCGCGGCCGCGCTGAGGAAGATGATCAAGGTCTGGCCGGCGAGCGTGACCGGGCCGAGGTTGAAGCGCTCATCCCAGAAGCTCGGGTTGCGAAAGCCCTCGGCGCCGAAGAACACGAGGCCCAGCCCGGTCAGCGCGAAGTGCACGCCGACCGAGACGATCAGCAGCACCAGCACGGTCGCATCGGCGAGCCGCTGGTACGCGAGCCGGTAGACCAGCGGGCCCAGCGGCGTGACGATCGCCAGCGTCAGCAGGCTTTGCGCGAGCAGCGGCAGCTTCAGCGGCGCGGCCCACAGCGTCACAACGGACACGAGCACCGGAACCGCCAGCGACTTCAGCGCGCCGCGTGCGATGCGCGATGCCGGGGCACCGAGCCGCAGCGCGTTGGCCGCGTCCAGCACCACGGCGATCGCCGCCATCGCGAGCAGCAGGTAGACGGTGCCGGGCACCTTGCCGAGCTGCAGCAGCGCGAGCGTCAGTGCGCCGTACGCGACGAACTCGCCCTGCGGGATGAAGATTACCCGCGTCACCGCGAACACCAGCACGGTCGCGAGGCCGAGCAGCACGTAGATGGCGCCGTTGGTGACGCCGTCGAGCGTCAGGATGCTGGCGATCGAAAAGTCCATGGGTGCCTAGGCTGTGAGATCGAGCGTGACTGCGACATCGTCTTCACCGCAGAGGCGCAAAGGGCGCGGAGGACCGCAGACTTGCTCTCTCTGCGAACCTCGGCGCCCTCTGCGCCTCTGCGGTGAGAAACCCCTGCGGGCGGGCGCTACTCTACCTTCCAATCCCCGTTCACGACCTTCAGCATCACGCCGGTTTCATTGGTGAAGCCCCAGTGGTCGGCCGGCGTCCAGTTCATCACGCCGTGCGCGAAGACCGTGCGGCCCATCGTCTCCATGCCCTCCTTGATCGCCGCGCGGAACTCCTTGGTGCCAGGCTTGGCCTTCTTCAGCGCGCCGGGCAGCACCTTCTCGAGCGTGACCAGCATGTCGTAGGCGTGGCCGGCGAACTGGTTGCGGTTGCCGGCGCCCTGCGCCTTCTCGTACTTGGTGACGAAGTCGACCGCGAGCTTCTTCGACGGGTGGCTGTCCGGCAATTGCTCGGCGATCACCGCCGGCCCGGAGACGACATAGGTGCCTTCGACCGCCTTGCCGCCGACGCGCATCAGGTCGCGCGTCGCCGCCGCATGGGTCTGGTAGATCTTGCCCTTGTAGCCGCGCTCGACGACAGCCATCTCGGGCATCGCCGCGCCGCTGCCCGACGCGACGATCAGCACCGCATCCGGGTTCGCGCTCACGAGCTTCAGCGCCTGCCCGGTGACGCCGGTGTCGGAGCGCGCAAAACGCTCGGTCGCCGTGACCTTGATGCCGGCCTTCTCGGCGACCGCGGTGAAGTCCTTCAGCCAGCTCTCGCCGTACGCGTCGGTGTAGCCGAGGAAGCCGACGGTCTTCACGCCGTTCTTCTTCATGTGCTCGACCATCGCGTGCGCCATCACCGCGGTCGACTGCGGCAGCCGGAAGGTCCACGCGTCCTTGCCCGGAGGCAGCGCGACCGGCGAGAACGCGATCTGCACGGTCTGCGACTCCGCCGCGACATCGGCCATCGCCGCGGCCACCGGCGTCGCGGCCGATCCGCCGATGATGTCGACCTTGTCCTCGGTGACGAAGCGCTTCGCGTTGACGACGCCCTTGGTCGGGTCGGTCGCGTCGTCGACGATGATCAGGTTGACCTTCTCGCCGGCGATCTTCTCGGGCCACAGCGCGAAGTAGTTCTTCATCGGGATGCCCAGGCCCGAGGCCGGGCCGGTCAGCGGCAGGCTGATGCCGATGGTGACGTCGGCGTGGGCGGCACCGGTCGCGAGCGCGAGCGTGGCGGCGAGGGTGGCGAGGCGTGGGGTCATCGGGTGTCTCCGTCGTTGTCGATCAGTCACTTCATTCACTTCATTCGCGTCATTCGCACAGGGCGCGGATGTCCTCGGGCACCGGCATCGAGCGCAATCGCCCGGTCTCGTCGCGACGCACGAAGGTGCGGGTCTCGCGGCCTTCGCAGATCAGGTCGTCGCCGCTGCCGTCGGCGCGTGCGCGGGTGACGCGGTGCAGCTGCACGAACACCTTCGCGCGCCATTCCTCGATCGAGGTCGTCACGGTCAGTGTCTCGCCGAAGGTCGCCGACTGGAGGAACTTCGTGTGGATCTCGAGCAGCGGCGTGCCGACGATGCCGCGCGTCTTCACGAGCTCGTTCCACGGCGGCAGGCCGCATTGCATGAAGAAGCTCAGCGAGGCCGCGTCCATCCAGCGCGAGAAGTTCGGGAAGAAGACGATGCCGGCCGGGTCGCAATCGCCGAAATTCACTGCAACGCTGTAAGTCGTCGAACGGGGCATTCGCACGCTTTCGGGTATCGGGAGCTCAGCGCGGCGCCATGCGCAGCGCGCCGTCGAGCCGGATCACCTCGCCGTTCAGCGACATGTTCTCGACGATGCTCGCGGCGAGCTGCGCGAACTCCTCGGGCTTGCCGAGCCGCTTCGGGAACGGGATGCTCGCGGCGAGCGATTCTTGCACCGGCAGCGGCAGCTCGGCCATCAGCGGCGTCAGGAACAGCCCCGGCGCGATCGTGCAGACGCGCACGCCGAACTGCGCGAGGTCGCGCGCGAGCGGCAGGGTCAGCGACACCAGCCCGCCCTTGGACGCGGCATACGCCTCCTGGCCAACCTGGCCGTCGAACGCGGCGACCGACGCGGTGTTGACGATCACGCCGCGCTCGCCGTCCTCGAGCGGGTCGAGCTTGACGATCTCGGCCGCGGCCAGGCGGATCACGTTGAACGTGCCGACGAGGTTCACGTCGATCACGCGCTTGAAGTCCTCGAGCGGCATCGGCGTGCCGTCCTTGGCGATCAGGCGCTTCGCGGTGCCGATGCCGGCGATGTTCATCACGAGGCGCGCCGGGCCGTGCGCTTCACGCGCGAGCTGCAGTGCGGCGGTCAGGCTCTCGGTCGACGTGATGTCGCAGCCGATGCCGATGCCGCCGATCTCCTTCGCGATGGCCTTCGCGCCTTCGTCGTTGCGGTCGAGCACGGCGACCTTCGCGCCGCGGCGTGCGAGCTCGCGCGCGGTCTGCGCGCCGAGGCCGGAGGCGCCGCCGGTGACGAGCGCGGCGTGTCCTTGGATCTTCATCGGAATGTGTGCCCTGGGTGAGAGGCCTTCGATACCTCAGGCCGAACGGGATTGGGTCGAGGCCGAACGGGATTGGGGAGGGTTCGGAAGGATCACGCTCGCATCCGGCGCGTCGTACATCGCATCGACGATCGCCGCCCGATGCGTCAGCACCGCGCGCTGGTTGATCGAGCCCTTGTCGGTGACTTCGCCGCGGTCGATGCTCGGCGGCTCGGTCAGCACGACCGCGCGTGCGACGCGGGTCGCGCTGCCGGTGCCGCTCGCACGGAGCTCGTCGACCAGACGCTGGAAGAACTCGCGCGTCTTCGCCTCGCCGAGCGCGCGGCACGCGTCCAGCCGCGGAAAGATCAGGATGCCGATCTCGTTGCGGTTCAGCCCGGCGACCACGACGTCCTGCACGCACGGGTCGCCCAGCGCGATGATCTTCGCGCGCAGCGGGCCGACCGAGACGAACGTGCCGGTCGCGAGCTTGAAGTCCTCGGCAATGCGCCCGTCGAAGCGAAAGCCGTGCTCGGGCGCGTCGTCGTGCATGGGCTTGACCGCATCGCCGCTCGCGTAGAAGCCGTCGGCGTCGAACGACTCGGCCGTCTGCTCGGGCGCGCGCCAGTAGCCGGGCGTGACGTTCGGGCCGCGGTAGCGCACCTCGACCTTGTCGCCGTGCGGCACCAGCTTCACCTCGACGCCCGGCGCCGGCAGCCCGATGTGACCGCTCTTCACGTCATGCGCATTCGCGCAGATCGCGAACGGCGCGGTCTCGGTCATGCCCAGGCCGGTCAGCATGCGGATGCGCTCGCCGCAGTGGTCTTGCGCGATCTTGTCGAGCTTGTCCCATACCGGCTGCGCCAGGCCCGCGCCGGCGAAGAAGAACATGCGCACGCGGCTCAGGAAGGTCTCGCGCAAGGTCGCGTCGACCTCGAGCGCGTTGGCGATCTCCTCGAAGCCCTTGGGCACGTTGAAGTAGATCGTCGGCGCGATCTCGCGCAGGTTGCGCAGCGTCTCGCCGATCAGCGCCTGCGTGGGCTTGCCCTCGTCGATGTACAGCGTGCCGCCGTTGTAGACCGTGATGCCGACGTTGTGGTTGCCGCCGAACGTGTGGTTCCACGGCAGCCAGTCGACCATCACCGGCGGCTCCTCGGCCAGGTGCGGGAAGCACTGTCGGATCATCTGCTGGTTGCTGCACAGCATGCGCTGCGTGTTGATCACGCCCTTGGGCAACTTGGTCGAGCCGGACGTGAACAGGAACTTCGCGATCGTGTCGGGACCGACCTGCGCGTGCGCCGCATCGACCTGCGGCGTGGCCGGCGTGGCGAGCAGATCGTCGAAGCGCAGCGTCGCGCGTCCGTCGATCGCGCCGTGGGTCAGCACCACGGGCGTGTCCGCCGGCACGACGGCCGCGATCGCCTTGGCATAGGCGGCGCCGTCGGATGCGAACACCAGCCCCGGCGTCAGCGTGCCCAGGATGTGGCGCAATTTGCCGTGGTCGTGCGACAGCAGCGAATACGCCGGCGACACTGGCGCGTGCGGCACGCCGGCGAGCATCGCGCCCAGCGCGAGCAACAGGTGCTCGATGTCGTTGTCGGAGAGGATCGCGACCGGCCGCTCGGCGCTCAGCCCGCGGTCCAGCAGCGACTGCGCGATCGAACGCGCGGCGTGCAGTGCCTCGGCGTAGCTGACGCGGCGCCAGTCGCCGCGATCGACGCGTTTGGCGACCAGCGTGCGCTCGGGCGCGACCTCGGCCCAATGCAGCAGCCGGTCGGTGAGGCGCCGTGCGTACGGCTGCAGCGGCTCGGTCGACGTGACCCAGGTCGAGCCGTCGGCGCGCGCCTCGAAGCGCGCGGCAAGCGAGCCGGCGAGCGGCACGGCACGGTAGCGCGCGGCGGTGGTCATCTTTTGGCGCCCGCTTGCTTGCCGGTCGTGGCGATCTTGCCGGTCTTGCCGGCCTTGCCGGTCTTGCCGGTCTTGCCGGTCTTGCCGGTCTTGCCAATGGCCTTCGTCGGTTTCGCCGGTTTCGCCGGTTTCACCGGCTTCGCGACCGCGGCGTGGCCGTCCGCCCGCCTGACCTTGCCGGCCCGGCCCTCGAGGAACGCCTTCATGCGCGTCTTCGCGCCCTCGTCGCCCTGCGCGATCGCGGCCATCAGCGATTCGGTGAACAGCCCCTCCGACTGCCCCATCTCGGCGATGCGCGGCAACGCATGCAGCACCGCGAAGTTCGACAGCGCCGCGTTGCTCGCGATCTTCTCGGCGAGCTCGAACGCGGTCGTGAGCCCGGCGCCCTCGGGCACGACGTACTGCGACAGGCCCACGCGCGAACCCTCCTCGGCCGCGTAGACGCGGCCGGTCAGCATCATGTCGGCCATGCGTGCCGCGCCGATCAGCCGCGGGATGCGCGCCGAGCCGCCGCCGCCGACGAACAGCCCGCGCTGGCCCTCGGGCAGCGCATAGAACGTGCTGGCCTCGGCGACGCGGATGTGTGCCGCGCTTGCGAGCTCGAGCCCGCCGCCGACGACCGCGCCCTTGAGCACCGCGACCACCGGCACGCGGCCGAACTGGATCTCCTCGAACGCGTGGTGCCACGAGCGCGAATGCGCAATGCCGTCGACGACGCTGCGTTCGGTCAGCGACGAGAGGTCGAGCCCGGCGCAGAAGTGCTCGCCGTCGCCGCTGAGCACGACCGCGCGGGTCGCGGGCGGCAGTGTCGTGAAGACCTGGCGCAGCCGCTCGATCAGCGCGTCGTTCAGCGCGTTGCGCTTCGTCGCGCGGCGCAGCTGCACGTGGGTCACCGCGCGGGTGTGTTCGACGTGCAGGAGCTCGGCGGCGGGGTTCGCCGTTCGGGCGGCGCTGTGGGCTGAAGGCATCGAGGAAACGATCTGTAATTGGTTCATGATCTTAAATAAGTTGTGTCGCTCAAGGAGTGCGGGTTAGCCCTCATCTCTAGCGTCATCTTAGGGAAAGTCGCTACTCAGCGTCGATTTATTGTTATTAGATTTAACTACATGGCGCAATCATCCAGACTCACAACAAGGCCGTGTCGCCGCGCCATGGCGGCCGAAGGAGACGTATCGTGATCTTCAGGAACCGGCGGACCGCCGTCTTCGCCCTCACGGCGACCGTGTTGCACTTGAGCGCCTGCGGCGGCAGCGACGATGACGACGCGCTGCCGCAGTTGACTGCGGCCCAGGGCGCGGCGCTGCAGTCGTGCACCGATCTCGCGACGAAGATTTCGTTTCCCAACACAAGCATCGCATCGGCCGCGACGGTTGCGGCCGGCACGCTGACCGTGGCCGGCACGCCGATCGCGGCGCACTGCCTCGTCAAAGGCTCGATGTACACCCGCGTCAGCGCGGTCGACGGCAACACGTACGCGATCGGCTTCGAAATGCGGCTGCCGAACGCCTGGAACGGGCGCTTCTTCTACCAGGCCAACGGCGGCATCGACGGCAACGTCGTCGCGGCAATCGGCGGGGTCAATGGCGGCGCCGGCCTCACCAATGCGCTCGCGCAGGGCTTCGCGGTGCTGAGTTCCGATGCCGGCCATGCCGGCTCGCTCGGGCCGTTCTTCGGCATCGACCCGCAGGCGCGGCTGGACTACGGCTACCAGGCCGTCGGAAAGCTGACGCCGATGGCCAAGAGCGCGATCCAGTCCGCCTACGGCAAAGGACCGGACCGCTCGTACATCGGCGGCTGCTCGAACGGCGGGCGCCACACGATGGTCGCGGCGGCGCGCTACGCCGACCAGTACGACGGCTTCCTGGTCGGCGACCCGGGCTTCCGGCTGCCGCTCGCGGCGATCGCGAACATCGGCGCCTACCAGGGTTATGCGAGCGTGGCGGCCACCCCCGGCGACCCGTCGAGCGGCTTCACCGCGGCCGAGCGCTCGCTGGTCGCGAATGCGGTGCTCGCCAAGTGCGACGCGCTCGACGGCGCGGCCGACGGCCTCGTGCAGGACACCGCCGCGTGCCAGGCCGCGTTCAACCTCGATCGCGACGTGCCCACCTGCAGCGGTGCGCGCGACGGCACCTGCCTGTCGGCCGCGCAGAAGGCCGTGATCGGCAAGCGCTTCGCGGGCGTCACGACCGGCAGCGGAACGAAGATCTATTCGAGCTGGCCGTTCGATTCCGGCATCGGCGGCGGCAACACCGCGTTCTGGAACTTCACCGCGCCGCCGGCGCTCGACTCGGGCGCCGTCGGCCTGATCTGGCAGGTGCCGCCGGAGGACCCGGCCACGTTCAACGGCCCGAACTTCGCGCTGACCGGCAACCTCGACACGATGCTGGCCAAAGTGCAGGCCACCAACGCGACCTATGCCGAGAGCGCGTTGTCGTTCATGACGCCGCCCGACCCGAGCAACCTCGCCACGCTGAAGCAGCGCGGCGCGAAGGTGATGGTCTACCACGGCACCAGCGACCCGATCTTCTCGAGCGACGACACCACCGCCTGGTACGAATCGCTGCGCAGCGCCAACGGCGGCGACGCCGCCAACTTCGCGCGGTTCTATCGTGTGCCCGGCATGACGCACTGCGCGGCCGGCCCGGCGACCGACCAGTTCGACATGCTGACGCCGCTGGTGGCGTGGGTCGAGCAAGGCCAGGCCCCGGCGAGCGTGACCGCGGGCGCGCGCGGCCCGGGCAACGCCGCCGGCGCCAACGCCGACATCCCGGCGAGCTGGTCCGTCACGCGCACCCGCCCCCTGTGCCCGTACCCGCAGGTGGCCCGCTACAAGGGCAGCGGCAGCCTCGAGTCGGCAGACAGCTTCTCTTGTCAGTAATGGCCCACCCCCGTAGGCCCACCCCCGTAGCGCCTTCGGCGCTCCCCCTCGAGGGGGCGACTCCAGCGGACCGGCAAAGCCGGATCCGCGGCGTCTGCTTGGCTGCGGCGGATTCGCGCCTCCAGCGTGCCGCTACGGCACCATGAAAACTGAGATGATGACTCGATGAACCATGCCGACCTGATCGCGATCGACACGCACACCCACCTCGAGGTGTCGTGCTGGAACCCGTTCGACAACTACGGCGAGGAGTACGACCGCGCGGCCGACAAGTACTTCCGCTCGAGCCGGCGGCCGACGATGGCCGAGTCGCTCGCCTACTACCGCGACAAGAAGATCGGCTTCGTGATGTTCACGGTCGACGCCGAAACCCAGATGGGCCGGCGCCGCATCCCGAACGAGGAGATTGCCGAGGCGGCGCAGGCCAACCCGGACATCATGATCGCCTTCGGCAGCATCGACCCGCACAAGGGCAAGATGGGCGCGCGCGAGGCCCGCAAGCTGATCGAGGAGCACGGCGTCAAGGGCTTCAAGTTCCACCCGACGGTGCAGGGCTTCGAGCCGTACGACCGCATGGCCTGGCCGATCTACGAGGTGATCGCCGAGCACAAGCTGCCGGCGATCTTCCACAGCGGGCACTCGGGCATCGGCAGCGGCATGCGCTGCGGCGGGGGCTTGAGGCTGCAGAACTCGAACCCGATGCTGCTCGAGGACGTGGCGATCGATTTCCCCGATATCGAGATCGTCATTGCGCACCCGTCGTGGCCGTGGCAGGACGAGGCCATCTCGCTGGCGATGCACAAGCCCAACGTCTGGATCGACCTGTCGGGCTGGAGCCCGAAGTACTTCCCGCCGCAGCTCGTGCAGTACGCGAACACGCTGCTCAAGGACCGCATGCTGTTCGGCAGCGACTACCCGCTGATCACGCCCGACCGCTGGCTGAAGGACTTCGCCGAGGCCGGCTTCAAGCCCGAGGTGCAGCCGCTGATCCTGAAGGAAAACGCGAAGCGGCTGCTGAAGCTGACACCGCCCGCGGGACAGTCGCCGCCATCAGCGGCATAAGCTCTACGGGAAATCTTCGATACGTAGGTAGGCACCACGGACTTGTGGCGCGCCGTAAACTCATCCGCCCCGAGTTCGACGACGAGGAGAAGCTGCCATGTCCCTGCGCATCAACGACACCGCCCCCGATTTCGAAGCGGACACCACCCACGGCAAGATCAAGTTCCACGACTGGATCGGCGACCAATGGGCGGTCCTGTTCTCGCACCCGAAGGACTTCACCCCGGTGTGCACCACCGAGCTCGGCTACATGGCCAAGATCGAGCCGGAGTTCACCAAGCGCAACGCCAAGCTGATCGGCCTGTCGGTCGATCCGGTCGGCCAGCACGAAGCCTGGTCGCGCGACATCGAGGAAACCCAGGGCGCCAAGGTCACGTACCCGATGATCGGCGACGCCGACCTGAACGTCGCGAAGCTCTACAACATGCTGCCGGCCGAGGAAGTCGCCTCCGATGGCCGCACGCCGGCCACCAACGCGACCGTGCGTTCGGTCTTCGTCATCGGCCCGGACAAGAAGATCAAGCTGATGCTGACCTACCCGATGACCACCGG
>Ga0070706_100000881_pt1 | contig 32916 bp, 33 predicted proteins | sample KBSK5501metaG_FD_65476 | JGI IMG/M metagenome (GOLD analysis project Ga0070706, IMG submission 65476) | Corn, switchgrass and miscanthus rhizosphere microbial communities from Kellogg Biological Station, Michigan, USA - KBS K5-50-1 metaG | ecosystem: Host-associated > Plants > Roots >... | reverse complement strand
GGCCCGGAGCTGCTGAAGGAGGGGGCGCGCTCGGTGCTACAGGTCGCCCCTGACCCGGAGCAGCCCGAACGCCACCGCGTGCTGGCGAGCGTCAAGAACAACCTGAGCGCGCAGGTTCCCTCGCTGGCCTATCAGATCGTCGCCGACACGGCGGAGCTGCCGGTGGTGCGCTGGCTGGGAGCGAGTCCGCTAAGCGCGGAAGCGCTGCTGGCGCATCCGCCGTCGGGGAGCGACGCGCAGCAGGAGCGATCCCAGCTGGGGCGCGCGCCACTGGCTGGAGCAGACGCTCGTGGAGGGGACGCGCCTGGAGGAGGACGTGCGGCTGGAGGCCGAGGAGGAGGGCATCAGCTATGCGACGCTGCGGCGGGCGAAGAAGGCGGTCGGCGTCCTCTCGCGTCCTGCGGGCTACCAGGGGCGCCAGCTCTGGCTCCTCCCGGCCGACCGCGTCGACCGCGTCGAGAGCGGCTGGAGCGGCTGGTGAGGCAGAGTGAGGCCCCAGAGGCGCTCAACGCGCTCAGAGGCGCTCATGTTCGGGCACTGAGCGTCTCTGGACGCCAGATGCGCGTCTCTGGCGCAGCGAGCAGGGAGCGTGCAGGACGCCGCGCAGCGAGCCGCGCAGCGAGCCGCGCAGCGAGACGAGTGGCGCGAGCACGCGCACGGCGGGGGCGCCGAGGCGGACGTGGTACCGGTATGACACGGGCTGCTCCAGCGTTACGCCCGGCGCACCCGCTCGTTTACTAGTAGTGCCCGCGCGCTCGCTGCACGTGCCGCTGTTTGGCGATTTGGCGGTGGTTGGGTCGTACAGACGGAGTCATCGATGGGTGTATCTCAGTCCAGGCGGACCTCTGTTCATCGCACGACACCGTATGCCCTCCTCTTTGGGATCGCGCTCAGCCTCTTCCTCGTGCTCGCGTGGCCCATCGGCCAGCCGCCGGCCACGGTCTACGCCTCGGGGGTACCCTACTGCGAGAAGTTGGCCGACGAGCACGCGCCCACACGTCCGGCGATTCACCTCGACCGTACTGAGGGGCCGGTCGGCACGGATCTGACCGTCAGCGCCGGCGGCTGGCATGCTGGCGCGCACGTGACGCTGCACCTCGACGGACGCAGCCCGAAAACCGGCGAACTCTACGTTCTGATGCCCGCCTTTGCGCAGGGCGTCGTCTCGGATGATGGGACCATCACGCTGACACCCCTCGATGCGCCCTCGTTCTTCTGTGTCGAATTGAACGCGGACCCCTATACCGAGTTTCGCGTTGGCGACCAGGGGACGGCAGCCTACTTCGTCCTGGCCGCCGATGATGGCGAGGTCAGCGCGCCGGTGGCCTTCCGGTATCTCCCCTCGCCGACCATGTCCCTGGGCGAGGGCGCCCAAGGGGTGGCCCAAGGGGTAGCGGTCGGCTCGTCGGTCGTCGTCGCCGGCTCCGGCTGGGAGCCGCGTGAGACGTTGACCGTCACCCTGTGGAGCAAGAGCATTGCCTCACAACGTGAATCGTCTGGCGCCACGCTCCGCGCGACCGCCGACGACCAAGGCGCTTTCCGCGCGCTCTATCCGATCGCTGCGAACTGGCCCTGGCATACGGAGAGTCGGGTGCTGGTAACCGGCAGCGGCCCCCGCTTTGGCACACTGGACGCAGCGGCCGATCTGCTCCTCATCCCCGCCGTCCAACCCACGTTTCAGGTCGACCGTACACTTCTCACGCCGGGGATGCCGATCACGGTGAGCGGCGAACACTGGTATCCCGGAGACGTCTATACGATCAAATATTGCGACGCGCAGCGGCAGGATGGCAGCTGGGTCGATGGGCCAAACTGCGGCAAGGCGGTCAACCCAGCGCTTGGGACCGTGACGGTTGATGCCAATGGACGGATGCATCAGCAGTTCAGACTACCGGGCGATCAGCCACCTGGCGTCATCATGGTGCGTATCCTCGAGCTCACCAGTGGGATACATGTGCAGCCGATCGCGGTGCAGATCGTCGACCATCTGCCCACCTGGGACGACGCGCATCCGCGCGTCGCCGCGCTGCGGAACATGCTGGTGGGCTCGCTGCCGTTCACCCTCCCGGCGGCGTTGCTGCTAGGGGCGCTGGCAGTCGTCGGTGTACGCCGCTGGCGCGCGAGACACAGTGGCGGGTGAAACCTCACGCTAGCGCCGCCAGGCTGATCAGCAGCAGTCGCCCAAGCGCTTCGGGGGGCATGCGGGGGCCGTGGCTGCTGCGCCTACGCGCTCCCGCCAGTCTCCCGCAGTGGTATCAGTTTCCCTCATTCTCTACGAGTGGCGGAGACTGGGGAAACTGGAGGAGACTGCGCGCGAACGAGGAAGAAGATCAGCGCCGCGAAGGCCAGCAGGATCGCCAGCGCCAGCGCATCCCGGCGGCGCGCGTCGCTGGTCACTACGCGGCTCCCGCAGGGTTGTGCCCTGACATTCCAACAGGACCGAAGCCCCAAGGGTTCTCGGACTACGCACAGCCCAACGGCTCACGTTGGCGTCCGAAGGCGGTATCCCCGCCTACTGCATCGCTTGCCCCAACCCCAGGATGTTCAGGGCAGCGTTGTGATCCCGATGCAGGCTCGTACCGCAGTTCGGGCGCGAGTGCCACCGAACGGACAAGCCTTTCTGCACGATCACGCCGCAGCCCGAACACGTCTGGCTGGTGAACGCGGGGTTGACCGCTTGCACTCGCTTCCCGGCGCTTGCAGCCTTGAAAGTGAGGATGGCGAGGAACGCGCTCCACCCCGCATCGGCGATGCCCTTGGCCAGAGCGTGGTTCTGCGCCATGTTGCGGACCCGCAGGTCTTCATGGTAGATCACATCGTAGGCTCGCACCAGCTTAGTGGCTTCTCGATGGTGGAAGTCGCGTCGCTGGTTGCGGATGTGTTGGTGCGCCTTGGCGAGCAGCGCTACCGCTTTGCGCCGGCGATGACTGCCCTTCTGGCGTCGGGCGACGCAGCGCTGGCAACGGCGCAGATAGGCTTGGGCTTTACCATAGTAGGCTGGGGTGACGATGCGCTCGCCATTCGCCAAGGTAGCGAACGCTTCCAAGCCCAGGTCTATCGCTGTCTCTTGCCCTGTGGACGGCAGCGGCTTCACGGGTACCTCAGCGCACGAAAAGGCCACATACCAGCCGTCAGCTTCCTTGGAGATCGTGACCGTCTTGGGCGTGCCCTCGATGGGGCGGGACCAATGCACTCTGATCCGCCCGATCTTGGCGAGGACCAGGACGCCATTGTCCAGCCGCACGCCGTTGCCAAACTCCTTGAAGGTGAAACTATGGAATCGGCCGCGGCCCTTAAAGCGCGGGAAGCCAGCCTTCTCGCCCCGCTGCACCCGGCGAAAGAAGGCTTGATACGTCTTATCTAGTCGCGCCAACACGTCTTGCAGGATGTGGGAGTGGACGGCCGCATATTCGGGCATTTCGGCACGGATGTCGCTTAGCTCCGCCTCTTGGCTGAAGCGCGAAAGCGACACATGGCGTCGCTGCCAGGCAGTGATACGCTGCTCCAGGGCGGCATTGTACAGCGTGCGGCAGCGCCACAGCACCTCGTCCAGCGCCCGCGCCTGAGCAGGCGTAGGTCGGAGTTTCTCTTTGTAGGTCTTGCGCACGGTCTCTAACGGCTCTGGCATGGCTACGTCTCGTGGCGCTTCTCGGCATACTCGCGGAGCGCCCGCACGATCTCGCCATTAAGCGAGCGGTCATGTTGCTTGGCGAGTCGGCGGAGCATCTCAGCAATCCCCGCCGGGATACGAATAGTGAGTTTGGTTTCTGGCTGCTTTGTGTCCATGCCCCTATTATACCACCATTTTGGTGGCATATCAATGGCTAAAACTCAATTCGGTCATGGTGCGCAGGTAAAGGGCACGCTCTGTGAGCCGCCATTGCTTGTGAAGGTCACGTCAAAGTTGGTCGTGGCAGGTGTACCTGATACGGTGACGACTGTTGTGCCATTTGGACTCAGTGATCCGGCTGACGGAGAGGCAGTCACAGGCGGTGGCGTCGCTGCCAACCAATTCAATGTGCCTCCGCCAGTATTCTTCACTGTGAGCATGGTGCTGACACTCCCACTGCAGGGGAACAAGCCAGATAACGGTGTCACCGACAACTTCGGAGGGACCGGCGTGTTTGTCGGCGTGGGCGTGTTCGATGGCTCCGGCATCATCGTCGCTGTGCTGGTGGTGGTGGGCGTCGGCATCTCCGTCGGCGTCTCCGTCGCAGGGATCAGCTGTGTGGGCGTCGCGGTGGTCCGAGCTGTTGGCGTCCCACTGCCAGGTAAGAGGCCGGAGGCGAAGGCAGCCCCGCCACAGATCGCCAGCAGCGCGACGGCGGCGATCAATGCGAGGGTGGGTATGAGACGGCCCGGCCTCCCGCCGCCTCCCCCGCCGCCACGTGGCTGATTCGACGGCGGCCAGCGCGGTGGAGGTCCCGCCGGTGGCGCGCCAATCGCCGGAATGGCCGGTGGCTCGGTGGGTTCTCCAGGCGAGACATTCGACTGTGCGCTCTCCTGCCGGGGGCTCTCCTGCTGTGCGCCCCCCTGCTGGGAACTCTCCTGCGCGCCGTTCGAGCCATTGGCGCCATTGGCGGACTTCGCCAGCGGCTGCGAGGTGCGATATTTGACGTACGAGCGCTTGACCAGGCTCGCCGGCTCCATCAACTCGATGTCCTGCGCCAGCAGCGCGTCCTGCAGCGCCTCGGCGAAGCTCGCGGCGTTGGCGTAGCGGTCGTCGCGCTTGCGACTGAGCGCCTTCAGCAGCGCCTGCTCCAGCTCCGGCCAGATCTCCGGGTTGCGACTCGACGGCGCCGCGATGGGCGCGGTCAGCACGAGCGAGGCGACCTTGTAGGGGGTATCGGCGCTGTGTGGTGTCTGGCCAGTCAGCGTCTCATAGAGCACCGAGCCGAGGGCGTAGATGTCGGCGCGCTGATCGAGGTCCTCACCACGGAGCTGTTCTGGGGCCATGTATTGCGGCGTTCCCACCGGCAGCCCCGTACTCGCAAGCGTCGGGGCGCCTGTCACGCGCCGAAACGCCACACGGCGCGCGATGCCGAAATCGGTGAGCATGGCGACGCCATGCTCATCGAGCAGGATATTCTCCGGCTTGACATCGCGATGCACTATGCCATGCGCGTGCGCGGCGCTCAGCCCGGAGAGTATCTGCACGGCGATCTGCGCCGCGTCGGCGATGGGCAGAGGAGCGCCACGCAGGAGCCGGTCGCGCAACGACTCCTTGATCAGCGGCATGACCAGATAGAGGTAGGGACCCTGCTCGGCGAAGAGATGGATCGGCACGATGTTGGGGTGATTGAGCGCGCCAACCTCGCGCGCCTCGTTGCGGAAACGCTCGACGTACGACGGGTCGGCCGCCAGCGCTGGCGGCAGCACCTTCACGGCCACCTTGCGTCCCAGGATGGCGTCGCGCGCCTGGTACACTTCGGCCATGCCGCCGATGCCAAGCAGCTCCTGCAGCTGGTATTCGCCCAGCCATTGTCCAATCAAGGCGCCGCCTGGTTTGGTCACGTCTCCCCGGCCCCAATCTTAGCGCATGTAACAGGCGCTATTGTAATGAGGCTCGCCACCTATGTCAAGCGCGACACCCAGACAGATGTGAGGCTGCAACGTAGCTCATGCGTATAGAGAGGCGATGCTACAATCAAAGCGCGACTGCCGTCCGCGCCCCTCCCGCTCGCTCTGTGAGGCGCCCGATGACTCCACCAGCAGCCACTCCCAACACGGTTCGCTCCCCAGCAATCTTCGGTGGCGATTTCCACGCGGTGAATCTCGATCTCGTCCTCGCCAGCCTGGTCGCGCTGGGGCTGCCCTTCGCCGCGAGCTGGCTCTACACTGTTACTGGCGGCGCGACGGCGAGTCTCATTCTCTACTATGTCGTCTGCTGCGTGATCCTGGTCCTCTGGCGCAAGCGCACGCTCGACTACCATCGTCCGGCGCGCTGGCCCTGGCTGCTTCTCACGCTGAGTCTGCTCCTGCCGCTCGGCGCGGCCGCGCTCAACCGGGGCGCCCTGCCGAACGCCCACGCCCCGCTCTGGGGCCTGCTCGTGACCGCGCTGGTCTGGGCGCCGATGACCGCCGCGCTGGAGCAGTTGTCGTGGTTCTATGTCTTCGACGCCTGGCGCAATCGCTGGCGCGTCGGCCAACTGCGTTGGGTCGGGCTGGCGGTCGGCGCGCTGCTGCTGATCACGCTGGTGGCGCTGATCCACATCCTCTTCTGGGCGCGCTTCCTTCCCGTCGCCACGAACGCCCCGACGAGCGCGCTGACGCCCATTCTCAATCTCGTCCTCACGATTGTCTACGGCGCGCTGTATTACAGAAAAGGGGCCAGAAAGCCCCCTGCTTTTAAGCGGGGGATGAATGGCCCCTCCCTTGCCGGGTTTGCGCCTGTCAGACAGAATAGAGACACATGGACGAGCAGGCAGTGCGCAAGACCTTCAAGTACAAACTCAAGCCTACACCCCAACAGGAGCAGGCAATGGAGTTTGTCTTACGTCGCTGCCGCGAACTCTACAACGCCGCCCTGCAAGAACGCAAAGAAGCCTGGCAAAAGTGCGGCGTTAGTGTGACTGTCTCCGGCCAGAGCGCCCAATTGCCCGCCATCAAAGAGGTTCGCCCTGAATACCACGACATCCACTCGCAGGTCTTGCAGGATGTACTCGCCCGGCTGGACAGAGCCTTCCAACGGTTCTTTGCTCGCGTGAAATCGGGCGAGAAGTCGGGTTATCCGCGCTTTCAGGGCGCCACCCGCTACAACAGCTTCACCTACAAGCAGTTTGGCAACGGCGCCACGTGGGAGAATGGCTTCCTGATCCTGTCCAAAATCGGGCGGATCGCCGTGCGTTGGAGTCGCCCGCTGGAGGGTGCGCCCAAGACCGTCACGATCAGGCGGGAAGCCGATGGGTGGTATGTCTCCTTCTCCTGTGCCGATGTGCCCGTCCAGCCCTTGCCGCCTACCAGCCAGGAGACGGGCATAGACCTTGGGTTGGAAGCCTTCGCCACGCTTTTCCGATGGGACGCGCATCTTTCATCCCGGCTGGTATCGCAAAGCTGAGCGCGCGCTCAAAATGGCGCAACGCCGTGTCTCGCGTCGCAAGAAAGGCAGCAACCGCCGACGCAAGGCGGTCACACTGCTCGCCAAGGCGCATCAGACCGTGCGACGTCAGCGGCAGGACTTTCATCACAAGACGGCGCTTGCGCTTGTTCGGCGGAACGACACGATCTACCACGAAAACCTCCAGACGGCCACCATGGTCAAGAACCACCACCTCGCCAAGTCGATCGCCGACGCGGGATGGTCAGCGTTCTTGAGCACCCTTTCCTTCAAGGCAGCATGCGCCGGTCGGGAAGTCGTTGCCGTCAACCCCGCGTACACCTCGCAGACCTGTAGCGGTTGTGGGGTGATCGTCTCGAAGGGCTTGTCTGTCCGCTGGCATTCTTGCCCGGACTGCGGCGCGAGCCTGCATCGAGACCACAACGCGGCCAGGAACATAGAGCGGGCTGGGCAGGCCCTTCGGGGAGGCGTGGCGTTGGCCGCGTCGTAGAACCGAGAATCTCCCAGCTTTAGCTGGGGGAGTGTCAATCGATCACGCCGTATCTGTAGCTGGCTCCAGCCGGAGGCGCGCGTTCCTTCGCCAGCGCCTCCAACCGCCTTAGACGCGGGCCTTGCGCCACTTGCCGCTGCGGAAGCGCCAGTAGCTCAGTCCTGCCTGCGTCGTGAAGTCCAGCGCCATCGCGAGTCGCGCGCCCGGCAGCCCCAGCAGCGGGATCAGCAGGATCGCCAGCGGGATGCGCAGGCCCCACGTCCCGGCGGCGCGCACCACGACGGGAAACTTCGTGTCTCCCGCGCCGCGCAGCGCGCCATTGAAGATGAACGCGAAGGATGAGGCGGTCAGCGTGAGAATCGAGACACGCATCGCCAGCTCCCCCGCCGCCGCCACCGCGTGATCGGCGATGAACAGGCCAAAGATCGCGTGCGGAAACAGCAGCGCCACCAGCCCGATCACACTCATCACCATCAGGCAGGGGCGTAACGCGGCGTAGACCGTGCGCTCCGCGCGCTTCGGGTCGCTCGCCCCCAGCGCCTGTCCGACGAGCGCGGTCGTCGCCACGGCGAAACCGAAGCCGGGCAGCGTGCCGATGCTCTCAACGGTGTTGATGGTAGCGTAGGCGGCGTAGGGAACGGCGCCGAGCGCGACGACAGAGCGCCCGAAGAAGATCACACCGACCTGGAGAACGAGCAACTCCGCCGCCGACGGCAAGCCGACACGCAGGATGCGCCGCGCCGTCTCCATCTGGGGGCGCAGTTCGGGCAGCTGGATCGTCGGCGCCTTCGGATGCGCGCGCAGCAGGAAGGTGAGGGCCAGCGCCGCTCCCAGCGTCCACCCGATCGCTGCGCCAATCGCCGAGCCGACCACGCCAAACGCGGGAATGCCCCACGCTGGCATGCCGTTGAGCAGCGTCCACGAGGCCACGATATTGACACCATTGACGATCAGCATCACGATCAGGGGCCGGCGCGCGTCTGAGGAGCCGCGCATCGCCGCCGTCGCCGCCGAGGCCGCCCCGACGAAGGGGAAAGCGAAGGAGAAGACGCGGATATACTGCGCGACAAGCGTGGCCACCTGCCCGCTGACGCCCATCGCCGACGTGATGAGATCCACCAGGGGAACCGCCAGCAACGCTATCACCAGCCCGGCGAGGAACCCCAGCGCGATGCCCTGCGCCGCGCTACGTTGCGCCAGCCGCCGGTCGCCCGCGCCGGTCGCCCGCGCGACGAGCGCCGTCACGCCGATATTGATGGCGAAGAAGGTGGTGATCGAGACCCAGGTGGCGATGGTCGCCACGCCGACGGCGGCCACCGCCGTCGCCTGCCCGTAGCCAAGCGAGGCCGCCGCCGCGGGCGTCAGATGACCGGCGAGGAAAGTGTCCGAGACGCCGACGCCCATCGCCAGCACCTGCTCGCCAATCGCCGGCAGCGCGAGCGCCCAGACGCGCCCACGCAGTTCGCGCGTGGAGATGCTCTGCGGCGGCGTCTCGACAGCGTCAACCACCGCCGGCGCTGTCGGTGTAGCCTGGGTAGCCGGCGGAACGTGGCTACGCGTGGGGATGCGATGGAGACCGCTGGCGCTGGCGGCGTCAGCGACGGCGGTTCGCCAGGGAGTGGCCAGAGCAACGGGGAGGATCAGACGACGAGGAAGGGGAAAGCGCATGCAAAGACTCCAGAGCGTGTAATGGGGTGATGATACCACTGTTAGATAAATATCTCACGTGAGTCAATCCAGTCAAGAGGAAGAGACCGAATTTGTTCGAGTAGCTTCCAGTCGCTCGATGGCGCTTCATACCTTGATATGCCTGGTCTGCGTCAAGCAGCGCGACGCCGCAGGGGATTCCTGCGGCAGTGTGACGGATATCTTCCATACCGCGCGCTGACTGGCGATGTGAGATGTGGATGTTCGACCAAAGGAATACGCCCCACGCGCTATCCTCAGCGGCGAGAAAGTACCTTCAGGTGTGACTTTCCGCATCGTTCCTCGCCTGAATAGATAACAGGTCGCGCCGCTCTCCCCTCGCCTCGATTCTCTCTTCGCGCCACTCATCACCGATCAGCCCATGCTCTCATGCTCACTGACCTGGGCGCGCCTGCCGCCGTCTTGTGTTCTCTTAGCGTGTGAGGAGCATCCCAGGATGAAAACCGCGACCCATCTTGAAGGGACCGCCCAGACGTTTGGCGCGCGTCCGGCGCACGGAACAGTGCGCCGCTGCGCTCCCTACCGTGGCGAGATCGAGCGCCACCGCATCATCTCCGCCGACGGCTATGATGTTGTCGTCACGACGATTCACGCGGCGCAGGCGCAGCCTGGCTACCTGACGGGCGGCTATCCCGTCCAGCAGGGCTACCTTGTCATGATCCGCCAGCCCTACTTCGAGGCGCACAGCGCGACTGTGGGGGCCGCCGCGGAGCAGCACGAGCAGCTCGTGCGCGCGCTTTCCGGCGCCGGCGTTGGCATCGTGCGGGCGCGTCGCCGCCTGGCCGCGCGCCAGCGCGCCGAGCAGCGCGAGGCGGCCTCACTGCCGGAGCGCGATGACGATCTGGCGCATGCGGCCCGCTAACCATGTGATGTGGTTACGGCGCAGCGGCTTCGGCGCAGTGGCTTCGGCGCAGACGACGAGGCGGCGCGAGGCGCGCATGGAGCGCTCACGCCGCCAGGCCACTGGCGTCGCCTACTGGCAAAATACGGGTCGAGCACGCGCACCTCGGTGATGCTATCCACCGGCAGGTTGTTCTTGCGCGCCACGCGCCTGACCGGCGAAGGAGCGAACGCCGCGATCACGGGCTGATTCTGCCACGGCCCGCATAGTCCCACGCGTCGCGACCTCCGGCGAGCGACAGGATAACGCATAATACACGGTATGATGTCGCATGACATGGATTGAACCGACGAGGAAGGCCCATCCCATGACTGACGTGCAGCTGGCGTCGCGGCCGCACCCGGCGACGACCTACGCCGAGGCGATGGCGCGCTTCGAGGGATTGAGCGCGCTGGATGACGACAAGGTCAACCCTGTCTGCCGTTCACAATTGCTGACCCATGGCGTGAAGGTCGAGCGCGCCATCGTGCTCGTCCACGGTATCCCCAACTGTCCGCAGCAGTACGCCAAACTGGGACCGCTTTTCTACGAGCGCGGCCTCAACGTCTTGATCCCACGTATGCCACACCATGGCTACGCCGACCGCGCCACGCGCGATCTGCGGCTCCTGACCGCCGAGGAGACACGGGCTTTTGCGGACGAGACCACCGATATCGCCTGTGGGCTGGGCGAGCAGGTGATCTATTTGGGCCTCTCCGCTGGCGGCATCATCGCGACATGGGTGGCGCAGTTTCGCGCCGATGTGGCGAAGGCGGTGGTGATCGCGCCCGCGCTCAACGTCGCGCATGTGCCCGTTCAATTCAATGGCGTGCTGATCACCGTGATGAACACCCTGCCAGACCGCTACCTGAAGCGCTCGGCGGCGGCGATGGCGGTGACACCCCCCTACGTCTACTACGGGCAATCCTCGCGCGCCGTCGGGCAGTTGATGCGCCTGGGCGCCTTTGCCGTGCGCGCGGCGCGAACGACGCCTCCGGCGGCGCAATCCATCCTCGTCGTCACCAGCGCCTTCGACACCGTCGTGGACAACGTGACCGTCCGGCGCCTGGTGGACCTGTGGCGCGCCCACGACGCGCGCAACCTCACGACCTACGAGTTCCCGCTGGACCAGCGCATCGTTCATGACATGATTGACCCTGTGCGCAGCGACCAGCAGGTGGATGTGGTCTACCCCGTCCTGCTCGACCTCATCCTGTCAGCGAGTTAGCGCTGCCCTAGTGGCTGCGGTGCGCCGTCTCGACATCGGTAAACTCGGCGCCGGCGAGAGAAGAGTAGCCTGCTATCTCCGCGCCCATAAGTACGCCAATGCGCTATGACGCATCCCCTGCCCCTGTTCGACCAGTGGACGCAGGTGAGCTGTAAACTCCTCGACTTCGGCGGGGGTGAGAGCCTGCTGCATGGCCTCTGCCTGAGTTGGGATCAAAGGATTGCCCGCTGAGTTGATCCAGACTTCCCAGGCAACGGGGGGTGGGGGAGTAATCGTACACTGTAACTCCAGATGGATCTCCACAAATCCCGTCTGCTCCACCCAACTAAGCAAATCGCGTTCGTCGAAGTCCAGCATGGGATTCGTGTCGGGAGGCTGCACGCTATGAAAGATGTGTAGCACCCTCTGGGCGAGGGACTGAACTGGCGTCACATCATATCCGCAGAATTGGTTCGCTGGCTCTGGTTCGCTGAAGCGGTTGATTGGCTCAAAGATCGAGAGTCGACCGCCAGGCCTGAGCACACGATGAAATTCTCGAAACGCCTGCCGCTTGTCGGAAACAAAGATGAGGACAGACCGGGTCGTGACCACATCGACGGAGGCGTCTGCGACGGCGCTCAAGTCGTCGGCGGACGCTTGAAGGAACTCGCATTGGTTCCGTACACCCAAATTTTCCGCCAGAGACTGATCATGATCCAGCAATTCTGTGGAGATGTCACTGAACATCACCTTGCCTTGCTCTCCAACCAGGGGGAGGGCGCCAAAGGCGATCAGACCGTCACCTGCGCCTACATCCAGCACGACATCACCTGCGGCTACGTAAGCATGGGCCAGAACCTGATCGCGGAGACTCTGCAAGATTACCGACATGGCCTGTTGCTCTTGGACATCACCGCCGTGGCGGCGATGGAGCAGCCATTGAGCCCATGGATCTTGGAAAGATGACGCCACGTGTTCACTCCTTTCCAACTCGAGATTCTGCGCTCTCGATGGTCTGCCGCTAAAGCGCGAACCTCAGCAAAAAGAAACCGCTGAACATCACGCCGGCTCGACATCAGGATACACGAGGCCAGCGCCGGTGTTGAGCAGGACGACGCGCTCACCCTCGCGTATCCAGCCCGCCGCGCGCAGCCGACGCGCCGCCGGGAGCAGCGCCGCTCCCTCCGGGCACACCCAGAGTCCCGCCCGCGCCAGCTCGCCCAGCGCCGCGCGTATCTCATCATCAGCCACCGCCAGCGCCGTTCCCTGCGTCTCGCGCAGCGCCCGTAGCATCAGCCCGCCTGCCAGCGGACCCGGTACGCGTAGCCCCGCCGCGATGGTCTGCGCGCCCTCCCAGAAGGCGGTCGTCGTCTCTCCCGCCTCCCAGGCGCGCACGACAGGAGCGCAGCCCTCCGCCTGCACGGCGACCAGCCGCGGGATCGGTCGCTCCTCCGCGAGCCAGCCGAGCGCGCGCAACTCGGCAAACGCCTTCCATAGGCCGATCAGCCCGACGCCACCGCCGGTGGGATAGAGGATCACGTCGGGCGCGCGCCAGCCAAGCTGCTCGGCGATCTCCAGCCCAAGGGTCTTCTTGCCCTCCAGGCGATACGGCTCCTTGAACGTGCTCGCGTTATATACGTCAATCCCTACGTCGGCGCTCCACTGATTGAGCCAGTCGCCCGCGTCCGCGATGGTACCCTCTACCAAGTGCAACTGCGCGCTGTAGCGTCGCACCTCTTGCTGGGTCAGCGGCGGCGCGTCCATTGACATTGCGACGACGACGGGGAGACCTGCTCGCGCACCGTACGCAGCCCACGCCGCGCCTGCGTTTCCCGCTGTAGGCAAGGCGATGGTCGTCGCGCCTAATTGCTTCGCACGCGAGACGCCGACTGCCGCACCGCGCGCCTTGAAGGTTCCGCTGGGGTTCAGCCCCTCGTCCTTCAGCCACACTTCGGCGCCAAACTCCGCGCTCAGCCACGCAACCGGCAGGAGCGGTGTCGCGCCTTCGCCCAGCGTTACGCGATCTTCTGGCCGCTCGACGGGGAGCAATTCAGCATAGCGCCACAGCCCCGACGACCACGACCGCGCCACGATCCGCTCACGCGGAACCTCACGCGCCAGCCGATCCAGGTCGTAGCGCGCCAGCAGGATGCCGCCGCAGCCACAGCGATGCTGCTCGACGCTTGCGTCGAACGTAGTGGCGCACTCCACGCACTCGAGATGGGTCATATACATCGCGGGCGCCTTACTCGCGAGAACGCATACGCCTCAGCGCCTCCGCTCCTGCCCGCTGCGGTGGATCGCCGGTTCACTTCGCGCCCTGGCGGGATGGCGATCCATTCGGAGATCGTGGCCGCTTGACGCGCGGCGAGGAGCCGTTGGCTCGTGCTTTCGCCTCCCGGCGGCTCCCGTTGAGACGATGACCATTGAGCAGATTGAGCGCCTCCGCGTCCTCGATGGTGTAGCGATACCCCTGCTCCGTCAGGAAAAGCTGCCGGTTGGCTGAGAACTCCTGGTCGCGGGTGTCGCGCGTCACAATGGTGTAGAAATGCGCCGGTTTCCCATCGGCCTTCGGTCGCAACAGGCGGCCGAGGCGCTGCGCCTCCTCCTGGCGCGAACCGAACGTCCCGGAAACCTGTATCGCCACATTCGCGTCGGGCAGGTCGATGGCGAAGTTCGCCACTTTGCTCACGACCAGCCGCTTGAGTTCTCCCCTGCGGAACGCGTCATACAACTTCTGACGCTGGGCGGTATTGATACGCCCGGTGAGCAGTGGCGCGTCCAGTTCCTCGGCCAGAATCTTCAATTGGTCGAGATACTGGCCGATGATGAGCACCTGATCCTCGGCGTGCTGGCGCGCCAGCTCGTGCACGATCTGGGTCTTGACCGGGTTTTCCGCCGCCATGCGATACTTCTCGCGCTCCTCGCTGACGGCGTAGAGCAGCCGCTGATCTTCCTGCAGCGGCACGCGAATCTCCTGGCACTCCGCGGTGGCGATCCAGCCCTGCCGCTCCAGTTCCCGCCAGGGCACATCGAAGCGTTTGGGGCCGATCAGCCCGAAGACATCCGCCTCGCGTCCATCCTCGCGCACGAGCGTCGCCGTCAGGCCGAGACGGCGGCGGGCCTGAATCTCGGCGGTGATGCGGAAGACCGGCGCGGGCAGCAGATGCACCTCGTCGTAGACAATCAATCCCCAATCGTGCCCCGTCACCAGCCCGAAGTGGGGAAACTCGCTCTCCTCGCTGGGGCGGTAGGTGAGGATCTGGTAGGTCGTTACCGTGACAGGACGGATGTCTTTGCGCTCGCCGGTGTACTCACCGACCTGCTCAGGCGTGAGTGTTGTTTTGTCCAGCAGCTCGCTGATCCACTGGCGCACGGCGATGGTGTTGGGCGTGAGGATCAGCGTGGAGCGGCCAATCGCCGCCATCGAGCCGATTCCCACGATGGTCTTCCCAGCCCCACAGGGGAGGACGACGACGCCGCTGCCGCCACTCGGCGCGCCGTTCGCGTAGAAGGCGGCGACCGCGTCCCACTGGTAGGGACGCAGCGCAAAGTCCGGACGTCCATGGTCGGCGTCGCGCAGGCCGATGCTCAAGGTGGCGCCGTCGGTGTATCCCGCGAGGTCCTCGGCGGGAAAGCCCATCGCGACCAGCTGCTGCTTGATGTGACCGCGCTGCCCCTTTTCGACCACGAGCGTCCACTCATCGCGCTGTTCAAGGATGAGCGCCTGCATCCGCTTCTGGCGCGCCACCTGCGCGATCAGCGCGATGTCGTCGGAGCGCAGGAGGAGGTCGCCGCCATCGCGCAGGAGCTTGAGACGCCCGTAGCGCCCAATATAGTCGCGCACATCGGTGATGACGTTGGGCGGGAGATCATACTTGGTGAAGCGCGTCAGCATCTCGACGACCCGCGTGGCGGTCAGCCCGCCAGCGGCGGCGTTCCACAGCGAGAGCGGCGTCAGGCGGTAGGTGTGGATATGCTCAGGCGACTTCTCCAGCTCAGCGAACTGGATGAAGGCGTCGCGCGCTTCGGCGTAGAGTGGATGGTCGGCTTCGAGCAGGATGGTGCGATCACTCTGCACGATCGCCGGATTGCTTGTCTGTATCGCCATGGTAGTCACATTTCCGTCGAAGGTGGAGGAAGCTACAGCATCACATCAAGCGTGTTGGCGTGGCGCGCTGGAGGTAGCGCAACGTGAGCGACGCCACAGCGTCTTCAGCCCTGCGCAACAGGTGCCGCGCGCCAGGAATGACGGCGAAATCACATTCACCCGGCAAGGTCCTCACCCACGTTTCTAGCTTCGGTGGCGGGCAGACTTCGTCAAACTCGCCAGTCACGAAGAGCTTTGGTCCTTCATAGGCCGCGCTGTCGTCCGCGAGCCGGATCACCGGCGGGCTGATGGCGACGACGGCGCTGAGCGCGGGGTCATGCGCCGCATAGACTAGCGACATCCACGCGCCAAACCCAAGCCCTACGAGAACGACGCGCCGCGCCTGAACGGTAGGAGACGAGCGCAGGTACTGCACGGCGCCGGCGACATCCAACGGCTCGAGTCGTCCATCGGTTGATTCCCCTTCGCTCGCCGCCACCCCGCGAAAGTTAAAGCGCAGGGCGCTCATGCCGGCGTCGGTGAGGCGTGTCTCCAGGGCGAGCAGCAGCGGATCATCCATGGCGCTGGTCGCGGGCTGTGGATGGCAGAGCAGGACGGCGAGAGGCGAGCGGGGCGTCACTATGCCTTCCAGACGTGGCGCAGAGGCCCCTGCGCTGGGAAAGATGACGTGCTGGCCAGCGCTCACCACCACAGTCTTCGCTCCTTCAGAATTGGTCGCGGGCGCCCAGTCCATTCGGCGTTAACAACTGTATGCGTGAACACAAGACGTAGCATAGATGATAGACCGTACTGCTGAGTCGCGTCAACCGAAAAAGCGTCCGTCGTGCGCAATCGTTCGGCCAGGTTGAGCGCAGGAACGACCGCGCGATCAGCGCGTTTACACATAGGGGATCCATGCGCGGCCATCCTCGTCGTCGCGCGTGTCGGTTCCGCTGCGATCAGCGTCCTCCGCAGCGCCTGGCCCACGCAAACGAATGAGGCGTTCCACCTCTTCGCGGCGATACAGCCGCTGGCGCTTGATGCCCTGGCGGAAGCTGTCCAGGAGACCACGGCTGACATAGGCGTAGAGCGTCGCCGGTTTGACGCCCAGTATGGCGCACGCCTCCTGCGCGGTCAGGAACTCCTCGCCCTCCATCATGATCATACTGATGGCCTCCCGCAACGGAAGAATGCTCACCGCACGCAGCGTGTGACTTCTTCATGTTCGCAGGCCAGTATACGGCGCTGCTTGCGCCAGCGTCAACCAGAACACCCGCGATCCAGCCGGAAGCGAGCGGTGGAAACATGATATGCTCTGGACGCTGGCGACCACCGCCCAGCGCCGAATATCTTACGCGCAGAAACGGATAAGCGTCCATGGATCCACAAGCGAAAAAGGAGGCCCTGCGCCTCTTTACATATGGTCTCCACGCTGTCACCTGCGGCGACGAGGCCCGCCGCAACGCCTTCACCGCCAACTGGGTCTCGCAGGTCTCCTTCGAGCCACCGCTGGTCGCGCTCTCGGTGGAGAACACCTCCACCTCGCTCCAGATCATACACAAGAGCGGGCGTTTCGCCATCAATGTCTTCGATGCGACGCAGCGCGACCTGGCAGGACGGCTGGGCAAGGGCTACGCTACCCACCCCGAGAAGCTGGAGGGACTGACCTGGGGTGTGGGTGAGGCAGGATGCCCTGTGCTGCGCGACACACTCGGCTGGGTGGAGTGCGCGCTGGAAAGCGAGACGGCAGCGGGCGACTCGACGCTCGTCATTGGGCGTGTCGTGGGCGCAGAGGTCCTGCGACGCGACGAGCCGCTGACCATGCTCGCTGCTGGCTTCCGACACGCGGGATAACGCCTGCGCGCTCTCAGCCGCGACTCATGAGGGAGTGGTGGGCGTCTGTTCGGCGGGCGCGGCGCTCGGCGCCTCGGTTGGCGTCGCATCGGCAGGCGGGGAATCCGCTGCTGGCGCTTCTGGGGCCGTGGCTGCGGGGGTAGTCACAGCCTTCTCGCCTTTGCGCGCCGATGCTCCCGACGCCGCCTTCTGTGGCTCCCAGCCGGGCGCTTTCGAGAGGATCATCGAGATGATGCGCGCCTCCATGATCGGCGGGCGCTCGACGACGGCAGCGTTCTTCAGCGCCTCGACGATCTTATCAAGCAACAGGCGTCCAAGCTCGGGATGCGCGTTCTCGCGGCCACGCAGGCGCACCGAGACCTTCACCTTGTCGCCATCGCCAAGAAATTCCTCAATCTTGCGAATCTTGACGTTCAGATCATGATCGTCTGTGCGCGGGCTGAGACGGATCTCTTTGAGGTCGGTCGTCTTCTGATTCTTGCGCGCCTCGTTCTCGCGCTTCGCCTGCTCGTACTTGAAGCGCCCGTAATCCATCAGCCGGCAGACCGGTGGCGTGGCCATCGGAGAGACCTCGACCAGGTCCAGATCGCGTTCGCGCGCGATGTTGAGCGCCTGCATTGGCGTCATGATGCCCAGCGGCTGCCCATCCTCATCAATCAGCCGCACCTCGCGCGCCCTGATGCGCTCGTTGATACGCAGGTCACGTGAGCGATTGTCGCCGCGCTGATCTCTGTTATCCCTGTTGATACTGCAAACCTCCTGTGTGCGATTCGGCTATGCGAGCGCGGATCCCTGGCTCCGTTTGTCTGTATCGGGCCTGACACGGGCGCGCGTCTGTCTTGAATCCCGCCTAGTGTAGCACACCGCGAGGGCCGTATTCAAGAGCCGCCGTGCTACATTTGCGCCTTCGCAACACATTCGTCGCGTGGCGGATCCTCAGACCAGATCGCGCGGGTCGAGCAGCGGCGTCAGCGTCGGCTGGATCGCCTCGACAGGCGGCGCGAAGAGGGAGGGCTGCTGTGGATCGGCGAAGAGCGTGGCGAAGTCGTCCGGTGTGAAGGCGCGTTCGAGGCGCGCGGCGAAAGTCTCGCGGAGTAGCCGCACGTAGTAGGCCACATCGTAGTTGCGTGGATCGGCGGGCGCGCCCTCGCCATTATCCTCCAGCAGCGCCGCCGCGCCACCAGTCGCCCGATAGACACGCACACGCTCGCCCCGGCTCCACTTCGTCCGTCCAGCGGCCAGCAGCGCTTCATACGCCATCTCGCGCCGCTGCGCCCGCGACGCCTCATAGATCGTGGGTGTCTTGGTCAGGCGCGCCGTGATCGCCACCTGCTCGGTCGGGATCAGTCGCGCGCGCAACCGATCCAGCGTCTCAACATAGACCGCGCGCACGCCGGGGATGTCGTCACGCAGCAGGCAGGCCACCGCGCGGCGCAGGAACGCCTCGCCGTACGGCTCCGAGCGGCTGGAGCGAAACGCCACTCCGCGCAGGAGCAACTTGTCGTCGTAGGTCAGCAGCGCGTAGTTCTTCGGCTGGTGCGAGAGCATTGCCGCGTAGCGTCCCTCGAACTCCAGCTTGACCAGCGGTGGGAGCAGCGCCGCCACCTCGGCCACCGTCGCGCGCTCGCGCTCTTCATCCCAGCCCGTGGGGACGGCGAAGTAGACGCCGTCGGTGTCGGCCTCCAGCAGCGTGACCCCGCGCGCCGCCAGCTCGCGGCACATCAGCGCCAGCAGGTCACGCCCGCGCGCTGTCACCTCGTTCGCCGCGTCCACATCTGCGAAGCGCGTCAGGCCCACCGCGCCGAGGTAGCCATAGGCGGAGTTGACGAGGATCTTCATCGCGCCGGAGAGCGCCTCGTCGGTGTAGCGTTCGGACGAACCGGGAGGAAGTGTCTTCGCGCGCGCCTTCGCCGCCAGCCGCGCCTCGACGAGCCGGTCCACCAGCGCCAGCAGCGCGCCCAGGCGGTCGGAACGTGGGCTGATGCGGTACTGGCGCATCAGCGAGGGATACAGGCTGGAGACGTCGGCCTTGACAATGCGACGCGCGACGCCGGCGGCGAAGAGATAGAGCGCGGCGCCGGTGTGCTCCACGCCATCGCCCTTCGCATGGGCCGGCAGCGCCTCGCCCGCGCGCAGGTACGCCCGCACCAGCAACGGATCGAGCACGCCAGTGGCCGGTCCCGCGTCGGCCAGCCGCTCGTAGCGGCGCGGGGCCATCTGCGCCAAGGCAAACGCGGCGCCGCCCAGCATACGCGCCAGCCCCGCGACCTCGCGCACGTCGTCGAGCGCGTAGTGGCGCACCCGGTCGGGGTCGCGCGTCCAGGTGGCGTAGATCTGGTCGCCCTGGACGTACTCGCGGTCGGCGGGGGCCAGGCCGAAGTGTCGCGCCACCGCCTTCAACCCATGGCCAGGCAGGTCGCGCACGGCGAAGTCGTAGCGGCGCACGGCGTCCAGCGTATCGATCAGCTCGCGGCCGGGAATCGCGTAGCGGACGGCGCGTGGCCGCTCGCCGTCTGGCTCGGCGTCCGATTCATCGCCCCAGGCGCGGTACCCGCGTCCGGCGGCGCGCTCTTTCACAGTCAGGTGGGGGACGCGGCCAAGAGTCAGGCGGACACCATGGATGCGTGCGCGGGTCACGAGGAAGGGCAGGTCGAAGCCGTGCAGATTGTGGTTCTCGATCACGTCAGGGTCGCGCTCGCAGATCAACGCGCAGAGCCGACGGATCAGGTCAGCCTCGGCTGCGGGACCGGTCAACCCTTTCTCGGCGACATCCAGCGTCGTCTCCAGCCCAGAGCTATCCTTCACCGAGACGAGGAAGATCGCGTCGCGCTCGGGATTGAGGCCGGTAGTCTCGAGGTCGAACTGGAGACGGCGCAGCGCGTCGAAGGGAAGGTCGCGGAAGTAGGTGCGGCCACTGGTGACGAGGTATTGCTCCTCCGGTTGGAGGTACAGCGCCGCCTCATCCTCCAGCTCACCCAGCCGTGATATTTTGCGCCCAAGCCGCGCCGAGGCGCCAGCAAGCAGCGCCGACTCCAGCGCGCGTCCGTCGTCGGCGCTGACGAAGTAGGCGAAGCGCCCTGGACCTTCGAGGTGGTGATACGCGATCGCGCCATGCGGCTCCTCGCCGGGCGCGGCGTGTACAAGGCCGTCGCCGAGGTGGCTGAGGAGTTCAAGCGAGGGCAGCAGCGCCCAGAGGCGGAAGCGCGTCTCCTCGCGGACCAGCTCGCCGGTCGCGATCAGCCGGCGCCAGATGAGCGCGCGCCCGGACATATCGGCCCAGACGGAGACGATGCCAGGGGTGGAATCCCAGCCCCAGAGCCACTCGTCCTGCTCGGCGGCGGTGAAGCTGCGCAACGTGCCGCTCCTTTAGTGGTAGCTTTTAACGCGCCTCGATTGATGGTATGCCATGCGGGGTACGCGCGCCAAACGCGGAGGACGAAAGGACGAATTGACGGCAGGAAGGGGATGTTGTCTGCTTAGGACCGGCAGATTGTGTGGCAAAGCGCGAAGGAGGCGCCAGGATGAGCGATCCGACACAGGCGACGGACATGGCCGACATGAGCGCATCGGGCGAGAGAATTGATCGTGGCGGTAAGGTGTACAAGACGACGACGCTGGTGGGCGCCTCGACGGTGAGCTTCGCCGACGCCGTGCGCAACGCGGTGGCGCGGGCGCAGAAGACGCTGCGCAATGTCGAGTGGTTTGAGGTGATCGAGGAGCGCGGGCGGGTGGACGGCGAGACCATCGAATTCCAGGTAACGCTGGCGATCGGCTTCCGGCTAGAGGGCTAAGGCCCAGGCAGACGGCGCTCGCGGCTTGACAGGGCGCGAAGGGGTAGAGTATAGTTGGTGTGCGCTGATCGGTGGCGAGCCGTTCAGCCGTGCGGGAATGGCGCAGCGGTAGCGCATCACCTTGCCAAGGTGAGGGTCGCGGGTTCGAATCCCGTTTCCCGCTCCAATGACCGCCCCCAGACCACCGCGTGGCGCCACGCGAGGCTGGGGGCGGTTGTTTTCTGGACCAAAGCCCAGGGGGTCGCGCCTCGACTGTGCGTTCACCCTTTTGGGCTGAAAGGGTCGGGATAGAGGCGGCCGGGATGCGCCACCCACTACCCCAGCGCTTAGCCGCCGCTGGGATCATCCTTCGCGCGAGTCACCCAGTCGTTGTCTATCTGGATGCCATGCTGTCCGAGTAACAGGCTCAATTGAGTGGCATGTCCCTGGACGTGGCGCATATTGTAGAGTTGTAGCTCGACGTAGCTGACGACCTCTCCTTCCTTCATCCAGGGATACTCGACAGGCCGGCGCGCCTGCTCGTCTGTCAGCGCGATCAGCGTGGTGTGGCACTTCTCTCGCATGGACGCGAGATAAGCGCGCAACTCCTCCCTGGTATAGGGCCGTTCGGGCGCCGCCTCGACGGAATCGAGCACCCCCTGGGCAAATGGAGCCGGGGGAGCGAATTCCTCCTCCAGAACGCCGGAGAGATACAGGTCGAGCCAGACCAGCGTATGAAAGGTGACATACCAGAACTCCGCGAACTGCGGCGGGAACTCCGGTGGCGGAGGGGCGCGCCAGAGGCGCTCTTGCCACAGCGAGTCGGGGCAAGCCACCAGAACATCGTCGAGCATGTCGATGGCCGCGCCGAATTGCTTCCACAACACTGTGCGCCACACGCTGTCCATAGGTCCTCCTCCACGGGCGATACTATCGTCGCAACTCGGCGTTCAGGAAGGCGACGGTTCGCTCCAACGCCAGGGCAGCGGCGGCGGCATCGTAGGCGTCCGGGCGATCGGCATCGAAGAACGAGTGCGTGGTCCCCGGATAGGTGTAGAAGGTGGCAGGCCTGCCCGCTTCCCGGAGCGCCTGCTCCATCTCCGCGACTTCCTCCGCCGACACATAAGGGTCATCCTCGGCGAAGTGGCAGAGGTAGGAGGACTTCGCGCCACGATAGTCCAGACCAGGATACGTGGCATAAATGGTCACGACGGCGGCGATCTCATCGGCCAAATTGATGGACATGTCCAGCGCGTAGGAGCCTCCCAGCGAGAAAGCGACAAAGCCGAACGCTCCGCGACCGTCCGCCGGGCTGGTAGCGCCGTTTCGGCGCAAGAACCGCACCGCCCCCCGAATGTCGCCGCGCCACTGCTCCACCTGCTGATCCAGCGCCGCGCCCAGCGCTTCCGCCTCCTCGACCTTCGCGGTCGTCTGGCCGCGGTAGAGGTCAGGGGCGAGCGCCACAAAGCCCGCCTCCGCCAGCCGGTCGCAGACCTGGCGGAACGGCTCCGTCAGCCCCCACCACTCATGCAGCACGACGACCCCAGGCCCCGCCGCGGCGTCCGGCGTCGCCAGATATCCGGGCGCGGGCGATCCGCCGGCGTCGAACTCGATCATACGGCCAGTCATAGGATCCTCCTGATGATACGGATGGCATAGCGCACACATCACGCGCCTGCTCCCGTTGGAACGCTGAGCGCCCATGAATCCAGGACTCGCGACGACCATTCAGCTGACGGGGTGCTGCCGGACAAGCGCCAACCGAGCTCCTGGCGGCCAGGAGCCTGGTAAGCGCTGCTGTAGGTCTCAAGCGATCCGTGCGCTATGCGGCGTTCTCGTCGCGCGTATAGAGCGCGAGAGTGTTGCCACACGAGTCGGCAAAGACCGCCCACCACCCGACCTTGGGAATCGCGGTACGCGGTGTAAGCGTCTTGCCGCCGTGGGCCTCGACCGCCTCAAGGCTGGCTTCGATGTCTTCGGTTCCGATGAAGAGCAGGGGTTTGCCCGCGGTGTGCCCCAGATCGGCCAGCTGGACGAATCCGCCACCAGGGCCGCCCTCGGCGGCGAACATCGGATACCCCTCCATCGAAGTATCGTCGATCTGCCACCCAAATACCTCGGCGTAAAATTGGCTGACCTCCTTCAGATCGCTGGTGGGAATCTCGATGTGGACGATGGGATGGCTGGTCACTGGTCACCTCCTTCAACGCTCCTGAGCGCTCGCCGCGCCAAGCGGCGATGACACCATCAAGCATGGAACGCCAGTTCTATAGTGTCAAACAGACAGCCAAAAGGTCCACCAATGGTCCGTTATCCCCGCCGTGCGAGGATGCGTATGTAGCCGCTGTCGCGGTCATGAGGGCCGCGCTCGACCCCATGCTCTTGCGCGTGAGGTCGAACTCCATACGCGCGACTACGCAATGGGCCGTCGGGCATCATGGTCAACAGGCTGCGCCGCCTCGTTTCGGCATAGAACACATGGGCAGGCTTCCAGGTCTTCAGTTTATCTGCTACAGGAGACGTAGGCGCCGGCTTCCCCTAATTGCGCGCTTGCCAAACTATGCGGAACCGTCGCACCGCCAAGACCATTGGAAAGGCAAGGTCGAGCAAGGTGTCACTTACGGGAACAGAGGCGAGGCCTTCGCAGCCTGTATCTCCTTGACAGCAAGCTTGCAGGGTGGTATACCATGACTGTTCCATGCGCCTCCGTCAGTTCGCTCCTGTAGATGTTCTCCCTCCTTACCCACAACTCCACGCTCACCACATCCTCGCCACGCGACGCCATAACGGTTGTCTTCCTCATCCGCGCCGCGACGCGCCCACGGCCAGCCAGGCTCTCATCTGTCACGCCACTCCCCTGAATGGGGCGCCAAGCGCCTGCGCCGTGCGCGCCGACATGGCGATACGTCCAACATGCAATGGCCATCTCGCTCTGAAAGGAGATCGGGCGTCGTACCGCGGGGCGTCCACATGTGCCACCCCGCTGACAATTCTCTCTTCGTCGCGCGCCCAGAATGAGCTATGAGTTTGAGCATTGCTGATCTGGAAACCAGGACCGTCACCGAGTTGCGCGATCTCGCGCGTGATCTCGATCTCTCCGGCTATACCGCGCTGAAGAAACAGCAGTTGATCTTTCGTCTGCTGCAGGCCGAGACCGAGCGGCAAGGCAACATCTTCAGCGCCGGCATACTGGAGGTCGGTGACGAGGGCATTGGCTACCTGCGGCGTGATCTCGTGCATACGAGCTACCGCGATATCTATGTCTCGCCGACACAGATCCGCCGCTTCGGTCTGCGCACCGGCGATCTTGTCTCCGGCCAGGCGCGTCCTCCAAAAGGTGACGAACGCTACTTCGGATTACTGCGCGTGGAGGCCGTCAATGGCATGGATCCGGAGCTGGCCAAGCGCCGACCGAGTTTCGAGAACCTGACGCCGATCTTCCCGAACAGGTTGCTGAATCTGGAGACCGAGAGCGCCAACATCATTGGGCGGCTCGTGACGCTGATAGCGCCTATTGGGCGGGGACAACGCGGCCTGATCGTCGCGCCGCCGAAGGCTGGTAAGACACTGCTGCTCAAGAGCATCGCCAACTCGATCCTCGCCAATTACCGTGATGTCGAGCTGATGATCGCGCTGATCGGCGAGCGACCGGAAGAAGTGACCGATATGCAGCGCGGCGTCGCGGCGGAGGTCTATTACTCGACCTTTGACGAGGAACCCAGCGCGCACACACACGTCGCCGAGATGGTGACTGAGCGCGGCAAGCGGCTGGTGGAATCGGGTAAGGATGTCGTCATCCTGCTGGACAGCATCACTCGGCTCACGCGCGCCTACAATCTGGCGATCTCGCCAAGCGGGCGCACCCTTTCTGGCGGATTGGATCCAGCGGCGATCAACCCGGCCAAGCGCTTCCTCGGCGCGGCGCGCAACGTCGAGGAGGGTGGCTCGCTGACGATCATCGCGACGGTGCTGGTGGATACGAACAGTCGCATGGATGACGTGATCTACGAAGAGTTCAAGGGCACCGGCAACATGGAGATCACGCTGGACCGCAAGTTGGCCGACCGCCGCATCTTTCCCGCCATCGACATTACCCGTTCCAGCACCCGCCGCGAGGAGTTGTTGCTGGACGAGGATACACTACGCTCGGTCGTGGTGATGCGGCGGATGTTCGCGGCGCTGGCGGAGCAGCAGGGCATCGAGGCGATGCAGGCGTTGATCGAGCGGATGGCCGAGACGCGCGACAACGAGGAGTTCCTGGCTGGTATCGCCAGGAGCATCCTGTAGCGCCAGACGCGGCTGCGCTTGCTCTGTCACGCGCCGAGAATGAGGTCGGCCATAACCGGATAGTGATCGCTGGGGTAGATAGGTGGCTCGGCGTCACGCACGATGAGGCGCTCTTTGGTTTGAACGCTACTCGCGCCGTCGAGCGTCAGTATCCAATCAATGCGTCCGGCCATGTGGTGGTTCGCCGCCCAATAGCGTGCGCCCGCGAAGCCATGGAAGGTGAAGCTCGCGGCGGAATCTTCGCCTCCAGCGTCGAGAAATGTGTCGGCGAAGCCCCAGGCGCGCAGCAGATGATAGCAGGCGTCCGTGAAGGTCGTCTCCACATGGACGCGATAGCTCGGCGCCCAGGGATTGCAGTTGAAGTCACCAGTGAAGATGACGGGGAGATCTCCAGCGCGTAGCTCCAACAGACGGCGCAGGATGAGGCGTACGCTCTCGACATGCGCACGCTCGCCAATATGCTCCAGGTGGGTATTGAGGCTCAAGAACTCCGTCTGATCTTCTCTGTGGCGGAATCGCGCCCAGGTAAGCGCCTTGACATAGGTGGCGTCCCAGCCGAGCGCCCAGATCTCAGGCGTCTCGCTGAGATAGAAGTCGCCACTGTCGAGCAGTTCCAGCCGCTCCGCCAAAATGGCGATGGCGTTGTACTCGTAGAGGTCAGTGCCATCGGCGGCAGGGCCAGGAATATAGTGGTATGCGGCCAGCGTGGATCGGTACGTCTCCAGATTGCCGACATCGCACTGCTGAAAGCCGATGAGATCGGGAGCATAGCGCTTGATCGTGCGCACGTTGAGCGGCGCGCGTAACGCCCAGGCGTTCTCGCTATCGTCTTCCGTCTCGATGGCGTTGGCGATGTTGAAAGTCATCACACGCAAGGTGGACATGGCGCCTCTATCAACTCAAGGTGGTTTCGGGCTATCTTCGTGTTCGCCCAGCGCTCTCCGTTTATGATAGCGCTTGTCACTGGCGCGAAGACTCGGATATCTCCAGCATCATGATGTATCGCCAACCTGAGAAGCGTCTGCTGACTTGCGCATCCATGCTAAAGCGTTCGCACTGCTGTTCTTTGTACCGCGGACTATCTCGTCTTGCCGGAAATCTTACGCTCATCACCTCTTGCCCCTAAGAATTGGCTCAAGTCCGCAACTCCTTATTGAACCGCCAAGAGGAAAGCCATTGGAGCGCGCCCAGCAGACTTCCTCCCTAATGCGGCCTATCACCACCAAGATCAAACCGACGAAGACGGAAGGATTGGTATAGCTTGTCAAGCACACTTCTCACACTGGCGCATAGGAAGGGCATAGCCACACTCCTGGCGCTCCTCCTTCTTGTGGGCGGAGGCACAACTCTGGCGGCGTGTAGTTCCATTGGATCGGGAGCTGGAACCCTCCAAGGCCGAGTCGCCAGCATAGACCTTGGCAACGCCAGTTTCGTAGTGACACCGCAGCAAAACAGCGCAGGTCTTACCAGCGTCTCCGTGCGTGTGAATGCGCAAACGGAGTTTCGCGGCGCGCTACACGGCCTCGCTGACCTCGTGGTTGGCATGCTGGTGAAGGTTCAGGGATCTTCGGGATCTTCGGGATCTACCGCCTTTACGGCCGCCCAAGTTGAGAACGACGAGCAGAACGACGATCACGGCGCAGATGGCCAGCGTGAGGAGTTCAAGGGCACGGTGGACTCCATAAACAGTTCCAGCGCCTCCTTTGGCCTTAAGCTCGCCGAGGGCTCGACCCGACAGGTCATCACCAACGCGCAAACAGCATTCGAGGGGACACTGCACAGCTCCGACGATCTCGCAACAGGTCAGCGGGTTGAGGTGAAAGGAGCGGTCCAAGCCGACAACTCCATACTCGCCTCAAGTGTCGAGGGCGAGAATGAGGACGAGGCCAACGTGGAGGATGAAGGGGAGGTGGAAGGCACAGGATCGGTGCTCGCAGTGGGAAGCGCCTCCTTTGTCATGCAACTGGGCGCACGGCAGGTCACGGTCATCGTCTCGTCCTCCACCGACTTTGATGGCGGCCTGCACGGCATCGCCGATCTCAAAGTCGGCATGTTGGTCGAGATGAAGGGCCAGCTCCAGCGCAATGGCGCGATAGCGGCGACACGGGTGCATGGCGAGGATGGGCATGATGGCGGCGACGATCATGGTGGAAGCTCCGGCCATGGCGCTGGAGGAAACGCAGGGTCCGGCGGCGGAGATGACTCTGGCCGCAGTAGCGCTGACTAGCTCCCGCTGGCGCAGTTGAGCAGTTGAGCCTCTGGCGATGATCATAACGTCGGCGCTGTGGGCGTGATGAGGGTCCTGGGCATCGCTAAGCTACCAGGTTTCGCACGCTAAAGAGGCGCTTGTGGCCCGGGAGCGACACCCCACTGGATGGGCGAACACGCTCTTGGACCTCCGCGTAACCCCATTGTGGATCCTGTAGTGAGGCAGGTCGCAGTTCTTGAACTATGACTCACTCCAGGTCGGAATTATGAACAGAGGGAGGCGTCGGAGGTGACAAGGTGTGAGACAACACCGCTGAGCACCGATCAAGCGGCGCCAGGCGCGTCCTCCACTTCGCAGAACGCGTCCATCCAGACGTCCGTTGAGCCTGAGCGCTCAAACTTCGCGCGCGCACTGGCGCTGGGGCGCTCCGGTGACCCAGAGGCGCTCAGCTTGCTCTACCGGCGATTTCTCCCGATCATCTACCGCTTTCTGTACGCGCGTGTCGGCAACACACACATCGCTGAGGATCTCACCTCGGACACCTTCTTTGCGATCATGGAGGGCATCGCTGGGGTACGAGCGCAGGATGAACTTGGGTTCGCCACCTGGGCGCTCGGCATCGCGCGGAATAAGCTCGCGATGCACTTTCGTCGCCTCAAGACGAGGCGCGAGATCCCCATAGAATTCTCTGAGGCGACCGAGCCGACCACAACGGCGGAAGAGAACGATCCGCTCGCCGTGCTCAGCGCACGCGAACGCTGGGCTGAAGTTGTGGCCGCATTGAACTTGCTCACACCAGAGCAACGGGAAACGCTCTGGCGGCGCTGCCTCCTTGGTCAATCCGCCGAGGAGACTGCGCAGAGCATGGGGAAACCCACCAACGCCATCTATGGTTTACAATTTCGTGCGCTCGCAGCGCTCGCCCGGCGGTTGCAGGCGAGCGAGCAGGCGCACGAGGAACATCCTGGCGAGAATGAGCTCGACGAGCGCAAACGAGAGAGGAGGACCAGTCATGGAGCCAGAAGCGAGGCTTGACGCTCTACTCTCGCAGCGCCACGAGAAGCGTGAGGGAGTATCCATCAACGGCGCCACCCCTTTGGAAGACGGGTCAGAAGAAGCGCAAGAGACATCTAGTACTGGCAAGAGCGAGCAACTGGACCCACTGCTCCGCGCCGCGGATCGTTTCGCCGTATGGGGCGGGCCAGAGCCGTCGCCGTCTTTCGCCAATCAACTCGAGGCGACGCTCCTGGCGCGCTTTGCCGCCGCGTCCGAGGGAATAACGACGCCAGAGGGGCTTCCTGCAATCGTCCCGCCAGCCATCAGCGACCTCCATTCGCCTCCGAATGTGGAGCCTGCGCCATCCCTGGACCCTTTGTCAGAACAACATCCAGCGCCGCAGGTCAAATCAAGCGCGCTCCACTGGAGGAGCCGAAAAGGACGTCCACCTGTTCCTGCTGCGCTCCTGCGGTGGCAAGCCGCGGTGGCGGCGCTTCTCCTCGTGGGGATCGGCGTGGTCAGTGTCCTTGCGACAGTTGCTGGCCTTGGCTGGCCCGGTGGTGGTCCCGGCCAGACGCCAGCAAGCACACCCTCGGCGAGCGGACTGGAGGCCCGCGTGCGCGCACATTTGCGTAGTGCGGACGTCGCGCTCACAGCATTCAATACTGCCATCGCGCAACACTCGGGAGACCAGGCCTATCAGAACGCGCTCACGCGCTTTTCCACAGAAGTGGCCGCAGCCGCCAGCGACCTTGCGACGGCGCCCGCGGGCCAGGCGTACGAGACGCTCGCCGCGCAGTTGAGCGCATTACGCGACCGCGGGCGCCATGATCTGCGTGCGGCGTTACCTATCCTGACATGGCCTATGCGAGCGACGGTGACGGGGATTCTGGGCGCGCTCAACGACACTATTCCGAAGATAGCGCACACGGGCATTGCGGGAGCGAGCAGTAAGGACGCCTATGTGTGGACACTCACGGTACAGGGAGCAGGGTTTTCGCCAGGAGCTGTCTTACTGGTCGATGACCAGCCAACCGGCGCGACCCTCTCTGTCTCAGCGACCACGTTGGTGGCGCAGGTATCGAGCGCCGCGATACGGGATGGGTCACATCAAATTGGCGTTGGCAATCCAGATGGAACCGCCGTCAATGGAGACTTTGTCACATTCAGTCAACCAGACGATCATGGAGGCCATGGCGGGTCGGGAGGCGGCGCGGGGCCAAGTTCGAGTGGTGGTGGGAGCAGAGGTTGAGGGGCGACGCGTTGGGGAGTTGAAGAACTGGACTGAAACCAGAAGGGCGCGAGTTCTGCATCGCTCTGCTACCACGCGCGTGATACACTGTGCGCGGCCCCGCTGACCTGTCAACCGTGTTTCGCCACGAAAGCGCTCTATGTCCCCTATCATCGATACCTCCTCTTCACCACTTACGCCCGGCCAGCCGCTACGCTTCGAGATTTCAGCCCGCTGCGAGCAGACGCAGGCCCGCGCGGGCATCGTCACGACACCGCATGGCGCGATTCCGACACCTGTCTTCATGCCGGTGGGCACGCACGCGACGGTGAAGGCGGTTGGCCCAGACGACCTGGAGGCGATGGGCGCGACGATTGTGCTCTCCAACACCTATCACCTGCTACTCCGGCCCGGCCCTGACCTGATCGAACGTTTTGGTGGGCTGCATGGCTTTATGCGCTGGCCGCACAGCATCCTCACCGATAGCGGCGGCTTCCAGGTCTTCAGCCTGGGCAATCTGCGCGAGGTGAGCGATGAGGGTGTGTGCTTCCGCTCGCACCTGGACGGCGCGGAGATCGAGATGACGCCGGAGAGTGTCATGCGCATCGAGGCGCAACTCGGCGCGGACATCATCCTGCCGCTGGACGAGTGCCCGCCGTACCCCTGCCCACCAGAGGAGGCGCGCGCCGCCACCGCGCGCACGCACCGCTGGGCCGAACGCGCGCTCGCCGCCAGGGCGCGGCCCGATCAGGCGCTCTTCGGCATCCCGCAGGGCGCGATGGACGCCGAGATGCGCGCCGCCAGCGCCCGCTTCATCGGATCGCTTCCATTCGACGGTTTCTCGATTGGCGGCCTCTCGGTTGGCGAGCCGAAAGAACTGATGTGGCGCATGCTCGAAGCCGCTATCCCGGAACTACCGGATGCGAAGCCGCGCCACCTCCTGGGCGTTGGCTCGCCGGATGATCTGCTGGAAGCTGTCGCCCGTGGCGTCGATATGTTTGACTGCGTGCTGCCGACACGCACAGCGCGCACTGGCGGCCTGTACACCCCGCAGGGCCGTGTCAATGTGCGCTCGGCGCGCTTCCGCGAGGAGCAAGGGCCGGTCGATCCCGCCTGCGACTGCTACACCTGCCGGACCTTCAGCGCGGGGTATCTGCACCACCTGATTCGCGCCGAGGGTGACGACAGCAAGGGCGAGTTGCTCTACTACCGGCTGGCGAGCATCCACAACTTGCGCTTCCTCATCCGCCTGATGGAGGGCGCGCGCGCCGCCATCCTCGCCGGCGCGTTTCCCGCCTATCGCGCGAACTTCCTGGCGGGATTCATGCCACCTGACCGCGCCGTCGCCGAAGAGCAGCGGCGCAAGGGCAAGGGTCCTCCGCGCCAGTAAAGGGCGAGCGCGTTTACCGCGGGCCTCGCCGTCACCATTCTCCACATCGCACGCGGCGCGCCAGATGCAAGAGCAGCGCGGCGTATGCAGACCTTCACCCTGCGTTGGCCGTAAGACCGTGAACGCTCTCTCCACTTTCCTCCACTCGTCGCGTGCATTGCCGTGTGGCGAGGCGTAGCGTAGACTGGGGAGACGTGAGCGATGTTGAGCGAAGGGAATGAGCGATGCGGTCGTCTGAAGAGCGCACGACCGGGGCTTCAGATCAGCTGGTACGCGATGCGCAGCCCGTCGCGCCCGTCCCGGCGGCGACACGTGCGCTAGCGCTGCTCCGGCTGATGCGCCCGCAGCAGTGGGTCAAGAACCTGCTCGTCTTCCTCGCGCTGATCTTCGCGCGGCGCGTGACCGACTTGCCAGCCGTCGGGCGTGTCACGCTGGCATTCTGCGCGTTCTGCCTGGCCGCGAGCGCCATCTACGTCCTCAACGACCTGATGGACCGCGAGCGCGATCGCAATCACCCGCGCAAGCGCCAGCGTCCGCTGGCCTCCGGGGTGGTCACTCCTGGGCAGGCGATCGCGCTGATGGCGGCCTGCCTTCTCGGCGCGGGGGCGCTCACAGTGGCGCTAGCGGCGCGCATTCCCCTGGCCGGAGACCCCTTCGCACGCTGGGGTGGCAGCGCGGCGCTCTTCACGCTGTGCGTGGGCGGCTACGTCGGGGTGAACGTGCTCTACTCGCTCTGGCTCAAGCATGTCGTGCTACTCGACATCTTCCTCATCGCGGCGGGCTATGTGCTGCGCGCGATGGCGGGCGCCTTCGTGATTCCCGTCCCGATCTCGCCCTGGTTCTATCTGTGCATCACCTTCGGCGCGCTTTTCCTGGCGCTGGGCAAGCGGCGCGCGGAGTTGCTGCTGCTGAACGACGACGCCTACAGCCACCGGCGCAACCTGCGCGAGTACACCCTGCCGCTGCTCGACCAGCTCATCATGATCGTCGTCACCGGCGCGCTGATCTCCTATAGCCTCTATACCTTCCAGGGTGAGAACGCCAGCCACGACCTCATGCTGACGATTCCACTCGTCATCTTCGGCCTCTTCCGCTACCTGTACCTGATCTACGTCAAGGCGGCGGGTGACCGACCCGACGAGTTGCTCTGGCGCGATAGGCAAATCTTCGCGACCATCGCGCTGTGGTTCGCGCTGACGCTGGCGCTGCTCTACCTGACGCCGCGTATCTGAAAGGGTACGTTGCGTGGCTCGGCTAGATTGCGCTGGTAGCGCCCCGATAAGGAGAATGACATGATGGCTTTTCACCTTGAGGATGTGAAGATCGGGCCAGCGCCCCTCACAGCCCCGTCACCCACCCAGCGCTTCCGCCTGGAGCCGAGTCCGCGCCGCGTACGCGTCGTCTTTGGCGGCGAGACCATCGCCGAGAGCGGGCGTGTCCTGCTGCTCCTGGAGCGCGGCCGCCTGCCGGTCTATTACTTTCCGCTGGCGGATGTGCGTACCGAGGCGCTCGAACGCACCGATCACACCACCGAGTCCGACTTCAAGGGCGTGGCGACGTACTGGACAGTGCGCGCCGGGGAGCGTGTCGCCGAGAACGCGGCGTGGAGCTACGACACGCCGCCGTCCGACGGCCCGGACCTGAAGGGGTATTGAAAACCTTCCCACAGAATATGGCCAAATGTTGACAAACGTGGCCATATATGCTACCATACGGTTATGAAACTCAGCGAATACGCCCAGCGCCTG
>Ga0070706_100000876_pt1 | contig 33053 bp, 29 predicted proteins | sample KBSK5501metaG_FD_65476 | JGI IMG/M metagenome (GOLD analysis project Ga0070706, IMG submission 65476) | Corn, switchgrass and miscanthus rhizosphere microbial communities from Kellogg Biological Station, Michigan, USA - KBS K5-50-1 metaG | ecosystem: Host-associated > Plants > Roots >... | reverse complement strand
AGGCCAGCGTCACGAACATGGTTCAGCGCCTGGATTCGGAAGGGCTTTTGAAATACGAAAAGTATAGAGGGCTGGTTCTCACAACGGCGGGTGAGACGCTCGCCCGAAACATCACGCGCCGACACCATCTTTTGTCCGATTTTCTGCGAATGCTTGGGATCAATGAGGAGACCATCTACCACGATGTTGAAGGGATGGAACACCATATTTCTCCGGAGACCTTGCGCGCAATCGAAGTTCTGGTATCAGAGCTTCAAGCCCACCCCGAACTCGTTGCTCGTATCAAAAGAGAAACTCATGGCAGTTGAACATTTTCCCTTCGCTGGATGGACAAAGAACCTCAGGCTTTTCAACAATTCAGTGGAGCTCATCGCTACACTCGAGGTTGGTCCGCGCATTATCTCCTACCGGACACTTCAAGGTCCCAACGTTTTCAAAGTCTTTCCCGAAGAATCGGGTAAGAGCGGCGAGAAAGATTGGAAGATCCGTGGCGGACATCGTCTCTGGACGGCTCCTGAAGATTATGATCGAAAGGCTAAAGGCCAAAGTTTGACCTATGTCATCGACAATTCGGAGATAGAACACGCGGTTGAGGGCGACTTGACGATCCGGGTTAAGCACCGAACGACAAAGCCGGCTCAAATTTATCGAGAGATTGTCCTTAACCTTCCAAAATCAGGTCCCAAAGTCACGGTCGAACACTTGATAACCAATGAAGGAAGCAAGCCGGTCGAGCTTGCGGCTTGGGCGTTGTCTGTTATGGCGGAGGGCGGATACGCGATCGTGCCGAGACCGAAATTAAAAACGCATCCGAAAGCCTTTTTGCCAAACCAAACAATCGTCGTCTGGCCATTTGCGGATTTGTCGGATGAACGGCTGCGCTTAGGGCGCCGGGTGACCCAGCTCCGCCAGACAAACCGGCAACCGATCAAGCTCGGTTTCACCCACACCGAGAAGTGGGCTGGCTACGTGTTGGGCGACAATTTGTTCCTCAAGACCGTGCCCTTCATCGAGAATGCGGTCTACACGGACCGCGGATCAAATCTTCAACTCTTCACCAACTGGGATTTTCTCGAGCTCGAAACACTAGCTCCTTTCCAACCTGTAGCACCGGGAGAAACGGTCAGTCATACTGAGCAGTGGGTGGTCTTTTCTGGAGTTAAGTTACCCGATATCCAAGACGAAGAGGGATTTATGAAAGCGGTAGAACATTATGCACGTCAGTTGCTATGAAGTGTCTGAAGTTGTTTCGTCCCTCCAAAGGTAATCAAGCGCCCTCATCCTCAATCTCAAACTTGTCCTCGACAGGCTTTCTCTGGTCTGTTGCGTGTGTTTGTGTCGTGCTGCTAGTGGGATGCGCGACAACGCCGGATGAATTCACCAGGGCGCGCGCGGTAGCGAACCAATCCATCGCCAGCGAGCCTCCCGGCAACTACTTTGTCGGGCGCCGGTTTTACCGACGGAGCTATTTTTTCTGGGGTTATGTGCGCCAACCACGGCAACCCTGGAGCACGGCGAGATTGGTCATGTTAAACGAGCAACGAACGCTGGCGCCTGATCGCGAGGCGAACGCGATCGGGTTTGACAATAATTACGAGTATCGACTGGACGGTTACTTTTCTGGCCAGACTGTTTACGAGCCTGCTTCGAACGGATTCTACCCTGAATTTGTCTTAACTGGGTACAAGGTCCTCTCCAATAACCCGCCCCGCATTTTCAGGGACCCTGCAGCGACGGATCCGAACCGACTTTATATCGACAAACCGGAGTAAAGAAGGCAACTTTTCTGGAGGCGAGTCCGCGACTGAGCGGACCGGACAGAACCACCCGTTCTCGCGTCATCCCCGCATGCTTCAACCGATTCCAAGCCAGATTCGGCCGCAGCCGCGGCCGGCCCAATCGCCCGTTTTCCTCACCCGAGAGAGTTATGATCGGGCAAAAAGAGAGGCATTTTGGCAGTTTGACGCTCAATGGAACGCTAAAAGGGACGATTTAAAGCGGCGGAGAGATTGGTTGAGCTATCAAATCAGTCACTCCAGCGGGACGCCCCAGGAAAAACTAAAGGCGCAGATGGAGCAAGTAAAAGGCCAGATTGATCAGTTTGACGGTCAACGCCGGAACGCACGCGAAGTGCTGAGGCAGAGTTGGGACGGGCTACGAGCTGGCCAGTAGCTGGGAACTTAGACCTCATTGGAAATGATCAAAGGTCTGCATCGGCGTACGCTGGGTTCAGCTCCCGCCAAATGACGGTTCCGCGTTTATGGGCGAGACAGAAAGGTTCGAGCACTTCGTCATCATGCGGCGATCGGACGGCGCCCTTTGGGAACTGGGGCGCGGGGCAATGGGTGTGACGTATAAGGCTTTCGACACCAATCTCCGAGCCGATGTCGCGCTCAAAGTAATCAGTTCACAATACCTCAACAGCGAAACTGCCCGGCTCCGATTTCTGCGGGAGGCGCGCGCCGCGGCCAGTCTGCGACATCCGAACGTCGCGACCGTGTTTCACCTCGGCAACGCCGAGGGGAAGTTTTTTTATGCAATGGAATATGTCGAAGGTGAAACCGTCGAAACACGGCTTCGCAGGGAAGGACCATTTTCTCTAGACCTTGCGCTTCGAATAACTCGCCAGGTGACTCGCGCCTTGGTCGCCGCAGATCGTCAGAAGCTGGTTCACCGAGATATCAAGCCATCCAACATCATGTTGGTTCATGAGGATGACGAAGAGCACCTATTGGTAAAGGTCATCGACTTTGGTTTGGCAAAGTCACTGATGTCGGCGGAAGACGACTCGCTGACTGTTTCTTCAGGCGGATTTGTTGGGACGCCGCATTTTGCCAGTCCAGAGCAGTTGGAGGAAAAGGTTATCGATATCCGGTCCGACATTTACTCAATGGGCGCGACGCTGTGGTATATGTTGGTCGGCCACCCGCCGTTCCAGGGTTCAATTGCCAGCGTTATACACCAGCATTTGGGTCAGCCGCTGTCGCCCGATGTATTAGTTCTGTTCCCTCACCGCGTCGCTGCGCTCCTGGTGAAGATGTTGGCAAAGAAACCTGAGGAGCGATTCCAGTCACCCGCTGACCTCAAGAAAGAGCTGGACGAGCTTCTTACAGATCTCAAAGGCGCCGCCCCTACAGTTGTCTATTCCGGTTCAACGCGGGCCGGAACCACCGTCGGCAGTACGAGCAGCAGCGGATTTGCTACCGGTCAACTGATCCGGAATCGATACCAGCTCCTTGGGCATTCGCCATTTGACCAGACATTATTCAAAGCGAAGGATCTGCAGTCGAATCGGATTGTTGGCATTCGTCCTTTACCTTTGGTGGTCCTGTCGGATACCCGGCGCCTGGATTCCGTGCGACAAGAGGTCAGCCGGCTCAGGACGGTTCATCATCCCAATTTGCTCGACGTCCTCGGGTTCGAATCGAGCGATCGCGTGCTGTTCGTGATTTGCGAATGGGCTAAAGGCTTTTCCTTGCAGGAACTTCTTCGCGCGCGTGGCGGTCTGACCTGGGAGGAAACTGTCCGCATAGCCAGACCCTTCGCTAAAGTGCTGGACTTCGCTTCCGACCGTCACATGCTGACCGGCCGCATCTCTTTGCACAAAATTTTCATCGAAATCCCGCAGGGGTCGGAAGAGCCAACCGGGTTGCTCCGGACGCCAGTGTCAACCTGGCCTCCTTTTATCGTCAAGGCTGACGCGCTCAGCCTCGGTAAAATCGAACACTTGGCTGAACCGACGCAAACGGTTACAGATCCGATCGAGTTCGAGCTGCCACACGTTCAACAGCTAGCTCTGCTGATTTATGAACTGTTGGGAGGCGTGAGACCGGTGACGTCGACCGGGCTGCCGACCTCGAGGCTTAATCCGCTTCCGGCCTTAAATGCTGCCGCCAACGCGACTCTGCGCTTGGGAGCGACTGAACCCGCTGCCTTTCAAACGGCCACTGAGTTTCTGAGCGCTCTTGAAACGGCAACTATGGAACAGCGCGATCCTGTCGGGATCGTCTCTCCCTCGGCGGCGAACCCCGGAGCGTACGCACCGGGAGCAGAATATCAGCCCGCGCCGAAGACACCCACTGCAGACAGTTTACCTCGAACGTCCCCCTGGCTATTGAAGATCTTGATAGCCGCGATCGCCTTCTTTGTGGCTATCGCGTTTGCAGCGGTTCTGGTTACCAATCTGGTTCTGCGAAGGCCGGAATCGGTTTCTCCAGCGAGCCAGCAGGGGACTGTATCTATCTCCAGCAGGCCGGAAGGAGCCATCATAAAATGGAATGGGCAAGAAATCGGCAAGACACCTCTGGCATCCTACTCGCTGCCCAAAGGTAAACAGATTCTCGAGCTTAACTATCCGGGTTACCAGCCTCGCCCGGTGGAGGTTAGCGTGACTGAGGGAAGTCTTACCACTGTTGGAATTGTTGGCTTGGTTCACGAAGTGGGCCAGATCTCGATGAAATCAGCTCCGGCCGGCTTGGCGTTCGAGATTGTAGATTCCAACCAGCAAATGACTTCTGGCACCACGCCGACGACCGTAGAGAGCTTACCGGTCGGACAATACAAGGTTCGCATAAAGCGGGCCGGCTGGCCCGATTATGTCGAGACCGTTAATGTCCAATCGAGCGCAATCGCGGCTGTTGACCACAGTTTCCAGGGAATCAACGTCACTCTCCGAAGCGATCCATCCGGCGCGACCATTTCTATGGGTCATTCTGAATTGGGCAAAACTCCTCTTACTATCTCGCTTCCGCCAGAGCCGGTTGAACTGGTGTCACGGATTGGTGCTCTGGCGCCTGTTTCGAGAGAAGTCGTACCGGATCCGAATGGTACGACAGTCGTCGAGTTCAAGCATGATTACGGCTCGGTAGCGATCTCGAGCGACCGAACAGACGCTGAAGTGATCATCGAAGGAGTCAACTTTGGGAAACCTCCAATCGACGGAATCCTCCCTCCTGGGCGACACGATGTAATCGTTCGAGCTCCGGGTTTGCCGAGCCAGACGAAAGTTGCCGACGTCCAGACCGGCCGAAGGATCGCGATGGATTTCAACTTTGCCAATTCAGAGGGGCAACCTAAGCCGGCTTCGGTGACTCATCCCGTCAACACGCAGCATACGGCTCGTGCTCCTCGGCAATCGCAAAACGTGGACGGCAGCCGAAACGACCAGATTTCTCCATCCAGTTATCGCACGAAAGACGATTACGAACATGCCAAGGATGCAGCATTCAAGCGTTTCGATGCCGATTGGGATGGGCGCAAGAAAGCGCTGGAACGAGCAAAAGATTACTACGATTATCAGGCAGACCACACCTCAGGAGCCGCTAAGGATCAATGGAAGACGAAGAAGGAGCAAACGAAGCGGCAAATGGATGCGCTGGACGATCAGAAAGATGCGGCGGAAGACATTTTGAAGAAGAAATGGAATGACTAGCGCGGAAGCCTGGTCCAGCTTCCGCTGGATCAGGCTTCGGCGTTTATGGCTGAGAAGGAGAGCTTAGAGACGGAAAGTGCCACGACTGCCGCACAGTCTCATCCTGCGTCGCAGCATCATCGTCCAAAAAACAGTGGAGACAACGTTGCCGCATTTACCATCGGCCAATTAATTCAGAGCCGTTATAAGATTCTCGATAAGGTTCCGTTCGATCAAACCCTGTTCCGGGCTAAAGACCTCCAGGAAGACCGTATTGTAGCGGTTCGGCCGTTGCCGTCTGTAATCGTGTCAGATGCGCGGGAATTCGACTTCGTCCGCCTCGAAGTGAACCGGCTCCGGGAATTGCGTCATCCCAATGTACTCCAGCTGTTTGAATTGGAACCAAACGATGATTCGCCATTTGTCACATGCGAATTGGCAAACGGCTTTTCGTTACAAGAGCTCCTGCAGGCGCGACGCGGACTCGCCTGGGAAGAAGCGCTGCAGATCGCCAAACCGGTTTCCGATGTGCTGGACTTCATTTCGGGTCCCCGGATGCTGAGCGATCGGATCTCTCCGAGAAGAGTTTTTATCGAAGCAGCCAAGGGTTCCGAGGAACCCGCTGAGCTGCTCCAAATGTTGGTCTTCACCTGGCCGCCCTTCACGGTGAAGGTCGACCCCTTAAGCCTGGTCAAGGCGGACGGTTTAGCCGAATCAAGCGCTGTCTCCGATGAGGCGGCCAAAGTCCCACATGTCCGGCAGCTCGCCTTACTTATCTACGAATTGCTAGGTGGAAGAAACCTGCTGACATCGGCTGGTTCGAGCCTGAGCCTAGGCCCGCTGCCAGCGCTGAACGAGCAGGCGAACGCGACACTTTCAGCCGGGTTTACCGATCCCGATAGGTTCCGAACCACGAGTGAGTTTTTGAGCGCGATGGAGAAAGCAGCGGCGCAGGTCGCGGAGTCGCCAGCTTTGGAGGCTCGCCCGAAACCGACCCGAGATACGAACAGAGCACTTGTAGAACGGTCGAGGTCCCCTAAGGCCTCAATCGGCCGCAGATCCGCTCGAGTCTCGGCCTTACTGCTGAAGGTCGGAGGAGTTGGACTTTTTGTCGCGATCGCGGCTGGGGCCGGGGTGGTTGCCGATTTGATGTTGCGCAAGGCACCATCGATCTTTCAAGGTCCAAAACAAGAGGCAGGCGCGCTTCCTAGTCCGGACGTTGCGATCGTTCCTCAACATGAAGTTGCTGCGGTCCCTACCGCACAGCCAGCGCCGACCGCGACCAAAGCAGTAGCTCCCATCGTCGGCAAAATCTCGATAAGATCCACGCCCCCGGGCTCCGCGTTTGAAATCAGCGGTGCGAATCAAGAGATCAATCGAGGAACTGCGCCGGCGGTTATAGACAACTTGCCGTTAGGGCATTACCAGGTCCGTCTGAAACTTTCTGGATGGCCCGACTACGTGGAATCTGTTAGCGTCCAACCAGGCGGCACGGTAACGGTCGATCATACTTTTCAGGGAATCAACGTTGAGCTCCGCAGTGATCCGCCTGGCGCAACGATTTTCATGGACCAAACCGTGCTTGGTAAGACGCCGCTGACAGTTTCACTGCCGCCTGTTCCCGTCGAGCTTGTGTCGCGTCTCGGCGCCCTGGAACCAGTGTCAAAACGAATCACTCCCGATCCAAGTGGGACAGCGACAGTCGAGTTCAAGCACAACTACGGCTGGGTTCAAGTTTCAAGCAATCGACGAAACTCCGAGGTGCTGATTGAAGGGTTCAGCTTCGGTAAAGCGCCAATCGTGGGGATTTTGCCACCTGGCCGACACCCGGTGCTTGTTCGGGCCCCAGGCTATCAAGACCAAACTCAATTTGCCGATGTCCAGACCGGCCAACGGATATCTTTGACGTTCAGGTTCACACGTTCGATGCGGGTGCGCGGCTCAAATCATTCGGCCGGTAATTCGCCCAGGTTTACCAGCGGCGAAGAAACGGTCCCACGATTCTATCGTGACTCGCCTACCGCTTATCAGACCGATTAAGAGACCACTTCCGGTTTCTCTCGTTTTCTCTGGTGGAGTACCTTGTAGATTCCTCCCATGCCGGACTCGTCGACGAGATAGTCATGAGCTGACTCTTCTTGGCGACGGCTGCGAGAAGGCGCCCATGCCTCAATGAACTTAGCCTGCGTCATGTAGCTGACTGTCTCAAAATTTAGCTCACGACCCCATTCCTGCAGATCGGCAAAATTCACGTCTGCGGTGATGTCTTGGCGCCCCGCTTCTCTGTAGACTTCCATATTTTCGCGGCGCTCGTGTCGAAAATAAGCCCGGACCGTTCCTCGTCGTCTATCGCGGTAAATTTCTGTTGGCGTGCCTCCGTAATCAATCGTCAAAACCGAGCCTTTTCGCAGGTGAGCGGCTAAGTCAGTAAACCATTTTTTGTAAGAAGGGTGCCGTTCGATGCGTTGGCCCAAGTGCCAGTCAGACTGAGAGATTCCCGGGTAGTCGGCCGGAGGGTAGGTTGTCAATTCCTCTTTCCAAGATGCTCCATTGAATCGTAGGAATATTTCTTTCCATCCTGACGATGTCAGCTCGTAACGTTTGCAGGGGAATGCATCGACAAACTCGTTTGCGACTAATATGGCTTCCCAATTGACCGCCGCCAAAGCGACTTCAATCGATGTATGCCACGCGGCCTTTTTTGATCGAATTCGCGTCTGCTGGAGCGCGCGGAGTCGCGGTGATATTTCGACAATCTGATACCGAACCTGATGCCACGGTAGAAATTGCTGCAGGATTTGGGTCGCCAGTACTCCAGAACCGCCGCCAAGTTCGATGACGTTAATGGTCGGTAGTCGCAAAATCTTTGTTTCTGCCTTTACCCAAGCCGCTATGCTGCGCGCGAGCGTTTTGCCGATTGTCAATCCGGTTGAAAAATCGCCGGCCGCGCCAATCTCCGAGATGTTCCCGGTGTAGTAGCCGTGATCTGGATGATAGAGAGCAAGCTCCATGAACCGATCGAACGAGACCCGTCCGCCTTCGCCCGCAACAATATCGGCAATCCAACTAGGCATTTTGGAATGCCAACAATGCCAACAACGCCGACATTGCCATCAATGAAGAAGAGAGCATCGAAGGCGGGAAAATTGTTGGCACTGTTGGCATTGTCGGCGTTGTTGGCCTTACGAAACCTTGGTCGTAAACTCGTTGTCGTTGCCGACCGTCTGCACAAAATTTGTCAGCAAAAGAATCGTCTTCTCTACGTCCGTGAGATCAACCATCTCCACCGTTGAATGCATATAACGCATCGGAATAGAAACCAGCGCGCTTGGCACGCCTTGTTTCGTCCGATAGACGCGATCCGTATCGGTACCGGTCGACTTGGATGATGCTTCGTGCTGAATCGGGACATCCAATTTTTTCGCGAGCTCGATGAGGCGTTGCACGATGAGAGGGTGATTTGCAGTTCCGTGAGTCAGACTCGGACCGCCTCCTAGCTTGACCGTTCCATGCTTGTTTCGATCGATGCCTGGGGAATCGGTCGCGTGTGTCACGTCGATGACGATCGCAATGTTCGGATCCAGTCGATACGAGATCATCTTGGCGCCAGGACCGCCTATCTCTTCCTGGACAGCATTCACCGCAAGTAGTGTTCCGTTCGGACGCTGGTCGAGCACGAATAGATTGGCCAAGACTTGAGACAAAATGAAACCGCCGATGCGATTATCAATTGCTCGTCCAACGATCTTTCCCGGAACAACCTCTTCGGCCGAATCGGTGTAGACTGCTGGGTGCCCGATTCGGACACCTCGTTTTTCCACATCGGTTCTGCTGGTTGCTCCGATGTCGACAAACAATTCATGAACCTCCGGTGCTTTCTCTCCATCTTTTTCCCGCAAATGAATGGCGGTGTTACCAATGACACCGAGGACCGGACCTTTGTCTCCGAGAATCCTGAGGCGTTTACCGCGCGCGATTGTCGGGTCACTCCCCCCGATTCGATTCAAATAAAGGAAACCATCATCGGAAATGTTCTGTAGCATGAACCCGATTTCGTCCGCGTGCGCTTCGAGCATAATCGAAAAGTCGCCACGACCTTTCAGAGCTGCCCAGACGTTCCCGTAGGCATCGTTTTCGACTGTGTCGGCAAATCTTTTAACGTAGTGGGACCAGACTTTCTGTCCTTCAATTTCAAATCCTGTCGGGCTTGGAGTATCGAGCAATCGATGGAGAAAGTCTTTGGCTTCGGTATTCATGGAGGGTGTAGTTTCTAGCGTTCGACGGTTGATGGCAACCGGTAGCTTTTCTCACACCGCTCACCGTTTTGAGCTCCGGGTCGGGCGATGTAGGCGTTGGCTTCCCTATGGGGCACGGCTTCTTGAACAGGGGGCCGTTTCAGCCTATGATCTTCTCGTTGTACCATTCGTTTTCCTCCATGACTGCTCCTGTTGAGTCGTTGCCCAACATCGGGCCGGAACTTTCCCTTGAGCTTCGAAAAGTGGGGATCACCACGGCCGATGAATTATTGGAGGTCGGAGCTATCGATGCTTGGCAACGACTCGTGCGCGCCGGACTCCGAGACTGCATGCATAGCTTGCTCGCGCTGGAAGGTGCGGTCGAAGGGATACCCTCGGATGAAGTGTCAATCGAGCGACAGCAAGAGCTGAAACAATTTGCAATTGCGTTTTCTGAGGGAAACTGAACCAAATTCAGAGCGTGGGCGAATCTCGACGTTGATGGTTACCAACGGCGGGATCAGGGCTGAACAAATAAAACACCCGCTCTTCGCCTGCAGAAGACGCCTCCCGGCAGATTGATTTTCGCCACTTTCGTATTGGTTAGGGTCCGGCGAACAGATTCAACTTCGTCAAAGCCGCAATCTTTAACCTGATTTCTACGCAGCCAATGTAAGATCGTAAGCCGCTGCAGAGCGATTGGAATCAGGCGTAACTCTTTAACCGGCAATTCCTTTTCGTTAGCAAAAACGGGCAGCTGAGAACGCATGAATTCTCCCTCGATTACCGCCAGATCAATCGCACGAAGCAGTGATTGCTTGATTGGACGGCCGAGAGTCGACTCGATCATTGGAATCAAATCGTGCCGGATTCGATTGCGAGTCATTTGCAGACTCTGATTGGTAGAATCTTCCCGGAATTGCAGGTGTCGCGCCGATGCAAATTCCAAAAGATCTTTTTTCCACACATGGAGCAGGGGGCGGAGCAGAGTGATTTGCCGTTCGCAAACTTCCGATTCGGGCTTGATTGCTGCGTTATCGATTGAGCCTGTTCCTCTGAACAAATTGAAAAGAAACGTCTCGATCTGGTCATCAGCGTGGTGCCCGAGGAAGACAGCTGAGGCGGAAAATTTCTGCGCTGCTTTTTGAAAAAATTGAAGGCGTGCTTCACGTGCAGAACGTTCGAGAGACCCTTTGCCGGGCAGCTCAGACAGCTGGTCCGAATAACAGTCGAGATGAAGCCGCCGGGCGAGTTCTTTGACGAAACGGGCGTCTTCCGCGCTTTCAGCTCCGCGCAGATTATGGTTGAGATGGCACACCACGAGTCGTTCGAACCCGATCAATAGAAGGATCTCAAGCAGCACGCGCGAATCGAGCCCGCCAGATACGCCGACCAGATAGGTGCGATCTTTTGGATAAACTTCGGTTTCCTGTTCCACTCGGACAAGCCAGGGAAATCGACGGAACAGCTGCCTTTTATCGTGAGGCATGTTTGAGGATACAGGATACAGGAGGCAGTAGTCAGGAGCCAGGAGATACAAGGTAGAGCGAAGCCCTTGTGGGGGCTACCACACGCACGAGGCTGAGCTGAAGCTCAGCCCTACCGATCATGTTTGCCACCGGGCGCTGAGGGTCCATCGTTGGTAGGGTCGCGCTTCAGCGCGACCTCATGCGGATGCCACCTCGCTTCGCGGCCTATTTGGAATAAAACACGGCCACTGGGAATCGTTTCAACCCCTTGAGCGGCAATGCGTCGATCCCGGCCTTAAGGGTCATTCCGGTGAAAACCTCGTGCATCGCGGGAATGGTCTCGTGAATGACCAGCTCTGTCTCTTTCCAGTCAAAGTCACTGTTCGCCTCGCCGAGTCGCGTTGTATAACGTGGCACGATCACGAGGATTTTCTTCGAATTCAGTTCACGCGAAAACGCGACACAACAATCCGCCAATTCGCCTGCTGCATAAATCGAAGAATAGTTGCCTTCTCGGAAGAGCTCCGGCAGTTGTTGCCGTAACTGCAACAAGCGCGCAGTGATAAACATCTTGATGCGTCCGTCTTGCCAGGAAGAGAAAAGCTTGTCGGCTGACGCAGTTTCAATCTCGGAAAGCAGCTGTTGCCGATGTGAGTAATCGACTGGGCGACGATTGTCAGGATCTACCAGACTAAAGTCCCAGAGCTCCGTTCCTTGGTAAAAGTCTGGAACGCCCGGCACAGTGAGCTTCAGAACAAGCTGGCTCAACGAATTCAACGCGCCATGCCATGCAATCTTGATCGCCGCCGAATCCAGCTTGGACAGAAACCCATGTTTCGAGTCTAACGTTTTCGCAACAAACTGAGTTGCCGCGTTTTCCCAGCTCTCGTTGGGCTGAATCCAACTGCTATTGACCTTGGCCTCCTTGATCGCTTTCAGCATGTATTGCTGCATCCGCTCGATGTAGTCGGCGTTGACGGCATCAAGCGAGAAAGGGTAGGTGCCCAATAGCGTTTGATAGAATAGGTATTCTTCGTTGGCGCTGGGAGCTTGTTCGCCGTCGACATCTGTTTTGCACTCACCATTAGTCTTCCGCCAATCGTCGATCCATTCACGCCATTGGTCGGGAATCTCACTCAGCACAGCGATACGGGCGCGTACATCCTCACTCCGCTTTGTGTCGTGAGTCGTTGAAGCGAGAAGTGAATGTGGGGTCTCAGTCAGACGCGCGCGATTCTTTTCATGAAAACGTTCGATGGTGATACCGAATTGTCGTGGATTACTTCCTACTTCATTTAAAGCCACGAGCCGGTTGAAAATGTAGGACGCGGTGTCTTCCAGACCTTTTGCCATGATTGGTCCAGTGCATTGTTGGAATTTGAGAACGAACTCCAACTGAAGGCGACGCGCTTCCTCGTTGAAATTGCTGAACTTTTCAAGTAACAAGACATCGCGCAAGAAGTCGAAAATGGAGCCTTCAACCGCAGCGTTCCGCCGCTTGGCTGCTCGAACCGCCTTGAAGACAACCTGCCGGTCGCTCTCCGAGGCGCCTGATTCTTCGCTAACGTAAGTTCGATAAACCGGGAAACAGGCGATTACTTCCCGTACCACTGTCCTGAGCAGATCCAAGGTGAAATCGCGGTGCAATCGATCGCGTTCGGCCAGCTCGCTCAATGCGAGGCCTAAAGATTCGATATCGCTGGCCAGCGATACGTCCATCACCAATTTCTTCTTCTCATAAATCAGAGACTCCAGGTGGACGTATCGATCGATGTAGTCCCGGTAGATTCTTGAAAAGGCGCCTTCGTTGGCTGGATCTACTTGGAGCTGTGTGAGGTCCGACGCGAATTCGTATCCGGTAGTACCAAAAATCGGCCAGTCCGATCGGAGTTTTTCGTCTTCCGATAAGATCTTTTCGACAAGGAGATAGATCGCTATCTCTCCGCTATCGCTGCCGTAAATGGCCGCGCATCGCTCCTGCAGCGTCAACAGATATTGTTTCGGATTTCGCAAGCCATCGACATGGTCAATCCGAAGGCCGGTAACGCTTCCCCGTTTTACCAAGTCCAACAAGAGTCGATGAATCGTGTCGAACACGACCGGATTCTCGACACGGATTGCCGCCAGCTCGTTAACATCAAAAAAACGCCGGTAATTGATCTCTTCTGCCGCGACTCTCCAATAGCTCAGCCTGTAGGTCTGGGCCGAGAGCAGCTCGTCCAGACGATCAAATGATCGCGGATCTCCGACATTGCCCTCGAGTTGTTTCATCGCCCGTTCAATCGCATCCTTAACCTGAGGGTAGTCAACGCAGAGTCTTGCTATTCTTCGTTTGATTGCCTCCTTCTCTCGCGAGCGTTCCCTAACTTTCTCCTCGTCCGTTTCCGTGCGCTGCGGAAGGTACTCAAGAGCAGTCAAGATGCTCTCGAGGTCCATGTACATCTCTTCGTCGGAATATCTGCTTAGCTTTTGCAGAGCGGCGCGCAAAATGATGTGGTATCTCCGAGGGTTCAGCGGCAACACCCAATTAAAATAGGTGATGTAGAAAGCACCCTCTTCCATTTGGAGGTGGAACTCTCCGTTTTCCAGAACGCGCCCGTATTGATCGCCTAGGATCGGCAGTAAGACTTTGTTGCGAAGCTGCTCTTTGATCGGGTCCCAATCGATGTCGAAAAACGGCGCGTAGGCGGAGCTGGGACCATTCTCCAGAACATCCATCCACCATTCATTGGTCGGATCGGTGATCCCCATGTGGTTTGGAACAAAGTCTGCGATTTGTCCCATGCCGCGCTCATGGAGCGCGGCAACCATTGCATCGAATTCTTCCTGAGAACCAATGGCTTGATTCAGTTCATTATGGTTCGTGACATCGTAGCCGTGACTGCTGCCCGGCCGGGCGCGAAAAAAGGGCGAACTGTAAATGTCGCTGATCCCGAGTTTCTGCAGATAAGGCACGATGTCGGTTGCCTTACGAAACGTAAATTCACCATTGAATTGGAGCCGGTAGGTCGCGATCGGTATACGGGGGTGCGATGCCATTTTAGTAAATTCCAGGGCTTTGTTATTTCAAGCATTCTTCCATTCGGTGGATCTATCAAGGGGGATCGCGGGAGGGCGATAAGCCCTGCCGCCAAAACTCAGCGCGTACAAAACTGGTTTCCGATCGGTTAGCATATATTCGAATGGGGTGGCGCCGTGTGCGTGTCGACGGCAGGGCCTGCCGTCCTACAGCGTTCGAGAAAAAACGATCATCTCCGGTTGATTCAGCTGAAACCGTCGACCTTGCGAATCAAAATATCCGGGGCTCTCTCCGCCATAAATCGATTCATTCGACGACATCACGAATTGCCATGGCCGACTATCTTGAGACACCAACTTCTTCGCATCCACAGCTGTTTCCGACGGCACGAGTTGCGATAGAATCAGTATCTCCTCATGCGCGTAGTTGTATTTGAGGGCAATCGTCCATTCAGATGCCTGGGTCACCAGCCAGTGCTCTCTGTCTCGTTGCCGCAATCGACTCTTCCGAAATTGTAAGAAATCTTTGTATAACCGAAGAAGCTTTCCGGCTCCGGCGTTCTCTAATTCTTGCCAAACCAGTTTCGATCTTTCGAAGCTTTCGATCGCTTGAGGATCTGGGATCTCATTTCTTTTCGCCGGATCACGAAACTCAGAGAAGTCGGCAAACTCTTTTCTGCGACCTTCAGTGACTCCTTTTCCGAGCTCCTTGTGATGATCGGTGAAATAGAGAAAGGGACTGGAAGCGCCCCATTCCTGGCCCATAAAAAGCATCGGCGTATACGGGTCGAGCAACAGGAGCGCCGAAGCGGCCCGGTAACTCTCGGGCGAGATTATCTGATGCAAACGGTCGCCCCGTGCCCGGTTTCCGATCTGGTCGTGATTGGAAATGCAATGGACGAAACGTTGAGGAGCAATGTCGTCACCCCGCGTCCCCCGAAGGATGCCATCCTTTTGCAGTTCACCAGTGAACAGCCACCCGACACGGAGTATTTTGAGCAATTCCTCCATGGTCCCCTTGAAGTAACCCATGTATCCTTCATCTTCGTGAGTCATCTGAACTCGCACGACATGATGGAAATCGTCAGCCCACACAGCGTCGCACCCATAGCCGCCTTGCTCTCTTGGCAAAACGATCTTCCTTTCGTTACGCGGATCCTCGCAGATTACGAATCCGCCGAGAGCCTGAACTCGTTCAGCGATTTCCTGAATCACATGCTTTGGCGAATCGTCCGGAATCGCCTGGGTCGCATCGAGCCGGAATCCATCGATATGGAACTCTTTTTTCCAATAAACCGGATTCTGGCTGAAATGATCTCGAACCGGTCTTGAATCTGGTGAATCAAGATTAAAAGCATCGCCCCACGGCGTGTGGTGAGACGGATTGAAGTATTGATCTGAGTAGGCGCCGAGATAGTTTCCGTCGGGTCCAAGGTGATTGTAAACAACGTCCAGAATCACGGCCAGACCCGCTTTGTGTGCCATATCCACCAAAAACCGAAGATCGTCCGGGGTGCCATATGCCCGGCAGGGCGCATACAAAGAAACTCCGTCGTAACCCCAGTTGCGATCTCCTGCGAAGTCGGCGATCGGCATGAGCTCAATTGCTGTCATACCCAGCTTTTGCAAATAGTCCAGGCGCGAGACAATCGCGCGAAAAGTTCCTTCCGGAGTAAACGTCCCGACATGCAGTTCATAAATGAGCAAGTCTGAAGTGGCCGGCGGTGTCCACGATTGATCTGTCCACACGAACTGGTTGGGATCGACGACTTGCGACGGCCCGTGAACTCCCTGGGGCTGAAAGCGCGACGCGGGGTCAGGCAGCAACTCGCCATTGATCCGGTACTTGTACAGGGTGTTCGCTTTTGCTTCGGGATCGACAACGCTTGCATATCCCAAAGCATCTCGCTCCAGCGGTAGTTCGCGAATTGGATTCCCTTCCGGATCCAGAATTACGACGGACAGACTCTTTTTTCCTGTAACCCAGGTTCGAAAAGAGACGCCGTCGGGAGTGATTTCTGCCCCTTGCGAAAATGATCGGTTCTTCATGGTTGATGGAGGTTTTGGACCGAGCCAACGGGTGTGGTTCTGCCATGTCCTGGAAAGTCACGATAAATCGTGCCCAGACCAGTAGCAGACCATCGCACGCGGCTGGTACGGTCGCGATTTATTGCGACTTTCCTCGGCACAGCCTGCTGTGAGCCAACCTTGTACGATGCGTCCATCCTTAGCCCTCGCTCGGTGCCGTTGGTACCTTTGACGGGATCTTGCCTTCTCTGGTTGTCCAAGCCGCTTCCCGAGCGAGCGCCTCTTCGCCGGCCGAGAGGCGTAGCAAAACAAGACTTCGCTCAATCAGTTCAACTTCGTCTCCCGCCGCGGTTTCGGTCTTCGTCGTAACGAACCCGGACTCTTCTTTGGTGTCCAAGATCAATTCCCATCGAATCTCTTCGCGACCTGGCAAGATAAAGGTCAAAGGTTCATGGTGGGCGTTACACAGCAAAAGAAATGTATCGTCATGGATAGGTTCTCCCTGCGCGTCGCGTACATTGATGGTTGAGCCGCTCACCAGCATAGTGATGCATTTTGCAAAGCCGGCCTTCCAGGCTTCTTCGTTCATTTCCGCCCCGGCTGGGTCAAACCACATGATATCTTTGACATCGGAGCCACGAATTCGTCGTCCGAGAAAATATTTTGGACGTCTGAATACAGGGTGCTCCTTGCGGAACTCGATCAGTCGCCGGGTGAAGTCGAAGAATGCTTTGGCCTCTTTATTCCAATTCCAATCGAACCAATTGAGCTCGTTGTCCTGACAGTAGGTATTGTTGTTTCCTTTTTGAGTGCGACCAAACTCGTCACCCGCGTTGATCATTGGCACTCCCAGCGAAAGGAGGAGTGTCGACATAAAATTGCGACGTTGTCGTCGCCGCAGCGCGTTAATCGCGGGATCCTTTGTTTCGCCTTCCACCCCGCAGTTCCATGAATTGTTACTGTTGTCGCCGTCTCGATTTTCTTCGCCGTTCGCTTCGTTATGTTTTTCGTTGTAACTGACGAGATCGTTCAAAGTGAATCCATCGTGTGCGGTAACGAAGTTGATGCTCGCGTAGGGGCGTTTGCCCTGGTGCTCGTAAAGGTCGGGGCTGCCCGTAATCCTGTATGCCAGCTCCGCCAGGGTGCCAGAGTCGCCTTTCCAGTAACGGCGAACGCAGTCACGATATTTTCCGTTCCACTCTGACCACGGCATCGGAAATCCTCCGACCATATAACCGCCTTCGCCGACATCCCAGGGTTCAGCGATCAGCTTGACCTTCGAAAGAATCGGATCCTGCAGAACGATATCGAAGAAGCCGCTGTCCCGTGCGACTAAATGATCTTCGCGACCGAGGGTGGATGCGAGATCGAATCGGAATCCGTCGACCCGCATTTCCGTCACCCAGTAGCGCAAGCTATCCATGATCAACTGCAGCACGTATGGGTTGCGAGTATCGGGTGTGTTTCCGGTTCCTGTGTAATCCATGTAGAAGCGGCGGTCGTTCGCGACTAGGCGGTAATAAGACAGGTTGTCGATGCCTTTAAATGCGAGGGTCGGACCTAAATGGTTGCCTTCTGCCGTATGGTTGTAGACGACATCAAGAATCACTTCCAGACCGGCCCGATGCAGATCGCGAACCATCTCCTTGAACTCCACAACTTGAACGCCGGTGACTCCTTTGCTCGAGTAACTGCTTTCGGGGGCGAAAAAACCGATTGAGTTGTATCCCCAATAATTGGTCAGGCCTCTGTCCTCGAGAATACTGTCGTCGACGTGTTCATGCACAGGTAGCAGCTCAATACTGGTGACGCCGAGTCTCTTGAAATACTTAATTGCCTCTGGCGAGGCCAGGCCTGCGTAAGTACCGCGCAAAGGCTCTGGAACCTTATCCCAGAGCTTGCTGAAGCCCTTCACGTGCACCTCATAGATGACCGCCTCGTGTAGCGCAATGTTGGGTCGCTTCTCTCTTCCCCAGTCAAAGGCAGTGTCTACCACAACACATTTTGGCGTCGACGCTGCACTATCCTGAAAATCGCGTTTAAGGTCGCCGTCGGAACCGCCTAGCGGATAGCCGAACATTTCTGGTCCCCACTTTATCTTTCCGGCAATCGCTTTTGCGTAGGGATCGATCAGCATCTTGGATGCATTGAATCGCTGTCCATTCTGCGGCTCGTACGCGCCATAAACACGATAGCCGTAAAGCTGGCCCGGGCGTATCTCGGGTAAGAACAGGTGCCAGACATGATTTGTTTTCTCAGTCATTCGAACGCGAATGATTTCGCGTTCTGAGTCGGGCTGATCGAACAAACAGAGGTCGACTCCGGTGGCGTTTTCAGAGTACAAGGCGAAATTCACGCCATCGTTCATCCAGGTTGCGCCCAAAGGGTAGGGGCTGCCTGTCCAGACCCGCACTTTGTTCATAATAACCCCTAAGGTAGCAGGATAATGGAGGATTCAAGATGCGTTCCGAGTTCCGGGCTCCGAGTTCCCGGCTCCGGGGTCAGAGCGAGCGGTATTTCTGAAAAGCATCCCCGAACCCGGAACGCGGAACCGAAGCCCGGAACCTGGAACTCCATCGACTTTCTCGTAACGCAATGCTTCACTTCCAGACTATTCCCAAATCATGAATTTTCTTACCTGGATCGCTGTGACTTGGCTCGGAGAACGACACCGGTTCCTTGGTCTTGACTGGAACTATCTGGTTATCCTCGGTTTTGTCGGCCAGTTCATTTTTGGCGCGCGATTTTTAGTTCAATGGATTGTTTCAGAGAGAAAAAAACGGAGCGTTGTACCGGTTTCCTTCTGGTACCTGAGTATACTGGGCGGGATATTGCTCGGGCTATATTTCGCTTTTCGGCGCGATCCGGTTGGACTTGCCGGTCAGCTTTTCGGGACGTTTGTTTACGTAAGAAACCTCAGTATCATTCGTAAGAGCCGCCACGCGTACGAGCGAAATGAACCGGAGCCGGAGGTTAAGTCGTAACGATTTGGTAGTGCCGGCTCTGGAGTGGTGGGTCCCGCCAAGGCGGGATTGCTGAGCTGAAGAACGGCCCGCTTGAGTCCCGGCCATCTTCGGTCCATTCTCTGCCATAAAGAATGAAGCGTGTCCTGATCATGTCTACGAGCGCTGGGACCGGCCACCTGAAGGCGGGCGAGGCATTGACCAAGGCGTTCGAGGCAAACCCGGACGTTGGCGAAGTCGTGCATAGCGACGCGTTACATTTCACTAATAAACTGTTTCGCGATTTCTATTCCAAGCTGTACACCCGATTGGTCCAAGATGCCCCAGAGTTCCTGGGATGGTGGTACAAGCAGAGTGATGAGCCGTGGAAAACCGATGGCATGCGGTTGATGCTCGATCGGCTCAACACCGGTCCGCTGGTAAAATTTATCCGGCAGTTCGATCCGCATATCACCGTCTGCACCCATTTCATGCCCGCAGGCATCATCTCTCATTTGATCGCTAAGAAACTCTTGGATGCGCATTTGTCGATTGTCGTGACCGACCTCGATTTTCACGCGATGTGGTTATCGCGGATGTTTCATCGATATTTTGTCGCAATCGAAGAAACGCGAGCCCATCTCGAGGAATTGGGCCTTCCCAAAGAGAGAATCACAGTCTCAGGCATTCCGATTGATCCAGAGTTTTCCGCTCCGATCGACGTCGTTGCGATGCGACGCAGGTATCGCCTCCATCCGACGTCGCCAACCTTACTCTTGTCGGCGGGCGCCTTAGGTGGTGGCCCGGCAGAATTTGTAGTTCACCGATTGAAGAATCTGCGAAACCGGGCGCAAACGATCGTCGTGTGCGGGAGAAGCGCCGAGACGCGCAGACGCGTTGTTCAAGCAATTGGACAAGAAAACGAGAATTTCAAAGTGATCGGCTACACCGATCGAATGGCAGATTTCATGAGGATCTCTGACCTGTACATAGGCAAGCCTGGAGGCATGACCACTGCGGAAGCTCTGGCGGCGGGTTTACCGATGGTAATTGTAAGCCCGATTCCAGGCCAAGAGGAGAGGAACAGCGATCATCTGCTGGAGGACGGTGTAGCGGTGAAATGCAACGAGATGACGACAGTACCGTTTAAGATCGATTGCCTGCTCAGCAATCCGGACCGTTTGCGGATCATGAAACACAAGGCTCTTGCCTTGAGCAAGCCGGATGCGGCTCGCATCATAGTAGAAACGCTTGTGGCCGACAATCTGCCGCCGCTCGAAGTGACCGATCATCACGCGGAGGCAATGATATTAGCGGCCGCCCGGGAACGCGAAAAAGCTCGCTATGACTGATTTTCTGTGGGGTGTCGCGACCTCAGCTTATCAATCCGAAGGTGGCTACAATCGCCCTGGTCAACCCCAGACGAATTGGGCGGTTCCCGAACGTCGCAAGGAAGTAGTGCCGAGCGGCGTCGGTGCCGAATTCTGGAATCGTTATGCCGAGGATTTTGCTCGGTGTCGCGAGATGGGTGTGAACACTTTTCGGCTGGGAATTGAGTGGAGCCGGGTTCAACCGGTTTTTACTAACGCGGAGGGACCTCCTCCTTCATTCGATCGCCAGGCTCTGGATCATTACACGGAGATGATCGCGGAGTGTCGGCGCCATGGTCTCGAGCCGATTGTCACGCTGCATCACTTTGTGCATCCCTCCTGGCTGGGCAGTGACCCTTGGCTGGACATTGGGATAGTCGACCATTTCTACCGATACGTTCGTGAAGCAGTTACACACATCAATCGCGGTTTAACCGACCGCCATGGCTTAGCGCCGGTGCGCTACTTCATCACCGTCAACGAACCGAACATGCTGGTGTTGAACACCTATTTCGGGAGCCAGTTTCCGGGGCGTCATAAAAAAACTCACGGATTGCGGACGCTGTTGGAAGTGTATCGCCACATATTGATCGCCCATGTCAGATCGTACAATCTGATCCATCAGTTGGCGGCAAAACATGGTTGGCCCGAGCCGATGGTGACATTCAATAACTACTGCAGCGATCTCTACTGGTCCGACAAGATTTTGCTGGATTTGGTCTCCGTCCGGGAACGGAATGTCAGCCTCAATGAATTGCGGGACTATGTCTACACCAAGATTCACGAGTTTGAGCAGGCCTTTGAGCGAGCGCAGATTCCGTTGAAAAAGGATATCCCCTTCTTTTTCGGCGACGGGTTGAAACGATTTAGTAATTGGTTGGGATACAAAACGTTTTTGCCTGAATGTTTCGGATCTTTGATCGAAGAGCTTTATCGTTCGGAGCGTGACGTTGCATTCGATTATCTGGGGCTTGACTATTATGACCCTTTCGCCGCGCATATGTTCCGGCATCCGGTCTGGTGGGATCACGAATTCAAAAACAAATCGTTGCGAGCGTGGCTGATGAATACAGTGACGAGTAAGTGGTGGGATTGGCGGGTCCTACCTAAAGGGATGCGCTTTTTTTGCGAATACTACAGCAAGGATTTCAACGGGCGACCAGTGTTGATTGCGGAAAATGGAATGGCGCTTCGCCGGCGGACAGATAACAGGACAACACATCGGCGCGACCGAATGACTCGGAGCCAATTCCTCCATCTGCATGTTCGGGAGGTGATAAACATTATCCAATCGGAGATCCCGTTGATCGGCTATTTGCACTGGTCGCTTTTCGACAACTACGAGTGGGGATCGTTCACGCCGAGGTTTGGGCTCTACTCGATCGACTACGCGAACGATACAAGCCGGCTGGTGGAAGACCATCTGGGTGATCGTCCGTCGGAAACCTACGCATTGTTGATAGAAGCTGCGCGCCGGAAGACTGAAGTTGGAGTGACGCATCCAATGGGAAGGCTGCTATAAACGCCGTCATCGCCGTCATCGCCGGCAACTGACTTTCCAGCGCCTATGAGCTCGATAACAACGCAATCCACTTGAAGTGCGAAAGGAGCCGTTAAGCTCGATCCACATACGTCAGCCATGAAGTTCAGCGTCGCCTTTTGTATCAAACTTTTCGGCGATGTCGGCGATGTCGGCGGTGTCGGCGATGACGGCGCTAAAAAATGGCCTTAAACGCCTGTGCGGCGAAAATCAGGCCAACCAATCCGAAGGCCAGACTAACAAACCAGAATGCGCGACGCTTGATCAAGACGGAGATCGCGCCGACCGCGATGGCGATTTGGAACAGAGTCACGCTGCGAGCAAGTATTTCGTGGATCCTCAGATTCTCTTTTGCTTCGGTTTGAAGCTCTTCGGCTTTTTTCTGGATCTCTTCTTTGTCCTTCGAATATTCGGCGATCTTGTTCGTGTCTTCTGGCGCAGCCGGTTTACTGAGCGCGCCGAGCATCTCCGTTTTCGTTTGGAGTTGCGCCTCTTTGATTCCTTTAGATTGGAAGTACGCCCAGTAGTTAGAGGATTGGATTTGGGCAATCATTGCCTCGTTGGCATATTCACCTGCTTTCAGCGACGCGACTGCTGCCAAGCCTGCTAACAGGGCGGAACTCAGCGCCACGCCCAAAACCCAGCGTTGGCCGCTATGTTCAGCCTGGTGATGCATCTCTTCATGCAGATGCTCTGTCGGTACCTCTGGCTCTTCCATATGCGGGTGCGGATTAGGTTTGCCGTCTGCGGTCTGGCGTCTACAGTCTAACTTTGGTCGCGCTATCAGGCACTGAAACCCTCCAAGTGTAAATCGCAAAATTGGCTTATGCTTTTCCAGTCCTGGATTCTAATTATCGCTTTGTGTCTTTCCGGCGGACCTCTGGCAGCACAAACGAACCTGGACAGCCGACAGCAAGTCGATCTAACGCCGAGTGCGATTCGCCATATTCAGGAGCGCCATTGGCCGGATAGCCCTGCGCTGGGAGCAGGAAAATATGCTCCAGGAATTACAGTGGATGCACTGCGCGAGCTGATTCAGCAAACCGTTGCAAACGGGCGGGTCCGGCAAAACACTAACGGTCGACCGGGCCAAATTTATGAATACGATTTCGGGCGTCCGATTGGGACAAGAATCAACGGCGGGCCAGCGACCCGGCTTCGAGTGGTTGTTAGTCCGCGCAACAAGGTGGTTACGGCGTTTCCATTTTAACTAGATAGGAGGCCCACGTTATGCACCTCGATTATAAGCTATCTGAAAATTGGGAGGCTGATGCAGCGTTATTAGATGAAGATGAAACAACGTTTCGTTACCGGGCCGCGCCGGGCGATATTCTCTTGCGGGGGCCAGAGGCGGACTTCAGCACTGAGTGGGGCTGGGTTCCGCTAGTGGATTTTGTTTTGGCTCTTCGCGATATCGTGGCCAAGCTCGGCAGAGGAGAGCGCGAGACGAATTTTGAATTCACCGAGTCAGAGGCAACACTGCAATTTCTTAGAAAAGGCGAGGAAGTGCATCTGACAGCTAGCTATGCGCCTGGGGAAATAAAAACGCCCCTTTCCGAGCTGCATGATTCCGTGCATCGCGTAGCCGGCAGGCTCAAAAAGGAGCTTGCAGCTAAATATCCCGAGCTGGCGAAACATAAGTTAATTCAGAACCTAGAGTAGATTGAAACGTCAATCGTGTCCGGGATTCGTTGTCGGCGCTGACGGCGGTCACGGCGTTGCCGGCATTTTCCCATGTCAGTACGCACTCTGAAACAGGCGCGCGCATTCGTCCTCCGAGCGAAGATTTGCGGGATTTTTTCTAGTCCCGCTCAAGGCGTTCAATGTCTATGGGATGTCGTGGATCTGCCGCATCGAAAACCGGGAGAGAAAGGCTGGGGCCAGAAAGTGATTGCGATCTGGACCTGGAAAAATGAGTTACCTGCGACCTTTCCGCACGAGATTTTCTACGGAAAAATCGCGGGCGGCCGCGCGGTCCTAATGAGTATCGAGTATTTGCGGGCGACTTACTACCCGAAACATCACCAATCGTTGAGCAAATGCACACCTTTAGCCCGGCGAATCTATCAAGTAATTCGGTTCGATCCGATGACCACGGGCGCGTTGCGTGCGGAACTGGGTATGAAACAACGTCCGGAACGGTCGAGGTTCGATCGGGCGCTTCAGGAGCTTCAAACCACGCTCAATATCGCTCGTCGGAACAGCCTTGACGATGAGAACGACACCTGGGTGCCATTCAGCGAACAGTACCTGGATGTTGTGCGTAGGGAGCGTCCGGACGGCGCGGAGTAGGGGCGGGGTCGCTGCGAAATTACACCAGATTTTCCGGATTCAATCCCGTTAACTCTTTGATTACGAACCGCCCATCTTTCCGGATAAGCCGGCCGTCAAAATAGATTTCGCCGCCGCCGTAGTCCGGTCTTTGGATGCAGACTAAATCCCAATGTAGCTGGCTTCGATTTCCGTTATCAGCGGTCTCGTAAGCCTGGCCAGGGGTGAAGTGAAACGAACCGGCAATTTTCTCATCGAATAGGATATCTCGCATTGGTTGAAGCACGTGTGGATTGAATCCGATTGAGAACTCGCCGATGTAGCGTGCGCCTTCGTCCGAATCGAGGATCTCGTTGATTCGTTGCGTGTTATTAGCAGTCGCTTCCACTACTTTACCTTTGCTGAATGCCAGACGAACGGAATCGAACGCTGTGCCTTGATAAATCGAGGGCGCATTAAATTGAACATGTCCCTCCACAGAGTCGCGAAGCGGGCAGGTAAAAACCTCGCCATCGGGTATGTTATGGTCCCCTCCACAGGCGATCGCAGGAATCCCTTTGATACTGAATTGAAGATCAGTTCCAGGACCAGTGATGCGCACCGCATCAGTTTCTTCCATTAACGACTTCAGCGCGACCATTCCCGGTTCCAGCTTCGAGTAGTCCATCGCGCAAACGGTAAAGAAGAAACTCTCGAAAGCCTCCGTGCTCATCTCGGCCGATTGCGCCATGGCCGGGTGGGGCCAGCGCAAAACGACCCATTTTGTCTTGTTTACCCGATGATCGAGTACTGGCTTCAACAGTTTCGAGGCCAGTTGTATCTTGGTGGAGTCAACATCCGAAAATTCAGTGATGTTATGGCTTCCGCGGACGGCGATACAGGCGTCCATTCGTTCCATCCGCGCAAGCTCGTACTCGCACATCGTCTGATATTGCGGTTCCTCAGCGCCTCGCTGAAGCTCTCGGAGAACAACATTCGATTGGAGATTAACGAACGGATACGCGCCACGAGAACGCGCACTTCGGATCAGTGCGACGACCATTTCCGCTGGAACATCAAACGCGTCAATTAGAACACGCTCTCCCTTTTTGAGCTTGGTGGAATACCCGACTAAGACTTCTGCGAGATCATTAAAACGCGGATCAAACATGGAAAAAGAATTAACTCGTGTGTGGCAGGGCGGCAACAAAAGTTGGGTTGAATGGTTAGCAACCTTGACATGCCGCATCCTGAAGGGATGCCAAAGGCGTGGTTGCCAGATTAGTGGATACCGCCTCTACGGCCCTTACAGGGCCTGCTCATTCGTTCTCTTTTTTCCAGGGGTTCTCCCGCCAAGGCGGGTTCACCCCTGGCTGAGTTTTGTTGTCGCGTTGCGACATCTTCGGGCGGCTTTGCTGCCAACGACAACCTATGCGATACGGTAGAAAAAGAAGATGCTAAATAAGATCCTGCCAAGATCTGCGGCCAAGAATTTGCGCCAGGAATACGCCACCAAGAAGCTGGTTTTTACCAATGGCTGCTTCGACCTCCTGCACGTCGGGCATGTTCGGTATTTGGCGGCCGCAAGACGTTTGGGCGATCTCCTGGTGGTAGGATTAAATAGCGATGATTCGGTGCGCGAACTGAAAGGTCGGAATCGGCCGATTAATGTGCAAGGCGATCGTGCGGAGGTCCTGGCCGCGCTGGAAGCGGTTGACCACGTGATCGTATTCGAAGAGGAGCGCGTAACAGAATTGTTGAAAGATCTGGGGCCGGATATTTACACAAAGGGTGGCGACTACACCCGTGAATCGCTCGATCCGGAGGAAAAACGCTTACTTGAAGCTCTCGGAACACGAATCGAGATCCTCCCGCTGGTTGAGGGGAAATCGACAACAAACCTGATTGGCGCGATAAAAGGAGATCCGAAATGAAACGTCTGCTTCGACTCGGGGTTTTGGGATCCGGCAAAGGCTCAAATTTTCGGGCGATTATGGAGCAGATTACGAGTGGCCGGCTCGAGGCCGAGGTTCGGATCGTTATCTCAGATGTGGAAGATGCCGGAATTCTCAGCCTCGCCCGTGATTTCCAAATCCCAGCGCTTTATCTGCATCCTGGCCGGTTCCGCACAAAATTGGAACCTGAAGTCGAACAAGATTTGGTAAGGCTTTTACGAGAGGCAGACGTTGAGGTCGTAGTTTTAGCCGGGTTTATGCGGATGGTAAAAGAACCGTTACTGACGGCTTTTCCGGACCGAATTATCAACATCCATCCGTCGCTGTTACCGAAGTACCCGGGTTTAGCGGCTTGGAGACAGGCATTGGAGGCGGGCGAGAAAGTCTCTGGATGTACGGTGCACCTGGTCGACAGTGGTGTGGATACGGGCAAGATACTTGCGCAAGCGACTGTTCCGATTCTTCCGGATGACACTCCAGAGCGATTGCACGCTCGAATTCAGCAGGCAGAGCACGCGTTATTGCCGACGGTCATTGCGACATTCAGTAAGAACCAACAGGATTAGAGTCGGCCCCAAATCGAGGACCGGGACGATTAGGATTTTAGGGAACGTGCGAAGCGCGTTCCCTCTTGCGTTTTTGCAGGTACTCTACCAATCTGTGGGGGATATGAAGAAAATCGAGGCGATCATAAAGCCCTTTAAGATGGAAGACGTCAAGGAGGCGTTGACCGAAATAGGCATCGAAGGGATGACCGTTAGCGAAGTCAAAGGCTTTGGCCGCCAGAAAGGCCACACTGAAATCTATCGTGGTAGCGAGTACACAGTCGATTTTCTTCCGAAAGTGAAATTTGAGGTGGTTGTTCCAGACGATCGTGTGCAAAAGGCCGTAGAAACCATCGTGGAAGCTGCGCGAACCGGGAAGATAGGGGACGGGAAAGTGTTTGTCTTGCCGATCGACGAAGCGATACGAATTCGGACAGAAGAACGAGGCGAAGCGGCCATTTAATGGTTCCGGGTTCCGAGTTCCGGGTTCCGGGATTGGTACAGCGGTCGGCAACAGTCCCGGAACGCGGAACCCGAAACCCGGAACGCCCAGACTGATGGAATCCAATAACGTCGTACCCGACCTCCAATCCTCCGTGCTGTGCGAGGATGTGCGCCAGGAGGTCAACGGCATGCAGAGCCTCATTGGGGTGATTAATGGGGTGCCGGCGCGAGCCCTCCCGGTCGGACTTTTGAAGCTTTGTGTTTGGACCCGCTGGTGCGGAGGTATCGGCAAGTTTTGCCAACATTCCCGGATTCTCGGCGTAGACGAAGCCCAGGTTATTGCGGAATCGCACATTGATTTCGAATTGAAAGAGCTCGAAGAGCACGTGACCAACGTCAATCTTTATACCGGCGTGCAGTTTCAACAGTTCGGCGTCCATCATGTCGAGATCCTGCTGGATGACGAGCTGGTGATTCGTTATCCATTTCCGGTGGTGAAGGTATGAGAACACCTGCGACTAACTCCCCAATGAACACGAACATCGAATCGCATTTGACGGAAAATCGGAAGTTTAAGCCGCGAAAATCTTTTTCAAAACACGCGCACATTGCCAGCTTCGAGCGCTACGAAAAACTTTATCGCAAATCGATAAAGGACCCCAAGCGATTCTGGGCGAAGCAGGCGTCAGAACTGCTGGTCTGGCACAAGAAATGGAAAAAGGTTCTCGAATGGAAAGAGCCATTTGCTAAGTGGTTTGTCGGGGGCCAACTGAACGCCTCGGAAAACTGTCTTGATCGGCATCTGACTGGAGCCCGAAAACATAAAGCGGCTTTGATCTGGGAATCCGAACCGGGAGAGCGGAAAACGCTCACCTATCAACAACTCCATCGAGAGGTCTGCAAGTTTGCGAATGTGCTTAGACGGAACGGCATCCGGAAAGGCGATCGAGTGATCATCTACATGCCAATGTGCCCTGAGACAGCAATCGCGATGCTGGCTTGCGCAAGGATTGGAGCGATCCATTCGGTGATCTTTGGCGGATTCAGTTCAGAAGCGATCAAAGATCGGATTAACGATAGTCAGGCGAGACTGGTGATTACGGCCGATGGCGGTTATCGGCGTGGTGCGATCATCCCGCTGAAAAAGAACGTCGATGATGCGCTAGCCGACGGTGACCAAATTGAACGGGTAATTGTCTTCCGCCGAGCTGGCAATGAAGTCCAGTTCAAAGAAGGCCGAGATGTTTGGTGGCACGAAGAGATGCGGCAGGTCGACCTGGATTGTCCGCCGGTTTCGATGGATGCGGAAGATCCTCTTTACATCCTTTATACCAGCGGTTCGACGGGCAAGCCCAAGGGAGTTCTTCACACCACTGGTGGTTATCTTTTGGGCGTGACCGCGACGATGAAGTATGTCTTCGATCTGCGCAGTGATGACGTTTTCTGGTGCAGCGCCGATATCGGCTGGGTGACCGGACACAGTTATGTCGTATACGGCCCGCTGAGCAACGGGGCGACTGTGCTGATGTATGAAGGCGCTCCCAATTGGCCTGAGCCGGATCGGTTCTGGCAGCTGATCGAGGAACATCAAGTCACGATTTTTTATACAGCTCCGACCGCGATCCGAGCCTTTATTCGTTGGGGAAATGAGTATCCCAAACGCCATGATCTCGCCAGCTTGCGTTTGCTTGGTACAGTAGGAGAGCCGATCAATCCGGAAGCTTGGATGTGGTACCACTCGGTCATCGGCGGCGGACGATGTCCAATCGTAGACACTTGGTGGCAGACCGAGACCGGAGCGATCATGATTACACCTTTGCCTGGAGCCATCCCGACAAAGCCTGGGAGCGCGACGCTCCCATTCTTCGGGGTGGACGCGGCGGTCGTTGACGATCAAGGTAACGAGGTTCCGCCGAATACCGGCGGCAAATTAGTGATCCGGCAACCGTGGCCTTCGATGCTTCGAACTATTTGGGGTGATAAACAGCGTTACAAGAAGCAGTACTGGAGCGATATTAAAGGCTTCTATGTTACAGGCGATGGTGCCCGCCGGGACAAGGACGGCTATTTCTGGATCGTCGAGCGCATTGATGACGTTTTGAATGTGGCCGGCCACCGCCTCGGTACCTCAGAGATTGAAAGCGCCCTGGTGAGCCACTCGGCTGTCGCGGAATCGGCAGTTGTCGGGCGTCCGGACGAAATGAAGGGGCAATCGGTTGTCGCGTTTGTCACGCTTAAGAGCGGACAGAATCCGAATCCGGAGCTAAGGGACGAGCTGAGGCAGCATGTTGGCACAGTTATCGGCGCTATTGCCAGGCCGGACGATATTCGATTTGCCGATGCGTTGCCGAAGACGCGCAGTGGTAAGATTATGCGCCGGCTTTTGAAAGAGTTAGCCAGCGGCGGCCAGGTCACCGGCGATACGACGACGTTGGAGGACCTTAGCGTCCTGGCGAAGCTCAAGGATTCAGAGGAATAGCGCGACGGGTGATGTAAGCGTCGATGCCGATCGCATTAGGACCCACGAGAATCGCTTGTCGCAACGCGACAACAAAACTCAGCCAGGGGTGATCCCGCCTTGGCGGGAGAACCCCTGGTAACCGGAACCAAATGCGCAGGCCCTGATATTAGTCTCGCAGTTATTCACAAGCTCACTCCGCCTCGCTTTGCAGGGCCGCTTCGCTCGCTTATGAATAACTGCGAGACTAACATCAGGGCCGTAGAGAGGGCATGCAGCGCGCAAATCGAGGCGACCCTTCTGTCATCCTTACAGGATGGCCATTCCAAAATCGGCGTACCAGGGGTTCGCTACCCTCACCCCTGGCTGAGTTTTGTCGTCGCTTTGCGACGCGATCGTACTCCTAAAGCCCCGGCTTCGCTCTATGCCAATCGGTACTTTGTTCGTAGGCGTAGGCGATCCGAAGCACTGTCGCTTCGTCGAGTTCTTTTCCTAGGATTTGGAGCCCGATCGGTAGCTGTTTCCCTTCTTCCTCGGCGAATCCACAGGGGATACTTACCCCACAGATACCAGCCATGTTGGCGGCGAGCGTAAAAATGTCCGCCAGATACATGCTCAGAGGATCGTCAACCCGCGCTCCGAGTTTGAAAGCAGGCGTCGGTGAGGTTGGACAAATTACAGCGTCGACTTTCTCGAACGCGTTGGCGAAGTCTTGGCGAATCAGTGTTCGCACCTTCTGCGCGCGCAGATAGTACGCATCGTAATAGCCCGAACTCAGCACGTAGGTGCCGAGAATAATTCTGCGCTTAACTTCTTGACCGAACCCTTGCTCGCGAGTCTTTCCGTAGTGGTCTAGAAGATCGCGAGGACCCTCTGCACGGAATCCGTAGCGGACGCCGTCAAATCTAGCGAGGTTTGCCGAAGCCTCGGCCGGCGCAATGATGTAGTAAGTGCTAAGAGCGTGTTCAGTGTGGGGCAGCGAGATCTCGAGTACTTCAGCTCCAAGTTCGCTGAAATTGTTAACTGCCCTGCGGATTGCTTTTTCTACCTGTGGGTCGAGCCCCTCAATAAAATACTCTTTGGGAAGTCCGAGTTTCATACCGCGGACGCCCTTCTTTAGCGCTTCGGTAAAATCTGGAACAGGATGATTCAGCGACGTTGAATCGCAGAGATCCGCCCCGGAAATGACGTTCATCAGAAGCGCCGCATCTTCGACATCTTTTGTGAGTGGACCGATTTGATCCAATGAGCTGGCAAACGCTACCAAACCATACCGTGAAACCCGGCCATACGTCGGTTTGACCCCAACACATCCACAGAGAGCTGCTGGTTGGCGTATGGAGCCGCCTGTATCAGAACCGAGGGCGGCAAACGCCTCGTCTGCTGCAACAATCGCAGCTGAACCTCCGCTCGAGCCGCCTGGCGTCCGGGTTGTATCCCATGGGTTCTTGCTCGGACCATAAGCCGAGTTTTCTGTAGAAGAGCCCATCGCGAACTCATCCATGTTAACCCGGCCAAACGGGATGGCTCCCGCGGCACGCAACTTGGTGATAACTGTCGCATCGTATGGCGCGACGTATCCTTCCAGGATTTTGGAGCCGCAGCCGCACGGGTGTCCCTGGACACTAATTACATCCTTGATCCCGATCGGAATCCCGCCAAGCGGGAGGGTCAGATCCGCGGATTCTGCGTCCTTGAGAGCCCGATCCAGATCGTAAGAAAGGTACCCGTGGATCATCGGATCTATTTTTGCGATCCGATCGGCGAGAGCTTGGAGAATTTCCCGGGGCGAAATTTTCTTGGAACGCAGCAAAGCGCGCGTTTCATGCACGGTTCCGCTCGTGATATCCATAGACTATTCGACCACCTTGGTAACAACAAACAATCCATGCGCCTGGCGCGGCGCATTCGAGAGGGCCACTTCGCGATCCAGACTCGCACCTACTTCGTCCTTTCGAAACACATTATAGATCGGAAAACTGTGCGCCATTGGCTCAACGTTCGACACGTCGACTTGGTTCAATCTCTCTACGTGCTCTAGAACGTGACCTAATTGCGACTGGAATTTCTCGATCTCGTCTGGCGTCAATTTGATGCGAGCCAGGTCGGCGAGATACCCAACATTAAAATCTGTAGCGCTCATCACTGGTTCTGGGTTTCTGGTTTCTAGTTCCGGGTTTCGGGCTCCTAGTTCCGGATCCCTCGGAGGAAGGCGAAAACCGTAGACTCAAAACCACGAAGCGTAAACTGGAAACCCGCCCTGAGCCGCCCCCCGGACCCGAAACCCGGAACCCGAAACCCCTACAGGTGGTTGAACATTCGAATAATCAGGAAAACGACGACCGCCGCGAGCGCCAGAACTGCGAGACTTGAAATCAACAAACGCATCCGCGCCTGCCGTCTCTGCGCGCGTCGCGGGCGATGGGGGCGCTCTGAAAAAAGGTCCTCTGTGTGCCGGCTATCTTGCAGGATGTCGGGAGAATCAAACGGACTACGCCGGCTTGAAGCGCGGGCGATCCTTTCAGCACGCTGGCGTTCCAATTCGGCTTTGGCTGCCTGGGGAGCTTCTTCGATTTTGCGCTGTATCTCCTCCATCTGGCGGCGCAGTTCTTCTTCCTTTCTGGCCAGTTCGCTTTTTCGCGCCGAAAGAGGAGAATCGCTAAATCGTCTACGTGCCATTTGCTACCGCCGGGACAGGAGACTACCTACGTGCGCATAAAGGCTAGCACTAAAATCGCGATCAGTCCCAAAATTAACAGAGGCAGAGTAAAAGCGAGTCCGCGTTTCAGCCAGAGGCCAAAAGAGGCGTCGTCGCCGGAGGAGTTGTACCCTGGCTCCAGTGAAGCGTGGGGGTCGATTACTTCTGAATCCGATTCGGCGTTAATCTTGGAGAGCGATTTCGAATACTCCGCGCGAGCGTCATCAACCGAGCTTAGCGCTTTGCTGAGTTCTTTGTGGAGATCCGCGTTGCTCCAGCTCTTGGGATTGATTCTTTCCAAAGTGTCCAAGTGCTGCGCGAAAGCCGTATGAGTGCCGCGCAGCTGCTCAACACGTTTTTCCGTCTCATACGTCTGACGTTCGATAACCACCAGAGATCGACTTAGTTTGTCTATCATGTCGGATCGCCCTTTTTCCAGTTCTTCCTGTTTCCTGCTGAGTTCCTCCAACTCGCGCTTTTGCTTTTCCAGATGTTCCTGCTGTCGCTTGAGGTTTAGCAGTTGTTCCTGCGCACGCTGGACCTGGGAATCGAGCATTTCGGGTGATGGTGGTTGTCCATCCGGCAGGTCTAGGAAGGGTTCTTTGGTACTCTCCGGCATGAATCATCCATTCTCAGGAAAACCAACTTCGCCGCAATGAAAAAAGAAAGGAGAAACCGCAGATTACACAGA
>Ga0070706_100000873_pt1 | contig 33089 bp, 35 predicted proteins | sample KBSK5501metaG_FD_65476 | JGI IMG/M metagenome (GOLD analysis project Ga0070706, IMG submission 65476) | Corn, switchgrass and miscanthus rhizosphere microbial communities from Kellogg Biological Station, Michigan, USA - KBS K5-50-1 metaG | ecosystem: Host-associated > Plants > Roots >... | reverse complement strand
GTGATCTCAGCAAAGCGGCGCCTGCCGCGTTGCAAATGCTCGCCGTAGCCGCTGCTACGGCTGCGCTTTGCGCCTTGCAGGCGCCGCTTTGCTGAGTCACGCGAGCCCTCCCATAGCGTTGACAGGCCCTAGGGATACGGCCGGGCACCCCGCTGTGCTCTGATCGCGCCCATGCTCGACGACACGCAACTGCACACCGTCATGCCGACGCTGGCCGAGGCCAAGCGCGCGCTGTACCTGCCGCACCTGAACGCGGCGATGCGCGCGAGCGGCGTCGGCGGTTCGATGCTGCGCACCGCCGCATTCGTCGCGCAGCTCGCGCACGAGTCGGGCGAGCTGCGCTGGATGGAGGAGATCTGGGGGCCGACCGCAGCGCAGTCGCGCTACGAGCCGCCGGGCGACCTGGCGAAGCGGCTCGGCAACACCGACGCCGGCGATGGCAAGCGCTTCAAGGGCCGCGGGCCGATCCAGATCACCGGCCGCTCCAACTACGAGAAGTACGGCAAGCTGCTCGGCCGCGACCTGCTCGCCGACCCGGCGCTGGCCGCGGCGCCCGAGCTTGCGTTTGCCGTCGCGGGGCTGTTCTGGCAGAGCAACGGCCTCAACGAGCTGGCCGATGCGCAGGACTTCGTCGCGATCACGAAGCGCATCAACGGCGGCACGAACGGGCTGCCCGACCGGCAGATGTACTACGAGCGGGCGAAGGCCGCGCTCGCGGCCGGGTTCGTTGCGGACCTCGTGCCGCGCGCCCGTTCCGGGGGGCCGGCCACGCCACTCACGCCGCTCACAAGAGGTTACGAAGCCGTCGCCCGCAGCGAGCGGGCGTTGAAGGGCGCGGCCACACGCGCCGCCCGGCGCGCCGCCGAAGAGGCTCGCGCGAGGCCGAAGCGCCGCGTGAAAGGCTGAAGAAGAGGGCTGACAAGACTTGAAAACGGCTGAGAAGGGCCGAGCTACGCGACTTCATGCGCGCTTTTTGAGCCTTCACGCCGCACACCGGGCGCGACACTTGCTCCATCGGCGTCAAGCCCGATGAGGGGCGCGAATTCTGCGCGATGTTCCAAATGTCCAATGCCGTTGCATCCTCCTCCTCCACGAAGCGCCTGAGCTGCGGTGTCGTGATCGTCAACGCGCAGCGCGAGCTGCTGCTGTGCCACGTGACCGGCCGCGGCCACTGGGATCTGCCCAAGGGCGGCATCGACGACGGCGAGCGCCCGATCGATGCGGCGCTGCGCGAAACCCGCGAGGAAACGGGCCTCGTGCTCGCGGCCGCCGACCTCACCGAACTCGGCCGCTACGCGTACAGCGATCGCAAGGACCTGCACCTGTTCGCGACCCGGATGGAGCGCTTCGACGTGGCCCGGCTCTCGTGCGACAGCCACTTCTCCGAACGCTGGACCGGCCAGCGCCTGCCCGAGATGGACGCCTACGGCTGGTTCGGCTTCGAACGCGCCGGCGCGCTGTGCGCGCCGAAGCTCGCACGGCTGCTGCGCGAGGCGATCGCGCTCGACGCGCTGCTGGGTGAGCTGGCGCGCGACGCCGCGCTGGTGCTGGCTCCGGTGCCGGTGCCGCAGCCTGCGCCCACGCGCCCCGCACTGGCATCCATCCCGGCGTTCGCCGCGTAACCTTTCATCACCAGGCGACCCACCGCGGCACGCGAAAGCGGCTGCGCCCGACGGCGTTTTTCTGCATGATGGGCCGCGGGGTCCGCATGGAGGTGCAGGCGATGCCGACGATCTCTCGCGAGCGTGATGGTTCCCATCGGCGCCGCGCGCTGCTGCTGCGGGCACTGGCGCTGGCATCGTGCCCGCTGGCGCTGCCGGCGCTGGCGGCCGGAACTGCGCACCCTGCCGATGTTCCGCCTGCCGACGCCAAGGCGGCGCGCGCGGTGATCGAAGCCCAGCTCGCCGCTCTCGCGGTCGACGACGCGCAACGCGCGTTCTCGTACGCCACGCCGGCGCTGCGCCGCCAGTTCGGCACGCCGCAGAACTTCATCGAGATGGTGCGCGCGGGTTACCCGGCCGTCTACCGGCACACCAGCGTCGCGTTCATGAAGCCGCAATGGCTGGGCGGCGAGCTCGTGCAAGGCGTGCACCTGAGCGACGAGGACGGCGTGCTCTGGCTCGCGCTGTACCGGCTGCAGCGCCAGAAGGACAAGCGCTGGCGGATCAGCGGGTGCGAGCTCGTGCAGGCCGAAGGCCGCCTGACCTGATGTTGGCTGGGACCAAAGGACGCTGCGTCCTCTGCACTCTGTTCCTCCCTTCAGTCGAACAAGCCAGGCGACCCGCCAAGCGGTGCCCGTTCGATCTCGAGCAGCTTCAGCTTGGTCACGAGGCCGCCGGGCGCCGAGAACCCGCCGGATTTGCCGCCAGCCGCCATCACGCGGTGGCACGGCACGACGATCGGGAACGGGTTCGCGCCCAGCGCCTGGCCGACCGCACGCGCGAGGCTGATGTCGCCGAGCTCGGCGGCGATCTCGCCGTAGGTGCGGGTCTGCCCCGGCGGGATCGCGCGGGCGAGCGCGTAGACGCGCTGGTGCAGCTCGGGCAGTTGGCTCATGTCGAGCGCGATGCCGCGCAGATCGTCGTCGCGTTCGCCGCGCAGCAGTGCGACGATGCCCTCGATCGCCGAGCGCACCTCGGGCGGCGGCACGGCCTCGACCGCGCCGGGCCGGCGCCGCAGCAGCCGCGCGCGCGTGGCCGGCGCGTCGGCTTCAGGCAGATAGATGCCGATGATCACGCCGTGCCCGGCCCAGACGACGGCGCACGCGCCGATGGCCGTGTCGAACAACGCGTAGGAGGCGGGTGAACTCATGCGCTCATTGTGGCGGTGGCATCCGGGTTCGGCACGCCCGGCTCACGCTTGCCACACGCCGAACCCGGCTTCGCGCAGCGCGATCGCGAGCTCGACCTCCATCTCGCGCGCCGCCTCGTACGGCATCGGGTTGTAGACCTCGTACAAGTCAGGCCGCAGCCGCAGCCCGTAGTCGCGCACGAAGCGGTTCGCCTGGATGCCGGCCTTGTGCTTGTCGAAGCGCAGGTCCGGGTCGAGGCCGGTCATGCCGACGTAGACGAACGGCTTGCCAAGCGTGTAGTCGGGGTTGGCGCGGCGAAAGCCGGGCTCGTTCCAGACCCGGTCGTCGAGCTGGACGACGTAGACGTGGTGATGATGGCGGCGGGTTCGGCGCGCGGGCATGGTTGCCTACACTACCAGCGTGACCGCTTCGACATCCGTTCCGACGTCCGACCCGGCTTCCCCCGCCGCCGACCCGCTGGCCGACTTCGTCGCGCTGGCCGACGCGGCGCTCGCCGCGCACCCGGCGGCGCGGCTGGTGCTCGCGAAGCCGCGGCGTGTCGACGGCGACGAGCCGCAGCGCGTCGCCGTGCGCGCGCTGACGCTCAAGGGCGAGCCGCACTGGTCGTTCCTGTACACCCATGCGACCCGTGACGTCACGAAGAACCTGCCGAAGCGCGGCCCCGCCGGCGGCGATCCGGTGCCGCCGCATCTGCGCGAGCTGCGCGCACTGCTCGAATCGAACTTCCTGCATGCGCACCTGATCGAGCCGCGCGGCGAGACGCAGCTGCTGACCAGCAAGCGCGGCAAGCGCACGCTGCTGCGCGGCAAGCTGGCCGAAGCGGCGCCGGCCGAGGCGCCCGCCGCCGATGCTGCGCGGCACGACAAGCTGAAACGCCGCTTCGTCGACATCGAGCGGCCATTCCTCGTCGAGCTGGGCGTCACGACGGCCGAGCACCAGCTCGTCCCCGCGATGGCGCGCAAGTGGAAGCAGATCAACAAGTTCGTCGAGGTGCTGGATCACGCGCTGGGCGCGACCGGCCTCGCGCAGCGCAAGCGCATCGACGTGCTGGACTTCGGCGCCGGCAAGGGCTACCTGACCTTCGCGATGCACGAGCATCTGCATCACACGCTGGGCCTGCCGGCGCGCGTGACGGGTGTCGAGCTGCGGCCGGACCTGGTCTCGCTGTGCAACGACGTGGCCCGGCGGTTGGCCCTGGCCGACAGCCTGCACTTCGAGCACGGCGACGTCGGCAGCCACGAGGCGCGATCGGTCGACATCATGGTCGCGCTGCACGCCTGCGACACCGCGACCGATCACGCCATCCACAAGGGCGTGCGGGCCGGCGCGGCGATCATCCTGTGCTCGCCGTGCTGCCACAAGGAGCTGCGGCCGCAACTGCTGAGCCCGCACCCGCTGCGAGCCATCCTGAAACACGGTGTGCACCTCGGCCAGGAAGCCGAGATGCTGACCGACTCGCTGCGTGCGCTGCTGCTCGACGCTTGCGGCTACGACACCCAGGTGTTCGAGTTCGTCTCGTTAGAGCACACCAACAAGAACAAGATGATCCTCGCGGTGAAGCGCGATGCGGCCGCACCGCACGATGCCGACGCGCTGTGGCGCCAGGTCGGCGACGTCAAGGCGTTCTACGGGATTCGCGATCAGTGTCTCGAGCGGCTGCTGCTGGCGGACACCCCGGCGCGCAGGCCTCTCACCCCAGCCCAGCCCCTCGCTTCGCTCTCCCCGGAGGGGCGAGGGAGCTGAATCCCGGCTGGGACGGGGATGGCGACGGCGCGCCCGGCTCGCGCCGCCCGAACATCCCCCAGCCGGTCATCTGCAGCACGACCGCGCGGTGCTGGTTCAGCACCTCCCACTGCGACTGCACGAGGCCGACATGCGGCCGGCTGCCCATCGGCCGGGTCTCGAGCACGGTCAGGCGGATGCACAGCGTGTCGCCCGGGAACACCGGCTTCATCCAGCGCAGGTTGTCGATGCCGGGTGAACCGAGGCTGCTCGATTCGAGCAGGTAGTCGTCGCACATCATGCGCATCGCCATCGCGCAGGTGTGCCAGCCGCTGGCCGACAGCGCGCCGAACAGGCCCGCCTTCGCGGCTTCGTCGTCGACGTGAAAAGGCTGCGGGTCGAACTGCCGTGCGAACGCGAGCACATCGTCGCGCGTGACGGCATAGGCGCCGAACTCGCGGCTGCTGCCGACCGCGAAATCCTCCCAGTACCAGCGGATCGGGCGGCGGCGCAACGAGGCGAGCGAAGGATCGTCGGACACGGCGGCGGTTTCGTAGCGACGCCCGCGAGAGCGCCGAAGGCTCGAAGGATAAGCCGCCCGCGCGCTACAGCCGCTCGTACACCAGCTCGGCCGCCGCCAGATCCTCGAGCGCGCTGCCGACGGCCTTGAACAGCGTGATCTCGTCGGCCCCGCCGCGGCCGGGGCTGCGGCCGGCGCACAGGTCGGCCAACGTGCCCTGCAGCGCGGCCGGCGCGAAGCCGCCTTCGGCGATCGCCTGCAGCAGATCGCCCGACTTGACGAGCGCCTCCGGCGTGTCGACGAACACGCGCGCGCGTTCGAAGCAGGCCGCGTCGGCCTCGCGCATCTGCGGCGTGAAGCTGCCGATCAGGTCGAGATGCGTGCCCCTGGCGAGCCAGCGGCCTTCGATGAGCGCGGCGTTGGACAGCGTGGCGCAGCTCACGATGTCGGCCGCGGCGACGCTGGCCGCGAGGTCATCGCTCGCGCGTGCCGCCAGGCCGGCCGCGCGCAGCGTCGCGGCCAAGCGCTCGGCGCCGTCGCGGCGATGGTTCCAGACGACGACTTCGGCTATAGGCCGCACCGCGCGCATCGCGTCGGCCAGCAGCGCGGCGACGCGCCCGGCGCCGACGATCAGCAGCCGGCGCGCATCGGCCCGCGCGAGGTACGACGCGGCCAGCGCGGCGGCGGCCGCGGTGCGCCGGGTCGTGATCTCGTCGCCGTCGAGCTGCGCGAGAGGCTGGCCGGTCGCCGCGTCGTACAGCAGGTAGGTCGAGTGCAGCCCGGGCAGGCCGCGCGCGCTGTTGCCGGGGAAGATCATCACGGTCTTCAGCCCGAAGCGCTGCCCGGCGCGCCAGGCCGGCATCACGAGCACGGTGCCGCGCGGCGCGGCGGCGTCGTCGCGGTCGGCGATCGTGTGGACGTGGCGCTGCGGCACCTCGCAGCCCGCGACGAACATCGCGCGCAGCGCGGGGATCAGCGCGGCGAACCCGAGGTGGCGGCGGGTCGTGGCGGCGTCGACGATCTGCATCAGGGCCTGTCGTAAGCCGTCTCCGGCCGGTGCAGCGTCCAGCGCGTGCAGCGACCGCCGACGAAGGTGACCTCGACGTGCGAGCCGCCGTCGTCGGCCCAGGTCCAGACCTCGGGCTCCCGGTCGTTGCCGTCGCTGCCGCCGCTGCGCCGCCCGAGGCTGCGGGTCAGCTTGACGATCTCGAGCATGGACATGCGTGGCTGCAGCTTCGCGTTCAACATCACGGCGCTGTCGACGTGGCCGACCGGCGACTCGCTCGCGTTGCGCATGGCGCGCAGGCTGCGGTTGAACTGCAGCAGCAGCCAGAACACGATCACACTGACCGCGAACGCGAGGCCGGGCCAGCCGTAGCCGCGCCAGCCGGCGTACAGCGCGGCGGCGGCGAGCGCCCAGCCGACCCACGGGTTGTTCAACGCGGGCTCCCGATGTCCGACTCCAGCATGCCGACGAAGCCGGTGCGCAATGTGTGTGCCCAGTCCGGCCGGCCTTCGCGCTCGGCGCGCTGCGCGCTGGCCTCCCAGTCGTAGGCGATCGCGCGCAGTGCGACGCTCCAGCCGGCCGCGCCGCGTTCGAGCAGCGCATAGCGAGCGTGCGGCGCGCGGGTCTCGATGACGTGCGGATGGCCGTGGTCGTCGTCGAAGCCCTGCAGCCCGACGCTGCCCGGGTTGACGACCAGCCGCCCGTCGGCGAGCCGCAGCACGCGCGGCATGTGCGTGTGGCCGCACAGGATCACGCCGTGCCCGCTGCCGCGCTGCGCGGCAGCGGCGCGTTCGGTCGCCTCGGCGAGCGTCGCGGCGCGCACGCCGTTGTGGCCGCGGCCGATGCCGGGGTAGCCGGGCATCGTCGTCTCGAGGAAGTAGATCAGGTCGCTCGCCGGCGTGCCGTGGCAGCAGAACACTTCGTCGGTCAGCTGCAGCGTCGCCGGCAGCGATGCGAGCCACGCGCGATGCGGTGCCTGCAGCTCGTCGGCGGTGTGCGCGTCGGCGGCGCTCATGCGCTCGCGCGGGAACGTCAGCAGCTGGCGCTCGTGGTTGCCGGCGATCGTCGGCAGCTGCAGCGGCATCAGCCGGTCGGCGGTCGCGGCGCCCCAGAGCGGGCCCGACAGGATGTCGCCGAGGTTGACGATCGTGTCGACCTGTTGCGCGGCGATGTCGGCCAGCACCGCGTCCAGCGCGGGCAGGTTGCCGTGGACGTCGGAGATCGCGGCGATCTTCGTCATGGCGGTCCTTACTCTTACTACAAGCTACAAGCTACAAGCTTCGTGCGATCGCGATGGCGTCCTCGATGCGTTCGACGGCGTGGATCGTCAGCCCTTCGATCGCCTTGGCGCTTCCCTTCGGTGCGTTCGCCTTCGGTACGACCGCGATCGAGAAGCCGAGTTTCGCCGCCTCCCTCAGTCGTTCCTGGCCGCGCGGTGCAGGGCGCACCTCGCCGGCCAGGCCGACCTCGCCGAACGCGATGAAGCCGCGCGGCAGCGGCTTGCCGCGCAGCGAGCTCTGGATCGCGAGCATCACGGCGAGGTCGGCCGCCGGCTCGCTGATGCGCACGCCGCCGACCGCGTTGACGAACACGTCCTGGTCGAACGCGGCGATGCCGGCGTGGCGGTGCAGCACCGCGAGCATCATCGCGAGCCGGTCGCGCTCGATGCCGACCGAGAGCCGGCGCGGGCTGGGTCCGCCCGAATCGACCAGCGCCTGAATCTCGACCAGGAGCGGCCGCGTGCCCTCCAGCGTGACCAGCACGCACGAGCCGGCGACCGGATCGCCATGCGTCGACAGGAAGATCGCGCTCGGGTTCGCGACGCCCTTCAGCCCTTTCTCGGTCATCGCGAACACGCCGATCTCGTTGACCGCGCCGAAGCGGTTCTTGATCGCGCGCACCAGGCGAAAGCTCGAATGCGTGTCGCCCTCGAAGTACAGCACCGTGTCGACGATGTGCTCGAGCACGCGCGGGCCGGCGAGCGCACCCTCCTTTGTCACGTGGCCGACCAGCACGATGGTCGTGCCGCTGGACTTGGCGATGCGCGTGAGCTGCGCCGCACACTCGCGCACCTGCGCGACCGAGCCGGGCGCCGACGAGAGCTGGTCGCTGTAGGCGGTCTGGATCGAGTCGATCACGCAGATGGCCGGCTGCTCGGTCTCGATGGTCGCGGCGATCTTCTCGAGCTGGATCTCGGCGAGCACGCGCACCTGCGACCCGTTCAGGCCCAGCCGGCGCGAACGCAGCGCGACCTGCGCGCCGCTCTCTTCGCCGGTGACGTACAGCGTCTTCATGTTGCGCGACAGGCTGTCGAGCGCCTGCAGCAACAGCGTCGACTTGCCGATGCCCGGGTCGCCGCCGATCAGCACGACGCCGCCGGCGACGATGCCGCCGCCGAGCACGCGGTCGAGCTCGTCGATGCCCGTCGGCTGGCGCTCCACATCGGAGGCGTCGATCTCGCCCAGCGTTGCGACCGGCTGGCTCGCGACCAGGCCGCGGCCGTTGCCGCTGCTGCCGAAGCGGTTCTTCGACGCGCCTTCCTCGATCGACTCGATCAGCGTGTTCCAGGCGCCGCAGCTCGGGCACTTGCCGAGCCAGCGCGGCGAGCTGCCGCCGCACTCGGTGCAGACGTAGATCGATTTGTCCTTGGCCATGCGGCGATTGTCGCCGGCCCCTCACCCCAGCCCTCTCCCCAGGGGGAGAGGGAGAAAGTTACATGCCCCAGCGCAGCGCCGCGGTGTGCACCGGCGCGTCCCACAGCGCGAACTGCTCGGGGGCCAGCGCGCTGACGGTGATCGAGCAGCCGGCCATCTCGAGCGAGGTCACGTACGAGCCGGTCAGGTGGCGCACGACCTTGACGCCGGCGCCGGCGAGCACCTGGTGCGCGGCGTGCACCATCAGGTACTGCTCGAGCAGCGGCGTGCCGCCGAAGCCGTTGACGAACAGCAGAACCTCGGCGCCGGGGCGCAGCGACAGGTCGTTCAGGATCGCGCCGGTCAGCTCGGCGGCGATCTCGTCGGCGCTGCCGAGCTTGACGCGCCGGCGGCCGGGCTCGCCGTGGATGCCGACGCCGAGCTCCATCTCGTGGTCGCCGATCTGGAAGGTCGGGCTGCCGGCAGCCGGCACGGTGCACGAGGTCAGCGCGACGCCCATGGACGCAGTCGCCTTGTTGACCGCGTCGCCCAGCGCCTTCAGCGCCGCGAGCGATTCGCCGCGCTCGGCCGCCGCGCCGACGACCTTCTCGACCACCAGCGTGCCGGCCACGCCGCGCCGGCCGGTCGTGTAGGTGCTGTTCTCGACCGCGACGTCGTCGTTGACGATCACGGTCGCGTTGTCCTGCTCGAGCATCTCGGCGGCCATCTGGAAGTTCATCATGTCGCCGGAGTAGTTCTTCACGATGAAGAGCACCCCGGCGCCGCCGTCGACCGCCTGCGCCGCGGCCAGCATCTGGTCCGGCGTCGGCGACGTGAAGACCTGGCCCGGGCACGCGGCATCCAGCATGCCGTGGCCGACGAAGCCGACGTGCAGCGGCTCGTGCCCCGAGCCGCCGCCCGAGATCAGCGCGACCTTGCCGGGTTTGCGCTCGCGCCGCGCGACGAAGTGGCGTTCGGGTCCGAGGCGGACGATGTCGGCATGCGCGGCCGCGAATCCGGCCAGCGATTCGGCCAGCAGGTCGTCGACGTCGTTGATCAGCTTCTTCATGGGGCACCTGCGGAGGCTGGGGTAGAGGAAGACGGGTTCGCCAGTGTGTCCACGATCGCGGCGATGATCAACGCCATCGAGCGCGAGCCGGGGTCGACGTGGCCGTAGGCGCGCTCGCCGAGAAACGACGCGCGGCCCTTGATCGCGTCCATCTGCGCGGTGGCCTGCGCCGCGGCGATCGCGCCGTCGCGCACGCGCGCGACCAGGTCGGCGCCGCCGCCGGCGAGCAGTTGCTGGACCGGGGCGAGCACGTCCAGCAGCGTCTTCTGCCCGACCTCGGCCTTGCCGAGGCGGGTCAGCGCCTTGATCCCCGCGTCGAGCGCACGCGCGAGATCGGCGGCGTCCGGACGGCTCGCCGGCAGCTCCTTCGCGAGCGTGACCAGCAGCGTGCCGAACACCGGGCCCGACGACCCGCCGATCGTCGACATGCAGGTCACGCCCATCGTGCGCAGCGCATCGTTCAGCGACTGGCCCGCGAGCTCGTCCAGCTTGGCCTGGATCGCCTGCGCGCCGCGTTTCATGTTCAGCCCGTGGTCGCCGTCGCCGATCGCCTGGTCGAGCGCGGTCAGCTCGTCGACGTGGACGATCAGGGTCTGCGTGGCGTTGCGGATCAGCGCGAGGTGGTTCATTCGTGGCTCCCGTGGTCGGTCCGGCCGTGCGTCACATCGCCGTCACGCCGCGATGCGCTGCCCGCTCGCGTCGAACCACAGCGGCTGCAGCAGCTCGATCGCGACCGTGTCGCCCGGCTCGAAATGCGCGCCCGGCGGCGCCGCGCAGACCAGCTCGATGTCGTCGGCGATGCCCTGCAGGCCGACGTGCACGAGGTGCTGGTCGCTCAGGCGCTCGATGCGCTTGACCGACGCGGCCGGCGCCGCTGCACGCAGCGCAGCGTCGTGATGCAGCCGCAGATGCTCGGCGCGCACGCCGACGCTCGCGGCCTGCTCCGGTGCGGCCAGCGCCGGCAGCGCGGCGCGCGGCACGAGGTTGATGCGCGGCGAGCCGAGCCGCGCGGCGACATAGCGGCTGGCCGGGTTCTCGTAGATCTGCTGCGGCGTGCCGAGCTGCACGAGCCGGCCGTGATCGAGCACGCCGATGCGGTTCGCGAGCGTCATCGCCTCGGTCTGGTCGTGTGTGACGTACAGGACCGTCGCACCCAGATCCTGCTGGATGCGCTTGAGCTCGAGGCGCAGGTCGTTGCGCAGCTTCGCGTCCAGCGATGACAGCGGCTCGTCCATCAGGGTCAGCGCCGGCTCGCGCACCAGCGCGCGGCCGATCGCGACGCGCTGCATCTGGCCGCCGGAAAGGCGGGTCGCCGGGTTGGCCAGCTTGTCGGCGATGCGCAGCAGCGTCGCGACCTCGGTGACCTTGCGTTTGACCTCGGTTTCGTCGCGCCGGCGCAGCGGCGAGCGCAACGGGAACGCGAGGTTGTCGAAGACGCTGAGGTGCGGGTACAGCGAGTACTGCTGGAACACGAACGTCACGTCGCGCAGCGCCGGCGCGAGCGCCGTGACGTCGCGCCCGGCGATGTGCACGCGGCCGGCATCGGGGCGTTCGAGCCCGGCGACCAGCCGCAGCGTCGTCGTCTTGCCGGCGCCGCTGGGCCCGAGCAGCACGACGAACTCGCCGCTCGCGAGCTCGAGGTCGAGCTCGCGCACCGCCTCGATCTCGCCGAAGCGTTTGCCGACGCCCTGCAGCGCGAGCTCAGCCATGGGCGGCTCCTTGGAGCGCGATGGCGGCAGCGAAGCGGCCACGCGGCGGCGCCGTGTTCGCCGGCTGCGCATGGCGCGCGGTGCGCAGCGCGCGGCCCGATGCGGCATCGAACAGCGAGACCTGCTCGGTGTCGAACGCGAGGCCGACCGAGTCGCCGCGCTGCGCCGGGATGTGCACGCCGACCTTGGCCCGCAAGGTCACGCCCTGCGCGGTGCGGCAGGTGACGATGCGGCTCGTGCCGAGGTATTCGGTGCCGAGCACCTCGGCGCGCAGCAGCGAGTCGGGTTCGAAGTGCACGTGCTCGGGGCGCACGCCGAACAGCAGCGATTCGCCCGGCGTGTCCTCGTGCAGCGCCGGGATGGCCAGCGCCGCGTCGCCGATGCGCAGCGCCGTCGTGTTCGCGGCATGCGGGCCGGCGATCGGCAGGAAGTTCATCGAAGGCGCGCCGATGAAATCGGCGACGAACACGCTGGCCGGGCGCTCGTAGACCTCCTGCGGCGCGCCGAGCTGCTCGATCACGCCCTGGTTCATGATCGCGATCGTGTCGGCCATCGCCATCGCCTCCATCTGGTCGTGCGTGACGTAGACGGTGGTCGCGTGCAGCCGGTCGTGCAGCGCGCGCAGCTCGCGGCACATCAGCTCGCGGAACTCGGAATCGAGCGCGCCGAGCGGCTCGTCCATCATGAACGCCAGCGGCTGGCGCACGATCGCGCGGCCGAGCGCGACGCGCTGGCGGTCGCCGCTGGACAAGCCCGAGACCGGCTTGTCCAGCAGGTGCTCGATGCGCAGGATGCGCGCCGCCTCGGCGACCTTCGCGTTCACCTCGCTGCGCAGCACGCCTTGGGAGACCAGCGGGAACGCGATGTTGCGCCGCACGTTCAGGTGCGGGTACAGCGCGAAGAGCTGGAACACGAACGCGATGTCGCGGTGCGACGCGCGCTTGAAGGTCACGTTCTCGTCGCCGAGGAAGATCTGGCCGGAGGTCGGCAGCTCGAGCCCGGCGATCATGCGCAAGGTCGTCGTCTTGCCGCAGCCCGACGGCCCGAGCAGGCAGAAGAACTCGCCGTCGCGCACGGTGAAGGTCGACTCCTTCACCGCGACGAAGTCGGCGAACGCCTTGCGCAGGTGCTGGACGCGGATCTCGGCCATCGTGCAGTTCTTCCTACTTCGGGAACTTCGAGACGATCGTGAACAGCACGACGCCGGCGAGCGTCGTCACGAACGACCAGGTGTAGAGCACGAGCGCGAACGGCTGCAGCATCATGAAGATGCCCAGCGCGATCACCACGCACGCGGCCATCTCGAGCGGCCCGCGGCGCAGCCATTTCGGCCAACGCGTGGAGATCTTCATGGGGGCCTTCATTTGCGCACCGCCCCGAACGTGATGCCGCGCAGCAGGTGCCGGCGCAGCAGCACCGTGAACACCAGGATCGGGATCAGGAACAGCATCGTGCCGGCCGCGACCGCGGGCCAGTCCTGCCCGCCCTCGCCGATGATGATGGGGATGAACGGCGGCGCGGTCTGCGCCTCGCCGCTGGTCAGGAGCACCGCGAACGCGTACTCGTTCCACGCGAAGATCAGGCAGAAGATCGCGGTCGCGACGATTCCGGTCGTCGCCTGCGGCAGCACGACCTTGCGGAACGCCTGCAGCCGCGTGTAGCCGTCGACCATCGCGGCCTCTTCGTACTCGCGCGGGATCTCGTCGATGAAGCCCTTGAGCAGCCAGACCGCCAGCGACACGTTGACCGCGCTGTACAGCAGGATCATCCCGAGCTTGGTGTCCGACAGGCCGAGCTCGCGGTACATCAGGTAGATCGGGATCGCGACCGCGATCGGCGGCATCATGCGCGTCGACAGGATGAAGAACATCAGGTCGTCCTTGCCCGGCACCTTGAAGCGGCTGAACGCGTACGCCGCCATCACGCCGAGGCCGACCGACAGCAGCGTCGAGCCGAACGCGATCACCAGCGAGTTGGCGAAGCGCGGCAGGTAGTTCGAGCGGCTGACGACGACCATGCTGTTGCGCCGCGCCGATTCGTCGCAGACGGTGGCTGGCGGCGGCAGGCTCTTCAGGTATTCCTCGGTCTGGCGCGAACGCGTCGTGAACAGATTGCACAAGCCCTCGATCGACGGCTGGAACACGACCTTCGGCGGGTAGCTGATCGAGTCCGGCGGGCTCTTGATCGCGGTCAGCGCGATCCACACCAGCGGCACCAGCGTGAGCACCGCGTACAGCACCACGACGGTCGCGGCCAGCCGCTTCGCGAACGCCGTCGGCTCGACGACCGAGTGCGCGGTGCTGAGACCCTTGGGAGGAACGAGGATCGCGCTCATCGATTCTTCACCGCGTTGAGAGCCTTGACGTAGATGTTCGCCAGACCGAACACCGCGACGAACAGGATGATCGCGAGCGCCGACGAATAGCCGGTGCGCCACTTCTCGAACGCCTCGCGCTTGAGCGTGATCGAGACGACCTCGGTCGTCGAGCCCGGCCCGCCGTTGGTCAGCAGGTTCACGAGGTCGAACATCTTGAAGTTCTCGATGCCGCGGAACAGCACCGCCAGCATGATGAACGGCAGCACCATCGGCAGCGTGATGCTCCAGAACTGGCGCCACGCCGAGGCGCGGTCGACCTCGGCCGCTTCGTAGATGTAGTCGGGGATGCTGCGCAGCCCGGCCAGGCAGATCAGCATCACGTACGGCGTCCACATCCAGGTGTCGACGATGATGATGGACCACGGCGCGAGCTTGACCGAGCCCAGCATCTCGAAGCTCGATGGCGCAATGCCGGTTGCGAACGAGACGATGTAGTTGAACAGGCCGATCTGCGGCTGATAGAGGAAGGCCCAGAAGTTGCCGACGACCGCCGGCGACAGCATCATCGGGATCAGGATCAGCGTGGTCCAGAAGCCGTGGCCGCGGAACTTGCGATCGATCAGGTACGCGAGCGTGAAGCCGATCAGCGTCTGCAGCAGGATCGTCCAGAACAGGAAATGCGCGGTCGCCTGCATCGGGCCCCAGACGTCGGGGTCGGTCAGGATCGCCACGTAGTGATCGATGCCGACGCCGACGATCTCGGCGTTCGGCCGGTTCGCGCGGAAGTTCGTGAACGACAGCCGCACCGTCCAGATCAACGGGAAGATGTTGATCGCGAGCAGCAGCAGCATCGTCGGCGCGATGAACAGCCACGCGATCGCGCGGTCGGACAGGCCGCGCATGCGCAGCGCCAGCGGCGCGGGCGTGCTGCGCGCTGCGCGTTCGGCCATCATCACTTCATCTTCCCGTCTTCCTTGAACACCTTCTTCCAGTCGGCCAGCAGCCCGTCGAGCGCCTCCTTCGCGGTGCCCTTGTCGGCGACGACGAAGTCATGGATGCGCTTCTGCTCGGCCAGCAGCAGCTGCGCATAGCTCGGGTCGGCCCAGAAGTCGACGACCTGGTCCATCGCGGTCAGGAACTCGGCTGCGAACGGCGCGCTCTTCTTGAAGCCCGGGTCCTGCAGCACGGCCTTGTGGCACGAGTAGCCGCCGAGCGCCCACCACTTCTTCTGCACCTCGGGCGTCGCGAACCACTTGATGTAGGCCAGCGATTCGGCGCGGTTCGGCGAGTACGCGACCACCGAGATGCCTTGCCCGCCGAGCTGCGAACCGGTGGTCTTGTCGCTCGGGTTCACGAAGAAGCCGATCTTCTCGCCGCCGACGTTGGGGTCCTTGTACAGGCCCGGGAAGAACGCGAACCAGTTCATCATCATCGCGACCTGGCCCGACTTGAAGGCGTCCAGGCCTTCGCCCATGTACGAGTTGGTCAGGCCCGGCGGCGTGCAGCACTTGTACAGGGACTTGTAGAACTCGAGCCCCTTGATCGCATCGGCGCTGTTGACATAGCCGTCCATCGCATACGGCTTCTTCGGGTCCTGGTACTTGAAGCCCATCGGGTACAGCACGTTGGACACGCCCATCGTGATGCCTTCGGAGCCGCGCTCGGTGAAGAGGTAGGTGCCGTAGACCTTCTTGCCGTCGATCATGCGGCCCGAGAAGAACTCGGCCACCTGCTTGAACTCGGTCCAGGTCTTCGGCGCCTCGAGCTCGCGGCTGTACGTCTTCTTGAACTCGGCGCGCAGCTCGGGTTTCGCGAACCAGTCCTTGCGGTAGGTCCAGCCGAGGGCGTCGCCCATCGCCGGCAGCGCCCAGTAGTTCGGCGTGCCCTTCGGCCACTCGGAGTAGCCCAGCACGGTCGCGGGCATGAAGTCGCTCATCTTGATGCCTTCTTTGGCGAAGAAGTCGTTGAGCTTCACGTAGTGGCCGCTTTCGGCCGCGCCGCCGATCCACTGGCTGTCGCCGATGATCAGGTCGCACAGCTTGCCCTTGGAGTTGAGCTCGTTGAGCATGCGATCGGCGAAGTTCGGCCAAGGCACGAACTCGAACTTCATGTTGACGCCGGACTTCGCGGTGAAGTCCTTGCTCAGCTCGACCAGCGCGTTGGCCGGGTCCCACGCGGCCCAGCACAGGGTGATCGTCTTGCCCTGGGCCTGCGCAGCGGTGCTGCCCAGGCTCAGAACGCCGGTTGCCGCGATCGCCGCGAAGGCGGGCAGCTTTCTCAGAAGCGCATTCATCTCGGTGTCTCCTTCGGTTCAGGTCAAGGGCCACACATATCCGACAGCCGATTCGCCTGTACTGCTGGTACTACGGATGACTAGTGCAGGTTCTCCGCCGTCAGGATCTCGACGCGCGGCTGCACCACGTTGAGTGCGCCGCGAACGTTCTCGCACAGCGCGCGCAGCACCCGCGCCGCTGCCAACACGCAGTAGTGGATGTCCTGGTGCAGGACGTATGCGAAGGCGCCGCTGCCGAGCAGCGTGCGGTGCTCGTCGGTGAAGTCGTGCGAGACGACGCCGACCGCGCCGGCCAGGCCCACCGCCTCGATCGCCCGCACGATGCCGGCGCTGCCGGAGCCGACGTTGTAGAGCCCGGCGATGCGGGCCTGGTCGACGTCGCCGTTCTTCAGGAAGCGCTGCATCGCGCGTGCCGCGCCGGCATCGTCGCTCGGCAGGTCGGGCGTGCGCACGAGGCGCAGCTTCGGGAAGCGCTCCTCGAGCACCTGCGCGAAGCCGATGCGGCGGTCGATCTCGGCCGAGAGCCGCGTCGCCTGCGACGACAGCAGCAAGGTGTCGCGCGGCGGCGTGACCATGCGGGCAAGCAGCAGCCCGGCGGTGCGGCCGGCGGCGCGGTTGTCGGCGCCGACGTGGGTCTCGCGCATCGAGCCGGCGACGTCGGAGAACAGCGTGACCACATGCACGCCGGAGCGCACCAGCTCGTTGATCGCGAGCTTGACCGGCGGCAGGTCGGGTGCGAGCAGCGCGACGCCCTGGCAGTTGCCGTCACCGGCCAGTTGCGTGAGGCCGGCGGCGAACTCGTTCGCGTCGCTGCTGGTGACCCGGTGCGTGACCTCGGTGATGTGCTGGTGCCGGAAGTCACCGGCCGATTGCGCGATCTGGCGTTCGACCAGGTCGAGGAACGGCGCATCGTCGGCCGGAAGCACATACGCGAAGCGGAAGTTCTCGCCGCGCCGCGGGCGCCCCGGCTGCGGCGGCGCGCCGAACTCGGCGACGACCTGCAGCACCCGCTGCACCGTCTCGGCGTTGACGCCGGGGCGCTTGTTCAGCACCCGGTCGACCGTGGCGGTGCCGACGCCGGCTTGGCGGGCGATGTCGGCGATGGTCGGGACGGCAGATGGCATGCGTGACGACTGGCGGGCGAGAGCGCACGGGCGCTGATGCCATCACGATAGAGCCATCAGTAAATAAATCAATCAGGGTTTACGGTACGCGCCGCAGTACGCCTGTGCGCCTGCGCGCGCGGCTCACGCTCACGCGCGGTGGCTCACGGCGCGCCGAGCGCGACGGCCGCGGGCACCGTCGTGGGCTGCAGCCAGTGCGCCCAACTGCGCCGGCCGCGGCCCGAGCGCGGGCCCGGCCGGTCGCCTGCGGCAGGCTCGACGACGAGCCGCGCGTCGCGCTCGGCCTGGATCAGCGTGCGGCTGCGCGGGTGCAGCGCGAAGCTCGTGCCGGCATGCAGGAAGTGATCGCCGAGGTCGCGCTCGCGCGTGACCCAGACCAGGCCGGCGAGCACGCGCAGCCGCATCGTCCGCGGGCTGTCCCAGGCGATCAGCTCGCCGCGGGTCAGTTGCAGCAGTTGCTCGGCGGGACGCTGGGAGGCGGTGCGGCTCATGATGGATCTCCTGGTGGACAACGCGCGCTGGCGAGGGCGAAGGGTCTCGGCGGTGCGTTGCGGTCAGTGTCCGGCAGCGCCTGCCGATTTGCTACGGGCAGAGCCGAAGCAACTGATCCGGCACAGATGCGTAGCGCGGCATCTGTGCCGGTGACAACTGCACGGCTCTGTGTCTGTCACCCGCGCATGCCGCGCGCCACAATGCCGCGCATGGACCGCGCCGCCGACCCCGGTTTCCCGCTCTACCACCGCGTCGCCGGCGAGCTCGAACGGGCGATCGTCGGCGGCAGCCTGCGCTCCGGCGATCGGTTGCCGTCGGTGCGGCTGCTGTGCCAGCGGCATGGGGTGAGCGCCTCGACCGTGACGCTCGCGTACCGCTGGCTCGAGAACCGCGCGCTGGTCGAGGCGCGGCCGAAGTCCGGCTACTTCGTCGCGCGGCGCGCGCCGGCACTGCCCGAGCCGCAGCTCGACCCGCGCATGCTCGAGCCCGGTTTCGTCACGCCGGACGACATCACCCGCGAGTTCCTGCTCGGCTCGGACGACGCGCTCGCGGCGCCGTCGTTCTGCCGCATGCCGTCGCGGCTGCTGCTGCCCGAGGCGAAGCTGCGCCACCTGACGGCGAAGCTGAACCGGCTGCATCCGGAGTTCGCGACTCGCTACTACGTCACCGGAAGTGCCGCGCTGCGCCACGAGATCGCGCGGCGCAGCGTCAATGCCGGCGTGACGCTTCGGCCCGAGAACATCGTGCTGACGCACGGCGGCACCGAGGCGATGTTCCTCGCGCTGCGCACCGCGGCCAAACCCGGCGACACGATCGCGATCGAGTCGCCGAGCTACTGGATGCTGCTCGAGATCATCCGCAGCCTGGGAATGAAGTCGATCGAGATCCCGACGCACCCGCGCGAGGGTATCTCGCTGGACGCACTGGACTTCGCGACCCGCGAGCGCGGCGCGATCGCGGCCTGCGTCGTGATCCCGAACTTTCAGAATCCGCTGGGCAGCCTGATGCCGCTCGAGAACAAGCGCCGCATCGTCGCGCTCGCGGCCGAGCGCGGCTTCGCGCTGATCGAGAACGACATCTACGGCGAGACCCACTTCGGCGACGAGCGACCGCCCGTGCTGAAGAGCTTCGACGAGACCGACGACGTGATCCTGTGCTCGGCGTTCACCAAGACCGTCGCGCCCGGCTACCGGGTCGGCTGGATGGCGCCGGGGCGGCGCTTCAAGGAAGCGCAGTCGCTGAAGTTCCACACGTCGATGACCGGCGGCGTGCTGCAGCAGGAGGTGATCGCCGAGTTCATGCGCGACGGCGGCTACGACCACCACATGCGCAAGCTGCGCGCCGCGATCCGGGCGCAGTCGGCGCAGATGATCGACGCGGTGACGCGCCACTTCCCGCCCGGCTGCAAGCTGAGCCGTCCGCAGGGCGGCTACATGCTGTGGATCGAGCTGCCGCGGCAGGTCGATTCGCGCCGGCTGTTCGAGCTCGCGCGGCGCGAGCACATCGGGCTCGCGCCGGGTGCGACCTTCAGCTGCAGCCGGCGCTTCGACCACTTCATCCGCCTGCACTACGGCGAACCGTGGTCGGCGCGGCTGGACACGAACCTGAAGCGCCTCGGCGAGATCGTCGGCGAGCTTGCGGCGCGCTGAGCCCATCCCGTTCGGGCTGAGGTATCGAAGCCCGCCGCAAGCGCTTCGGTTCCTCAGAGCGAACGGCTTCTGCCGCCGCAAGCCCTTCGATGCCTCAGGGGCGAACGGTTCTGCAGATGGTGTAATCGACCGATGGACTTCTCGATCTGGCTCACCTTCTTCGCCGCGGCCTGGCTGATCAGCCTGTCGCCGGGCGCCGGCGCGATCGCGGCGATGAGCGCCGGGATGAACCACGGCTTCGCACGCGGCTACGTGATGAGCTTCGGGCTGATCCTGGGCATCTGGACCCAGGTGCTGATCGTCGGGCTCGGGCTCGGCGCGCTGATTGCCGCGTCCACCCTCGCGTTCGCGATCGTCAAGTGGCTGGGCGTGGCCTACCTCGCGTGGCTGGGCATCAAGCAGTGGCGCGCGCCGGCGCGGCCGCTGGTCCAGGCCGATGGCGACGTCGCCGGCGTTGTGTCGGCGCGCCGGCTGATCCTGCGCGGCTGGATGATCAACGCCGTGAACCCGAAGGGCACGGTGTTCCTGCTCGCGGTCGTGCCGCAGTTTCTCGATCTGTCGCGTGCGCTCGCGCCGCAGTACGGCGTGATCGCCGCGACCCTCGCATTCACCGACCTGATCGTGATGGGTGCGTACACGGCGCTGGCCGCGAAGCTGCTGCGCCTGTTGAAGTCGCCGCGCCAGATCAAGGCGCTGAACCGCGCGTTCGGCAGCCTGTTCATCGCGGCCGGCGCGCTGCTCGCGCTGTTCAAGCGCGCCTGAACGAAGCGCGGCTCACGAGGGCGATTCGGGCAGCATCGGCGCGTCGTTTTCCGGCAGCACGCGGTGCACGTCCAGCGGCAGCTCGCGCTGGCGTGCCCGCATGTAGTCGTAGCGATCGAGCGAGAGCGCATCGGTCGCCGCCTCGTCGGGCAGCACGCGCGGGCGCAGGAACACGACCAGGTTGGTCTTCTTGCGCGTGCGGGTCAGGCTGCGGAACAGCGCGCCGATGCCGGGCAGCTCGGCGAGCACCGGGATCTGGTTCGCCTCGCTCTCGAACGAGTTCTCGATGAGGCCGCCGAGCACGATGATCTTGCCGTCGTTGACGACGACGGTCGATTCGATGGCGCGCTTGTTGGTCGTCGGCCCGAGCGTCGAGCTGGTGCTGGTGACCGACGACGACTCCTGCAGGATCGTCATCCGGATCGCGCCGTTCTTGCCGATCTGCGGCCGGATGCGCAGCGTCAGGCCGACGTCCTTGCGCTCGATCGTCTGGAACGGGCTGGTGGTGCTGGTGCCGGTGTTGGTGTACGAGCCGGTCACGAACGGCACGTTCTGGCCGACGACGATCTTCGCCTCCTCGTTGTCGAGCGTGACCAGATTGGCCGTCGACAGGATGTTCGCGCCCGACATCGTCTCGAGCGCGGTCGCGATGGTGCCCAGCGTCAGTGTCGTCTCGTTGCTGATGTTGAAGATCTGCTTCCACTGCAGCCCGACATCGAGCGCCTTGCTCGCGTCGACCTCGACGATCAGCGACTCGACGTACAGCTGCGCACGCCGCGTGTCGAGCAGGTCCACCACCGCGCGCACCTGGCGGAACAGCGGCTCGGAGGCGGTGACGATCAGCGCGTTGCTGACCGGGTCGGCCTGGATGTAGCCGCCGGTCGACGGCTGCGCGGCCGCGACCACCGGCGTGCCCGCGGCTTGCGACGACGTGCCCGAGCCGGCCGCGCCGCTGCTGCTGGCGGCACTGTTCGCGGCAACCGACGACGACGAGGCGCTGCCCGGCGTGATGCCGGTCAGCGTGCCACCACCGCGCGTTGTGTCGCCGCTCGGCAGCGCAGCGCGCAGCACCGTCGCGAGCCGCACCGCCTCGACGTGCTGCAGATAGATGACGTGGATGTTGCTGCCGCCCGCGCCGCTCGCGCCGGGCAGGTCCAGCCTGGCGACCAGCGAGCGGATCGCCGCGAGCCGCGCCGGGTTCGGCGCGCGCACGAGCAGCGCATTGATGTGCGCGTCGGCGATGACCGAGGCCGTGCCGCCGGTGCCGGTGGCCGGTGCTGCAGCACCGGCGGCCCCCGGCTGCGTCGCGGCGATGTCGCTCAGGCGCTGCACGGTGGCCGCGAGGTCCGGCGCGAGCGCGTGCTGCAGCGGGATCACCTCGACGTCGGTCGCGCTCGGCGTGTCGAGTGCAGCGATGATCGTGCCGATGCGCGCGAGGTTGCTCGCGTAGTCGGTGATGACCAGCGTGTTGTTGCCCGGGTTCGCGTTGATCGTGTTGTTCGGGCCGATCAGCGGGCGCAGCACCGGCACGAGGTTGTTCGCGTTCTCGTGGGTCACGCGGATCACCTGCGTGACGATGGGGTCGCCGCCGCGCCGCGCGCTGCTGTCGGCCGCGGCCGTCGTCGCCGCGATCGTGCCGGTCTGCAGCTTCGCTTCGGCCTCGGGCACGATCTTCAGCAGCCCGGCCGATTCGACGATCGCGAAGCCCAGGCCGCGCAGGCCCGCGCTGAACAGCGCATAGGCCTGCGCGGTCGTCACGGGCTGTTCAGCGTACAGCGTGATCTTGCCCTTCACGCGCGGGTCGACGACGATCTGCCGGTTGAGCAGCACCGCGATCACGCGGGCCACCGCGTCGACCTCGGCCTCGGGGAAGTTCAGCGTCGCCATCGGCGCTGTCGCGGCGGCCGGGGCCGCAGCGGTGGGGCCGGCCACGGCAAAGAACAAGGCGAAGCCGAGCGCGAGGGCCGCGAGGCCGGGTGACTGCACGGGAGAGGCTCCGGGGCGAATGCTGGGCCGACGATCATCGCGACGCGATGTCAAGCGCGGATGAAGAAGCGTGACGGCGGCGTAATGAAACAAGCGGAAAGAAGCGCAGGGACCCGTCGCGACTCCGTCGCTACTCGCCGACCTTGCCGCGCCCGGCCTTGATCGCCGAGCGTTGGCTCTTGCCTTCGAGTCGTCGCTGCTTCGACGCGAAGGTCGGCTTCGTCGGCTTGCGCGCCTTGGGCGGCACCGCAACGCTCGCGACCAGGTCGTTCAATCGTTGCAGCGCTTCGGCGCGGTTGGCGTCCTGGCTGCGGCTGGTCTGCGCCTTGATCACGACGACGCCGTGGCCGGTGATGCGCTGGTCCGGCAGCGCGAGCAGCCGCGCCTTCACGGGGGCAGGCAGCGACGAGGCGCGGATGTCGAAGCGCAGGTGCACCGCGCTCGACACCTTGTTGACGTTCTGCCCGCCGGCGCCCTGCGCGCGGATCGCGCTGAACTCGACCTCGTCGGGTGAGACGCTGATCACCCCGCTCAAACTCAGTCCACGGCGCGCGTCGGCACGCGCTGCGCCAGCGCGCACATCAGCTCGTAGCCGACGGTGCCGGCGGCATGCGCGACCTCGTCGATCGGCAGCGTCGCGCCGGCGCTGCTGCGCCCCCACAGCGTCGCCTCGCTGCCGACGCCGGCCAACGGCACCGGCGTCAGGTCGACCGTGATCATGTCCATCGAGACACGCCCGACGAGCCGCGTGCGCACGCCGTCGACCAGCACCGGCGCATCGGGTGCGACGACGCGCGGGTAGCCGTCGGCATAGCCGCAGGCGACGACGCCGATGCGCGTGCCCGTCTTCGCGACGAAGCTGCTGCCATAGCCGACGCTGTCGCCGGGCCGCAGTTCCTGCGTCGCGATCACGTTGGCGCGCAGGCTCATCGTCGGTTGCAAGTCCCAGTCGGCGATGCGCTTGTCGGGGAAATCGGGCGCGGAGCCGTAGACCATGATGCCGGGGCGCACCCAGTCGCCGCGCACGCGCGCGTCGGTAGGCGCGAAGCGCAAGGTCGCCGCGCTGTTCGCGAGCGAGCGTTCGCCGGGCAGGTCGTGCGTGGCCTGCTCGAAGACGGCGACCTGGTGCGCGATGCCGCGCGCGCCGTCGGCGTCCGACAGATGCGTCATCAGCACGATCTCGTCGACCTGCGTCAGTCCCGACAGGCGCAGCCATGCCGTGCGGTACGCCTCGGGCTTGAAGCCCAGCCGGTTCATGCCGCTGTTCATCTTCAGGAACACGCGGTGCGGCGCATGGGTCTTGTGCGCGGCAAGCATGTCGATCTGCGCGTCGTGATGCACCGCGTGCCACAGGTTCAGGCGCGAGCACAGCTCGAGATCGCGCGCCTCGAAGCAGCCTTCGAGCAGCAGGATCGGGCCGCGCCAGCCGAGCGCGCGCACGCGTTCGGCCTCGGCCAGGTCGAGCAGCGCGAAGCCGTCGGCGCCGTTCAGCCCCATGTACGCACGTTCGATGCCGTGGCCGTAGGCGTTGGCCTTGACGACGGCCCAGACCTTCGCATCGGGTGCCGACGCGCGCGCGCGCCGCAGGTTGTGCGCGAGCGCATCGGTGTGGATCAGGGCTTCGATGGGGCGTGGCATCTCAGTTGCGGTGCAGGACATCCGAGGCGGACGGGAAGCGAACCGGGGGCGAGAAATTATGGAGCGCAATGCGCGCCGATCCCGACGCCGGCCGACGTGCGACACACCACGTGGCACCCCCGCGTGCTATAAGGCCGCGCGAGACACATCCCGACACAATGGACCACGCCCGCGCACCGCGCACACCAGGCTCGTCACCGATTAGGACAAACCCGGAGCCCGGCCAGCAGCGACAATCGCGCCACCATCATTCACTCGACCGCCGTGCCGAAGACGTCGTTGTTGCCGCATCCGCCCTGCGCATGAAAAAAGGTTTCTACACCATCATGTCGGCGCAGTTCTTCAGCTCGCTGGCCGACAACGCGCTGCTGGTGGCGGCGATCGAGATGCTCAAGACGACCAACTCGCCCACCTGGCAGATTCCGGCGCTGGGTGCGATGTTCGCGTTGTTCTACGTGCTGCTGGCGCCGTTTCTCGGCGCGTTCGCCGACGCGTGGCCGAAGGGCTGGGTGATGTTCATCTCGAATGGCATCAAGGTCATCGGCTGCATGATGATGCTGTTCGGCGGCCATCCCCTGCTCGCCTACGCGATCGTCGGCCTCGGCGCCGCGGCGTACTCGCCGGCCAAGTACGGCATCCTCACCGAGCTGCTGCCGAGCTCGCAGCTCGTCAAGGCCAACGGCTGGATCGAGGGGCTGACGGTCGTCTCGATCCTGCTCGGCTATGTGCTCGGCGGCGTGCTGATCGGCAAGATCGTGTCGCGCCAGCTGCTGCAGTTCGACATGCCATTCTTCGACACCGGCATCGCGACCGCGCCGGAGGCGGCGATCACGGTGATCGCGTTCCTGTACGTGATCGCCGCGGCGTTCAACCTGCGCATCCCGCGCACCGAGGCGCCGCTGCAGCCGCTGCCACGCAGCCCGGTGACGCTGCTCAACGACTTCTCGAGCTGCAACGCGCGGCTGTGGACCGACAAGCTGGGGCAGATCTCGCTCGCGGTGACGACGCTGTTCTGGGGCGTCTCGGGCAACCTGCGCATCATCATGTTCGCGTGGGCCGGCACGGCGCTGGGCTACACGACGCACCAGGCCGCGAACCTGGGCGGCGTGGTCGTGATCGGCACGGCCGCCGGCGCGGTGATCGCGGCCACGCGCATGCGGCTGGACCAGGCGACGCGCGTGATCCCGCTGGGCATCCTGCTCGGCGTGCTGGTGATCGGGCTGAACCTCATCACCAACATCTGGGCCGCGGCGCCGTTCCTGATCCTGCTCGGCGTGATCGGCGGCTTCATGGTCGTACCGATGAACGCGCTGCTGCAGCACCGCGGCGCGAACCTGATGGGTTCGGGCCGGTCGATCGCGGTGCAGAACTTCAACGAGCAGGCCTGCATCCTCGGGCTGTCGGCGTTCTACACCGGCATGACCAAGATCGGACTGTCGCCGTTCACCGCGATCGCGCTGTTCGGGGCGGTCGTCGCCGGCACGATGTGGCTCGTGATGCGCTGGCACAGCGCGAACCTCGTGCGCCATCGCGACGAGCTGACCCACCTGCTGGCAATTGCCAGAGCCGACAAACATTGAACGCACGGAGCCGCGAGCGCGCTCGACTCCCGTGCCCGCGCTTGCGCTGACGTTCAACGCGCTGGTCTGGGGCACCGCGTGGTGGCCGCTGCGCCACTTGCAGGCGCACGGCTTGCACCCGCTGTGGGCCACGACGCTGGTGTACGGCTGCGCCGTCGTGCTGATCGTGCTGGCGCGCCCGCGTGCGCTGGGACAGCTCGTGCGCGCGCCCAGTCTGTGGGTGCTGGTGCTCGCGGCCGGCACGACGAACGCATCGTTCAACTGGGGCGTGGTCGTCGGCGATGTCGTGCGGGTGCTGCTGCTGTTCTATCTGATGCCGCTGTGGGCGGTGCTGCTCGCACGGCTGCTGCTGCACGAGCCGATCACGCCGCACGCCGGCGTGCGCGTTGCGCTCGCACTGGCCGGCGCGGTGATCGTGCTGTGGCCGGCCGACGGCAGCGGCCTGGCCGCGCTGCCGCTGCCGCGCCGGCTGTCCGATTGGCTGGGCCTGCTCGGCGGCCTCTCGTTCGCGCTGAACAACGTGATGCTGCGGCGCGAGGCCGCACGGCCGGCCGAAGGGCGCGCGCTGGCGATGTTCGGCGGCGGGGCGCTGGTGTCGGGCGCGCTCGCGGCGCTGCTGGCGGCACAAGGCGCCGGCGTGCCCTGGCCGCCGCCGGCCCTGCCGCCGGCCGCACTCGTGATCGCCGCGGTGATGGTGCTGCTGTTCCTGACCGGCAACCTGGCGCTGCAGTACGGCGCATCGCGCTTGCGCGCGAGCGTGACCGCGGTCGTGATGCTCACCGAGATCGTGTTCGGTGCGGCCTCGTCGGTCGCGCTCGGCGCCGGTGTGCTGACGGTGCCGCTGCTGCTCGGCGGCGCGCTGATCTTCGCGGCGGCGCTGCTGTCGGCGTTCGATCCGGCGGCGGCGCATTGAGGTCTGCGCGTTGACGTCGGCGCATCGACGCCGGCCGGGCCGATTCAGCCGGTTGCCGACGCCGACGCCGACGCCGACGCTGCGGTCGCCGCGACTGCCTGATGCCGGAACTCCGGGTCGACCGTACCCAGCACCTCGATGAACTCGGGCTCCAGCAGCGGCTTGGTCAGGTAGCCGTCGCAGCCGGCCAGCGAGCCGCGCACGCGCTCGGACGGGCTCGCGTCGTCGTCGGCGACGAGCACGACGGCCGGCGCGGCGAGGCCGCGCTCGTCTGCCATCTGCCGGATGCGCCGGCAGACCTGCAGCCCGTCGAGCGCCGCGCCGGCGCCAGGGCCGACGTCGAGAAACACGATCGCGAACAACTCGCGCGCGGCCAGCTCCAGAGCCTGTTCGCCGCTCGCCGCAGCCTGCACCGTGTAACCCAGGCGCTGCAGACGTACGCTGAGGAACTTGCGTGCGATCGGGCTGTCGTCGACGACCAGCGCGGTGCGGCCGCCGCCGTGCCCTGGGCGCAGCCTGCGATCACCGGCGCCCGCCTCCGGCAGCACGATGTCGTGCAGCAGCAGGTCGACCTGCGGCGGTGCGATGCCGGCGCCCGCGAGCGGCAGCTCGAGGTCGAGCCCGACGCGCACCGTGCGCTGCGCGACGATGCGGTCGAGCCCGCGCTGGATCAGCACGGGTTCGATCGGCCGCGCGACATGCGCGAGCGCATGCGGCGGCGCCGTCGCGCCGACGAACACCGTGTCGCCGATTCGCCGCGCGGCGAGGACGCGTTGGACCACCGACGCCTGGTCGGCATCGGCCACGATCAAGTCGCTTTGCGCCGGGGCCAGCATCAGCGCATAGCTCGGCGTGTGATGGTCGACGAAGCGCAGGAAGTACGCGCTCAGCGCCTCGCGCTCGACCGGGCTGAAACCGTCGAGCGCGACGCTGAAGCTGCGGGCCGTGGCGGAGCGTGGGGTGGGCATCGGGGGCTTTCGGGGCGGTGCGCCGTCGCGCGCCGGACGCCGATGTTCCGTGCCGCGGCGGCGCAGCGTCAAGAACGCGCGCCGGGCGCAACGGCGTGCGGCGGTAGGATTGCACACCCGCCGCGCCCCCTGCCTCCGGGGCACGACCGTCTCCGATCGCGAGAACCTCCGCCATGGCCGCCACCTCCGCTCCCTCCAGCGTCTACGACTTCGATGCGTTGTCGATCGACGGCAAGCCCGCGCAGCTCGCGACGCAGCGCGGCAAGGTGCTGCTGATCGTCAACACCGCGAGCCAGTGCGGCTTCACGCCGCAATTCGGCGGGCTCGAGGCGCTGTGGGAGAAGTACCGCGACCAGGGCTTCACCGTGATCGGCTTTCCGAGCAACCAGTTCGGCCATCAGGACCCGGGCAGCAACGACGAGATCGCGTCGTTCTGCGAAGTCAACTACGGCGTCAGCTTCCCGATGATGAGCAAGATCGACGTCAACGGCGCGAACGCGCACCCGCTGTGGAAGTGGCTGAAGGGCGAGAAGCCCGGCATCCTCGGCAGCGAGGCGATCAAATGGAACTTCACGAAGTTCCTGATCGGCAAGGACGGCCAGGTGCTCAAGCGCTACGCGCCGACCGACAAGCCCGAGGCGATCGACAGGGACATCGCGGCCGCGCTGGCCGCCTGAGCCGCGACGACACGACACACACGCACGACCACCACCACCCACGCCCCATGTTCGAACACATCCCCCCGTTTGCCGGCGACCCGATCCTCAGCCTGAACGAAGACTTCCAGAAGGACCCGCGGCCGAACAAGATCAACCTGTCGATCGGCATCTACTTCGACGACGCCGGCCGCATCCCGGTGATGGATTCGGTCCGGCGCGCCGAGGCGATCGTCTGCGCCAACACCGGGCCGAAGCCGTACCTGCCGATCGAAGGCGCGGCGAACTTTCGCAGCGCGGTGCAGCAGCTGCTGTTCGGCGCGGACCATGAGGCGATCCGCTCGAAGCGCGTCGCGACGATCCAGGCGGTGGGCTCGAGCGGCGGGTTGAAGGTCGGCGCCGACTTCCTCGCGCGCTACTTCCCCGGCAGCCAGGTCTGGGTCAGCGACCCGACCTGGGACAACCACCGCTCGATGTTCGAAGGCGCCGGCCTCACGGTGAACACCTACCCGTACTACGACGCGGCGACCGGCGGCGTGCGCTTCGACGCGATGCTGGCGGCGCTGGCCGCGCTGCCGGCCAAGAGCATCGTGCTGCTGCATGCGTGCTGCCACAACCCGACCGGCGTCGACCTCACGCGCGCGCAGTGGGACGCGCTCATGCCGGTGCTGCGCGAGCGCCAGCTGATCCCGTACCTGGACCTCGCCTACCAGGGCTTCGGTGACGGCATCGAGGCCGATGCCTACGCGGTGCGCGCGCTCGCCGCGGCCGGCGTCAGCTTCTTCATCGCGAACTCGTTCTCGAAGAGCATGAGCGTGTACGGCGAGCGCTGCGGCGCGCTCAGCGTCGTCTGCCCCGATGCCGCGCAGGCCGAGAACGTGCTGGGCCAGCTGAAGTTCACGGTGCGGCGCAACTACTCGAGCCCGCCGATCCACGGCGGCCAGCTCGTCGCGACCGTGCTGACCGACCCGGCGCTGCGCCGCGAATGGGAGATCGAACTCGACGCGATGCGCGAGCGCATCCTCGCGATGCGCAAGAAGCTGCACGGCGTGCTGAGCGCGAAGCTGCCGGGCCGCGACTTCGACTACTTCCTGACGCAGCGCGGCATGTTCAGCTACACCGGGCTCAGCGCCGCGCAGGTCGATCGGCTGCGCGAGGAGCACGCGGTGTATCTGGTGCGCTCGGGGCGGATCTGCGTCGCTGGCTTGAACAACGGCAATGTCGAGGCGACGGCGAACGCCTTTGCGGCGGTGATTTGACGTCAGGGGAGGCAACCCGTTCGGGCTGAGGGATCGAAGCCCCGTGCGCCTCAGTTGTTCCCGAACACCCGCTGCGCGTGCAAGCCCAGCCCGGTTGCGACGCTCGCGAAGCGATCGCCGCGCACCGCGCGCGCCGACGGAAACGCCGCGGCGATGCGCTGCGCGAGCAGCCGCAGCCCGGTCGAGCCGCCGGTGAAGTACAGCGCGTCGATCTGATCGGGCGCGAGCCCGGCGTCGGCGGCGGTGCGGCGCGCGGTCGCGACGATGCGTTCGATGTCCGAGTCGATCGCCGCCACGGCATACGGCTCGGCCAGCGGAACCTGCAAACCGCGCTCGGTGTGCGAGAGGTCGATCTGCGTGTCGCCGCCGTCGGCGACCGCGATCTTCGCGGCTTCGGCACGCGCCGCGAGCTCGTGCCCCAGGCGTTCGGTCACGACCGTCATCAGCCGATCGTGGTGCAGCGGCTCGGCATAGAAGCCGCGCATGTTGCGCAGCTCGGCGACGCGCTGCGGGTTGTAGACCGTGTTGATCAGATGCCAGGTCGCGAGGTCGAAGTACACGCCGCTGGGCACTTCGCGCGCCGCTGCGCCGTCGGCCGGGCGCGGCCCGGACGCGCCGTAGCCGTACTCGGGCAGGATCGCGGCGAGCTCGATGCGCCGGTCGAAGTCCGTGCCGGCGACGTGCACGCCGTGGTTCGCGAGGATGTCGTCCTTGCGATCGAGCTTCGCGGCGCGCTGCGGCCCGACGCGCACGACCGAAAAGTCGGAGGTGCCGCCGCCGATGTCGGCAACCAGCACGATCTCCTCGCGCTGCGCCTGGCGCTCGTGGTCGAACGCGGCGGCGATCGGCTCGTACTGGAAACGCACGTCGACGAAGCCGACCTGGCGCGCGGCGGCCTCGAGCGCGGCCTGGGCCTGTGCGTCGCGCGCCGGATCGTCGTCGACGAAGAACACCGGGCGGCCGAGCACGGCACGCCGGATCGGCTGTTCGCCGTCGGCCTCGGCGCAGCGCTTCAGATGACGCAGGTAGCCGGCGACGACGTCGAGGTACTTCGCGCCGCGGCCGCCGCCGACGTCGGTGGTCTGGTCGATCAGGCTCGAACCCAGCACGCTCTTCATCGAGCGCATCAGCCGGCCGTCGATCCCGTCGACGTACGCGGCCACGGCCGAGCGGCCGAAGGCGCGCGGCGGGCCATCGTGCTCGGAGCCCTCGACGAAATAGAACACCGCGGTGGGCATCGTCGTGTAGCCTGGCTCGAGCTCGACCAGCCGCATGCCATGAGCCGCGTCGGGAATCGAGATGGCCGAGTTCGACGTGCCGAAGTCGATCGCGCAATAGCCGCCGTGGGAGCTGCTCATTCCCGCTTCCTTCGCGAAAAAGGGCGCGATTCTAACGAGCTTTCACGAACGTGGCGCTATGCTGCGCGCCAACCTTCCTCGGAGGATCGTTCGATGCACTCGATGATGAATCGCCAGTCCGTTCGCCGGGGCGCCGTGGCAGCGGCGCTGCTCGCCGTCGTGTTCGCCTGGCCCGCCGTGGCGGCCGACCTGTCGCCGCCGCCGAAGGCCGCCGACAAGCTCGCCGCCGCACGCACCCAGATCGCCGCGCAGAACTTTGCCGGCGCGATCGACGAGCTGAAGAAGATCAACGACACGGCGAGCGCCGACTGGAACAACCTGATGGGCTACAGCCTGCGCAAGAACACGCCGCCGGACGTGGCCGGCGCCGAGAAGTTCTACGACGACGCGCTGCGCCTGGACCCGAAACATCGCGGCGCGCTCGAATACTCGGGCGAGCTGTACCTGATGACCGACCGCCTGGACAAGGCCGAGGAGCGGCTGGCCACGCTCGACAAGGTCTGCACCTTGCCGTGCGAGGAATACAGCGCGCTGAAGAAGTCGGTCGCGCGCTACAAGGCCAACGGCAACAAGTTCGTCGCCGGGAACTGGTAGCGGGCGATTCCTTACTCCACCCCGAGCTGCGTGACGAACTTCGTGTTCAGGTACGACTCGATCGCCTCCGATCCGCCTTCGGAGCCGTAGCCCGAGTCCTTGATGCCGCCGAACGGCACCTCGGGCAGCGCGAGGCCCAGGTGGTTCATCGTCAGCATGCCCGACTCGATCTGCGCGGCCAGCGCGTTCGCGGTCTTCAGCGAGCGGGTGTAGGCATACGCGGCCAGCCCGAACGGCAGCCGGTTGGCTTCGGCGATGACCTCGTCGAAGCTCGCGAACGGGATGATCGGCACGATCGGGCCGAACGGTTCTTCGTTCAGGATGCGCGCGTCGGGCGTCAGATCGGTCAGCACGGTCGGCTGGAAGAAATAGCCCTCGGTGCCGATGCGCTCGCCGCCGGTGCGCAGCTTCGCGCCCTTCGCGGTCGCGTCGGCGACGAACATCTGCATTGCCTCGATGCGCCGGCTGTTCGCGAGCGGGCCCATGCGCGTCGCGGGATCGAGGCCGTCGCCGACCTTGATCGCCGAGGTCGCGGCGACGAAGCCGTCGACGAAGCGTTCGTAGACCGATTCATGGACCAGGAAGCGCGTCGGCGATACGCACACCTGCCCGGCGTTGCGGAACTTCGCCCCGGCGAGCTGCTTGGCCGCGAGTGCGACATCGGCATCGCCGAACACGATCGCCGGCGCGTGCCCGCCGAGCTCCATCGTGATGCGCTTCATGTGCTGGCCGGCCAGCGCCGCGAGCTTCTTGCCGACCGGCGTCGAGCCGGTGAACGTGATCTTGCGGATCACCGGGTGCGGGATCAGGTATTCGGAGATCTCCGCGGGCACGCCGAACACCAGGTTCAGCACGCCGGCCGGCAGCCCGGCGTCGAGGTAGCACTGGACGAGCGCGGCGCAGCTCGCCGGCGTCTCTTCCGGCCCCTTCAGGATCACCGAGCACCCGGCCGCGAGCGCCGCCGAGACCTTGCGCACCGCCTGGTTGATCGGGAAGTTCCACGGCGTGAACGCGGCGACCGGGCCGACCGGCTCCTTCACGACGATCTGCAGCACGCCCTCGGCGCGTGCCGGCACGACGCGGCCGTAGGTGCGGCGTGCCTCCTCGGCGAACCAGTCCATGATGTCGCCGGCCAGCAGCGTCTCGCCCTTCGCTTCGGCCAGCGGCTTGCCTTGCTCCAGCGTCATCGTGCGCGCGATCTCGTCGGCGCGGCTGCGGATGATCTCGCCGGCCTTGCGCAGCAGCTTGTAGCGGTCGAACGCCGAGACCTTGCGCCACGTCTTGAAGCCCTTGTCGGCCGCGTGCAGCGCCTGGTCCAGATCGGCGAGCGCCGCGTGCGCGAGGCGCGCCAGCGGTTTGCCGGTGGCCGGGTTGATGATGGGTTCGCTGCGGCCGCCGGTGCCATCGCACCATTCGCCGTTGATGTGGAGCTTGACGTCGGAATACATCGCGTGGGCTGCCTTGAAGGAGGGATGAGGAGGGAATGAAAAACGACCGGCGGGCGCAGCGCGCCGCCGCCACCGCCGCATTAGACCCGAGCGGCGTGAACTGCGCCCGGAGTCGGGATCATTTCGGCGGTTTCCAGGCCCCGCAGCGGCGCACACTGCAAGCGTTCGCAACAGCGGATGAGCGAGGGGTGTGCGATGAAGCTGATTCCCGATCTGCCGAAATGGGCGCTCGAGGCGTTGCAGCCGCCACCGCCGTTTGCCGAAACGGACCAGGCCGACATGGGCACCGCGTTCGGGCTGGATGCGAGCCTCGCGCCGCCGCCGCTGCTGACTCCCGAGGAAACCGCCGCGCGCGACGCGCTCGCGAAGGATCCGCTGCAGCGCCGGCTCGACCGCCGATCGGGGCTCTGAGCCGAAGCGGCGCGAGCCGCGACCTCTGCGTCCCCGCTGTCCCGGTCAGATCTCGATGATGCCGCGCGGCCGATGCCCGGCCGCCTCGCCCTTGCGTGCATGCCCGCGCGAGTTGCAGACCACGCGCGTGCTGCCGCGGCCGTCCGGATGCTCGACCCGGTAGTCGTGCT
>Ga0070706_100000871_pt1 | contig 33201 bp, 21 predicted proteins | sample KBSK5501metaG_FD_65476 | JGI IMG/M metagenome (GOLD analysis project Ga0070706, IMG submission 65476) | Corn, switchgrass and miscanthus rhizosphere microbial communities from Kellogg Biological Station, Michigan, USA - KBS K5-50-1 metaG | ecosystem: Host-associated > Plants > Roots >... | reverse complement strand
GTCACGATCAACCCGGTGCTCGCAGGTTATGATAGCGATCGCGCTCTTCAAGTCGTGCGCGCAATCGCTGATCAAATCAGGCACGATCCGCGCGTTGCCGGAGCCGATTTGAACAACTGGGTTCCGCTTTTTGGCGGCGAGGGCAGAACTGTCGTGATCGATGGTCGCGACCTAACCGATCAACACAACCGTAAATTCGCAAATTACAGTCCGATTACGCCCGGTTATTTCCAGACCATGGGCATTCAACTTCTGCGCGGTCGTAATTTTACCGAGCACGATGCAGAAAAGAACGCCGCGCCAGTCGCGATTATCGACGAGACCATGGCCAAGGAGTTTTGGCCAAATGAAGATGCTTTGGGCCGCCGATTCAGGTTCCTAGTCTATAAGACACCGATCGAAGTAATCGGAATCGCCCGGAATTCGAAGGCAGTAACGCTCGGCGAAGTTCCGACCCCGATGGTTTACGGGCCGCTCAACGAGCTTACCGACACCGGGATTACGTTATTCGTTCACACCACTGGCGCCCCGGGTGTGATGTTGAGCGAGATTCGCCGCATCATTCGTGACGTCGACATCCACATTCCGATCACCTATGAAAAGACCATTCGCGACCACATGGCCATTGCGCTGTGGCCGTCGTGGATGGGTGCAATGCTGCTGGGCAGTCTCGGATTGCTCGCGTTCGTTCTTGCTTCGATGGGCGTCTATGGAGTGATGGCTTATTCCGTCAGCCAACGAACTCGTGAATTAGGAATTCGGATGGCGCTCGGCGCGCAGACGAGCCAGGTCATTCAACTCGTGTTGCGCCAGGGGATGTTACTAACCGTGATCGGTCTGGGGGTTGGGTTGTTTGCAGCATTCGGGTCGACCCGTCTCGCCGGATCTTTGCTTTACGGAGTGAATCCAAGCGATCCGGTTATTTTCATCGGAGTCACCTCGTTCCTTGCAGTCGCCGCTTTTGCGGCGTGCTATTTCCCGGCGCGGCGCGCGCTGAAGATCAATCCGGTCACCGCATTGCGAATTGATTAGTCGACGGTCAAGAAAGGTTGACGGCTGATGTTGGAGAGTTGGGAGCCGCGTCGCGCCAATGATCTTGGCACTTCTGCAGCTGATTTCTTGAATCGACTCAAGCGACCGACCCAACGCTTGAAATGAAAATGAGAATACTGCTCGCCCACGAAAGGTTGCTAAAAAAGAGAGCTGGCAATTAAGTCCGTAACGCCCGGACCGGATCAATCCGTGTCGCGCGCCAGGCTGGCAAGGAACAGGCGATCAATGCGACCGCGATCATGATGATAAAGGCCAATCCAAAGGCAAGCGGGTCGCGCGGGCTCACTTTGTAAAGAAGATTGCCCATTAAACGCGTCACTGTCAGCGCCGCAACGACGCCCAAGACAATGCCACCTCCGGTTAAGAGCAATCCGCGCGACATGACCAGTCGCAACAGGTCAGAAACGCCCGCTCCCAATGCCATTCGCAGCCCCAGCTCGCGCGTGCTCTGCGAAACCGCATATGAAATCACCGCATAAAGGCCGATCGCGGCCAAAAAGAGAGCCATTCCTCCAAAGGCCGCAACAAGAGTCACGGCCAATCGTTGCGTGTAACTCATTCGATCCACTTGTTCTTGAATGGTGATCGTGTCTAACGGCGCGAGATTCGGATCGAGCGCGTGGATTTCGCGGACGAAAGCGTTCATGACCGCGGTCGCGCTTTGCTCCGTCCGAATGATGAAGCCGTTTTGGACGACAAAATTCCGTCGAACCGGCACATAAAAAAATGGTGTCGGCTGCTCAAGCTTGGTCCGGTAGTTCGCATTTTTTGCCACGCCCACGACCTCCATCCATTTGTCTTTCACCTTAAGGCGCTGACCGACCACGTCTTTTCCCGGCCAATATTTTGCCGCCATCGTTTCATTGACGATCGCGGCCGGTGGTGCGTTTTCGTCATCGTTGCGGGTGAATTCCCGGCCTGCAACAATGGGGATGCCGATTGTGCTAAAGTATCCTTCGCCAACTTCATTGTAGTCCGCTGTCAGCTGTTCATTGCGCGGCGGCTGGTAACCTTCGATCTCCAGCGGTGCTGACGAGTAAACCGCATAGCTGAAAGGCCTGACCCGCGCCAATGCTACCGATTCAACGCCGGGGAGCGTCCGGATGCGCTCGAGCATTTGCTCGTAAAAAATTTTGGCCCGATCGGGCTTGTAGCCGGCAGACAAAAGATCCACCGACGACACGACGACCTTTCGTGTCGAAAATCCCGGATCGGAGTTTTGCATTTGCACCATGCTTCGCAGCAGTAATCCGGTTCCGACAATGAGCACAAAACTCAGCGCCACTTGAACGAACACAAGCGCCGAGCGCAGTCGCGCTTGGCCGCTGCCGCCTACTACTCCGCTGCCTTCACTTTTCAACGCGCCGGAAAGATCGGCATGGCTCGCTTGAATCGCAGGTACCAACGCGAACAGCATTGTCGACCCGATGCAAACCGCGACGCTTAGAACTAGAACACGCCAGTCGAGCTGTCCCGGATAATCAATTGTGATGCCTGGAGTCCGGACCGGAGAAACAAGCACGAGAGCGTTACGGCACCAGTAGGCCACCATGATTCCACCGGCGGCTGCAATGACAGAAAGAAGCAAGCCTTCGGTGAAAAGTTGTTTCACGAGACGGCGGCGTCCGGCGCCGAGTGCCAGGCGCATTGTCATTTCATGACGACGCAATAACGATCGAGCGAGGAGCAGATTACTCACGTTCGCGCAGGCGATTAAAAGAACGAAAAACGCGACCCCAGTTGTAATCGCCAGCGTGGGTGACAGATTTCCGACGGCGTTGAATGGCGTTTTCCAGAGCGGAAAAAGTTCAAAGCTCTGCCCGCGGTTTGTCTTCGGAAAATCGTTCTCGAGGCGTTGCGCGATCGCGGAAAGCTCGGCTTGCGCCTGTTGACGGGTCACGCCCGGTTTCAAAAATGCGTAAGCTTCAATCCAGCGCGCCCCGCGGTCTTCGAGCTTGTAGCCGGTCGAATCAAATGTCTCCTGCATCGACGTCGGCACCCAGAAGTTAAACGAGTAGCCGATGAAGGTACCGTGAAATTTTTCCGGCGCGACGCCAATGATCGTGTGTTGAACCCCGTTGAGATATTGCGTTTTGCCGATGATCGCCGGGTCGCCCTTGTAACGGTCCTGCCAGGTTAGGTAACTAATTACGGTGACCGGATGTGCATTGCGCCCCATGCCTTCTTCCGGCCTGAAGCCGCGGCCCAGCATCGGGCGAAGACCGAGCGCATCGAAATAATTCGCCGAAACGATTCCGCCCGTGGCGCGCTCCGCCCGATCGCCCACGCTCAACCTCGTACCCACGATCCGATCGACGATGAACGACTCGAAAAGAGTTGAGTTCTTTTCCAAATCGACAAAGTCAGGATACGACAGTCCGTGGCCTTCCGTCTCGCCGCGTGTTGTCCCGCCAAGGGCGAACATTCGGTCCTGGTGCGCAACCAGCGGATAGGGACGAATGAGAATCCCTTCGATCCAGCTAAAGACGGCGGCGTTTGTTCCGATCCCGAGCGTAAGGCAGAGGATCGCAAGAATCGAAAATCCCGGCGCTCGCCAAAGCATTCGCGCGCCGAAACGCACGTCCTGCAGAAATTCGTCAGCCCATCTCCAGATGCGTTGGTCGCGGGCGGCTTCCTTGATTTGCTCGACCCCGCCGAACTGTCGAAGCGCCGCGTTTCGCGCTTCGTGGGGCAACATGCCTGCGGCAATGTTCCGTTCGATCAAAAGATCGAGGTGCGCTTGGATTTCTTCCGCCATCTCGGCGTCTCGGCGGTTTCTCCGAGACAATCCGAACAAGCGAGAGAACCAGGCGCGGAGTCGCGGCATAATTTATTAGCCTCCGGCGAGCACGAGATCGATTCCCTTGGTAATGCGGAGCCAATGCTCCTTTTCTGCGGCCAATTGTTTCCGCCCAGCTGTGGTCAATTCATAATAGCGCGCCTTGCGATTGTTGTCGGAAACTCCCCACTTCGCCTTGATCCAGCCTTGCGCCTCCAACCGATACAGGGCCGGATAGAGTGAGCCTTGCTCTACACGCAGGATGTCGTTCGACATTTGCTGAATTCGATCCGCGATGCCGAGGCCATGCCGCGGCTCGTGCTGTAGTGCTTTCAAAATCAACATGTCGAGCGTGCCGTAAACGAGGTCAGGCTTTTCTTTTGCCATAAATCTTCAGACCTAGACAGTCTTGAGGAAGAGATCGTTCAATTATTTAGCTAGACTGTCAAGAGGAGAATCATTGATTGTTTCAGTGAATCCGACGCCCTCGGCAGAGTTGAACAATCGAGTCGATATTCTAAGTCATATCCTATAAGGATGGGTATGAGACTTTGGCGCAAGAATGGTGATCGCGTTTTGGTGGTCGCCATTTTTCAAAGCCTGGGGACTGGTCGGGCCGTACTGAAGAATCTGCGTCGGGCCCGGTTTCGCCGAGTCGCCGCAATCCACGTCTCGGCCGGAGGCCGGCCGCGGGTCGAGGAATGTGGCGTCTCGGCGATCACCGGAGCGGTCGCCGCCTCGGCCGCCGGCCTGGCCATCGGGGCATTCATCTTTTGGCACTGCGGAGTTCTGGCGGATTACCGACCCGGCGCCCTGGCGCTGTTGCTGGCCGCGTTCGCGTTGGCGGGCGCTCTGAGCGGATGGGTTCTCGTCCGGTCGCTTCAGCAGCATGTTGATGAGACAAGGCTGGCCCGGTGCGCGAGCACGATCCTGCCGAACGAAACGTTTGTGATGGCCGAGGCTGAAGCCAGCGAAACGGCGCGCATACTGGTGATTTTGCGGGACGTGGAAGCCGAGGCACCCGTCACGTTCGCTTTTCATTCGCCCCCGCCTTCCTCCGTCGAATCGACCACGCGACCGCTTTGGCAGGAACGACCTTCCAGTCAGCGTCTCTCGGAAAACGCCGCGCACCTCGCCAGCTCGATCGTGGTCAGCCGGAAAGCGCGGCCGCGTGGGCAATCCTTTCTGCGACGGCTGCGAGAAGTAGAAAAAGCGCTGGAGTGGGCGAACGCGAGTCTAAGGATGTCGGCCGAAATGCACCACGCCTTCACCCTTTCGGCGGAGTGGCTGCTCGATAATGCCTATTTGATTCGGGAGCAGGTGACCGATTTGCGGCGGAGTCTCCCGCAAAAATATTATGGAGATCTCCCTCTCATCGCCCACGGTCCCGAGGCAGGGCTGCCGCGTGTTTACCATGTCGCCTCGGAAATGGTATTAGAGAGCGGCGGCGCATTGGAGCCGGAGATCATCCGGAAATTCCTGGTCGCTTTTCAGGCGATCGCGCCACTGGACATCGGAGAACTCTGGGCCCTGCCGCTGATGTTGCGCTTGCAGTTACTCGAATGTCTGCGCGCGCTCGCGATCCAGGTCGAGCAACTGCAAAGCCAGAGCGAGCAGGCCGATTTTTGGGCCAATCGGCTGATCACCGCCGCGCGCCACAGCTCGACGCGGTTGCTCAGGATGATGGAAGAACTGGTGGAACGTCATCCTGAGCCGACCGCGCATTTTGCGAGCGAACTGATGGCGCATCTCTATGACGAAGAGGCGGCGCTACCGCTGGTGAGCGGGTGGCTGGAACGCTCTCTACGCGCGCCTCTCCTCGAAGTCATGCAGCAGGAACATCGGCGCCAGGCCGTGCAGCAGACCGCGCTGGCCGATGTGATCAATAGTTGCCGCCTCCTTGCGCAAATCGCGTGGCCGGAATTCTTCGAGTCGATCAGCTGGGCGGAAAGCGAATTAGCCGCCGATCCCGCCGGAGTTTATGCCCGCGTGGATTTTGAAACGGGGGATCGTTGCCGGCGCGCGGTGGAGGAAATTGCGCGATGGTCAAAACGTTCGGAACAGGAAATTATCGACCAAACACTGGCGTTGGCGAAGGCCGCCGAGGACGAAGTCAAGCGACACGTCGGATATTATTTGATCGACGCGGGCCGGCCGGCGCTCGAGCGGGCAACGGGCGCCCGCGTACCGCTGGCGGAACGGTCGCAACGATGGCTTCGCGCGCAGGCGGCGGGCGCGTATTTCGGAAGTCTTTTCGTGCTCGCGGTCGCGGTGGTGGCGACTCCTCTGCTTTTCATTGCCGGGTCCGTCCCCGGGGTGACGCTCGGGCTGCTCGGCCTTCTGCTTCTCTTGCCCGCGAGTGAGCTGGCGGTGCTGGCCGTGAATTATTTCGTGACCTCGGTTCTGCCTCCGCAGGTGTTGCCGAAGATGTCCTTCAAAAAAGAAGGCATTCCCGATGATTGCCGCACGCTGGTGGTGGTGCCGATGTTACTCACCACTCCGAACGCGATCCAAAGCGAGCTCAACCGCCTCGAAATTCGCTATCTCGGAAACACGGATGCGAATCTGCGCTTCTCGCTCCTGACGGATTTTCCCGACGCACCGCGGCAGAGCATGCCGGAGGACGAGGAGTATATCGACATTGTGGCCCGCGGGATTGAGGAACTGAATCGCCGCCACGGAGAGGGGCGCTTCTTTCTTTTTCACCGTGGGCGCTCGTGGAGTGAGAGCGAGCAACGCTGGATCGGCTGGGAGCGCAAGCGCGGCAAACTTGAGCAGCTCAATCGATTCCTCATCGGCGAGTCCGCGCCCGAGTTGGAAGGATTTCTCTACGCGGGCGATCGCACTCAACTGGAAGGCATTCGGTTTGTCATCACGCTGGATGCCGATACGCAACTGCTCCGCGGCGCCGCCCGAAGGATGATCGAAACCCTAGCGCATCCGCTGAATCAGGCGCGGCTTTCGCCGGATTACGGCCGGGTGATTCGCGGTTACACGATCATTCAACCAAGCGTCAGCGCTACGCTTCCGAGCGCCACGGCCACATGGTTCTCACGCATCTTCGCCGATCCGCGTGGGATTGATCCGTATACCCACGCAGTCTCCGACATTTACCAGGATCTGATCGGTGAAGGCAGCTATCACGGCAAAGGCATTTACGAATTGCAGACATTTCATCGCCTCTTGTCCAGGCGATTTCCAACGGCGCACTTGTTGAGCCATGATCTGTTGGAAGGCAGCCATGTCCGTGTCGGGCTGGCGACAGACATCGAACTGCTCGACGTCTTTCCGAGCAGCTACATCGCCTGGTGGAATCGGCAGCACCGCTGGATTCGGGGCGACTGGCAAATCATTGATTGGCTGAAGCCGCGCGTGCCCGTGGGCGGGGGCAGGGTAGAACCCAACCCGCTTTCCGCCTTCAACCGGTGGAAGATCTTCGACAATCTGCGCCGCAGTCTGGTGCCACCAGCGACCGTGGCCCTCCTCCTGGCGGGCTGGCTTCTCACGCCCGTGCCAATGCTGTGGAGCGGCATTATCGCCGGACTGATGTTGTGGCCCGTCCTGAATTCTCTCCTCGCGCTTTTTTTCCATCCGCCGCCGCCCGGGACGAGATTCTGGCGCGAACCGCGCGACCGCCTGCTGCGCTCCGTGTTCGCGGTTATTTTTCTGGTAGATTATGCGAGCATGGCGCTCGATGCCATCGCTCGCGTGGTTTACCGGCGAATGGCTTCCCATCGCTTACTACTCGAATGGGAGACGGCACAGGACGCCCATCAACGCGCAAAAAATCAACAGCGGCAGTTCGTTTTCCACCGGCTTTGGATCCCGGCTGCAGGCGTGCTTTTTCTCGCCGGTGCAGCTTGGCAGGGAGGATCGGCGATGGTGGCCGTGGCGCCGTTCCTCCTTTTGTGGGCTCTCTTTCCGGTAGCGGTAATCGTGATCAATCGCCCGGCGAAGAGCTGGCGCGGCGGAATTTTAACGGCGGACGATCGGCGGTTCCTGCGCACCGCCGCGCGACGAACCTGGAGATATTTTGATGATTTTGTCGGGCCGCAAACCTCCTGGCTGCCGCCAGACAATGTTCAGGAGACGCCAAAGCGGGAAATTTTCCTGCGCACTTCGCCAACGAACATCGGGCTTTGGATGCTGGCCACCGTGGCGGCGAACGACTTTGGTTATATCACGATCGACGACTTGGTGGCGCGCAACCTGGGCACCCTCGAAACAGTAAGTCGCCTCGAGCGTTTCGAAGGCCATCTCTTCAATTGGTACGACCTGAGCACACTGGAGCCGTTGCATCCTCGCTACGTCTCGACAGTGGATAGCGGCAATTTGCTCGCGAGCCTCTGGACTTTCGAGACCAGCTGCAATGAACTGGCCACGCGCCCCCTTCTGGACGCGAGCGCCTTGCGTGGAATAGCCGACACGCTCGGTGTGATGCGGCAAATCGGCGCCACAATGAAGGAAGCAGAACATCCTCCGGCGTTTCTGCGCTTGGCGGAACTGACCACAACCCAGCCGGCTAATCTGGAGGAAGTCATCCTGCGTCTGCGCGCGGCTCGATCGCCCGCGCAGGATCTGCTGCTTTTCTTCCACGGGCCAGAGACCGATCCGCGCGCTTACTGGGCGCAAGAAGTCGCGAAGCAGGTCGCGGCCTGGAATGCCGTCATCGATAAATATTTTCGGCCGGTGGAAATCCTGATGGCGCCGCCTTCGCAATTGATGTCGTTAGGCGAAGCGGCGCACGAACGCCGGCGCGAGGCGCTGGCGGCGACCTTTTCGCTGCGAAACATTGCCACTGAGGGAATCCCGGGGCTCGTGCCGCTGCTAGCATTTCACGGGCAACGAGAGGAACCGGAGCTTCCCGAACCCGTGCGCCAGTGGTTTGATCTTCTGGTGACCGAAGCAGAGCGCTCACGCCAGGGCGCCTCCGAGCAGCTCGCGCAATTGGACGAATTGATCGCCCAGAGCCAGCAATTGGAAAGCGGCATGGGGCTGCGATTTCTTTACGATGAGGAACGGCGGATTTTTGCCATTGGGTACCAAGTGGCGCAACGGCGACTAGACACTTCCTTCTACGATTTGCTCGCAAGCGAGGCACGCCTAACGAGTTTCCTGGCCATCGCGCGCGGAGAAGTGCCGGTGGAACACTGGTGGGCTTTGAGCCGGCCCTTTGGCTCTGCATACGGTCGGCTGCCCCTCCTTTCCTGGAGCGGAACAATGTTCGAATATTTGATGCCGCTCCTGCTCACTCAGACACACGAGAATTCGCTGCTCGATCGAGCCTGTTATGATGCCGTGCGCTGCCAGATTGCCTATGCCCAGCAAAGCAGCGTGCCGTGGGGCATCTCAGAATCCGCCTTCAGCGCGCTCGACCGGCATAATGTCTATCAGTACCGCGCGTTCGGCGTGCCGGCGCTGGCCTTGAGGCGCGAGCAGGAACAGGACCTCGTCGTCGCTCCGTATGCGGCAGCGCTCGCTCTCAGCGTGGAACCGGCCGCCGCCATGAAGAATCTACGGCGGCTCGCCACGCTGGGCGACTCGGCGCTGCTCGGCGACTACGGTTACTGCGAGGCGATCGACTATTCGCGACGGACCGAACCCGGAGGCGCGGCTGGGATTATCATCCATTGTTACATGGTGCATCACCAGGGGATGTCGCTTCTCGCCTACGACAATGCTTTACATAACAATACAATGCGGAGGCGTTTCCATTCCGACCCGCGCATTCGCGCTACCGAGCCGCTCTTGCACGAGCATATCCCGGAACAAATTTTGCCGACTACCGACGAGGTGCACGAAGAGCGACCTCTGCCTCGCACGATTCCGATCCTCGGCAGCGCGGTAGCAACGCAAACACCCGATATCGCCTCGCCGCGTATTCACCTCCTCTCCAACGGAACCTGCTCGGTCGCGGTGACGAATTCCGGCGGCGGCTACTTGCGCTGGTTGGATCTGGACATCACGCGCTGGCACGCCGACACGACCTGCGATGTGCCGGGCGCGATTTGTTATATCCGGGATTTGGAAAGCGGCACGATCTGGAGCAACACCCATCAACCGGTGCGAACTCCCGAGCGCCGTTACACATGGAGTTTCGCTCCAGACAAAGCGGAGTTCCGGCGGAGAAGCGGGCCGTGCGAGACCTTTACCGAAATTGTCGTCTCCGCAGAAGACGACGCCGAAGTCCGGCGCATGACTTTGGTCAACATCTCGCGCAAACCGTGCCGTCTGGAGGTGACCACTTACCTCGAGATCGCTCTCGCGCCGCACCGGGCCGATCGGGCGCATCCCGCTTTCAGCAATCTCTTCATCGAAACCGAATGGCTTCCGCATTGCGAAGCCCTGCTTGCCCGTCGTCGCCTTCGCGCGCCAGACGAACAGCCGATCTGGGCCGCGCACCTCATGGTCCCCGAGCCTTCCTCCTTCACCGGCACGACTGAGTTCGAAACCGACCGCGCCCAGTTCCTCGGCCGAGGCCGCACGCCGGAAAATCCCGTTGCCCTCGCCCGCAGCCTAACGAACCGGGTCGGCGCCGTGCTGGATCCGATCTTCAGCCTGCGCCGGCATATCACGATCCTGCCTAACCAACGATTTCAGTTTGCGCTCGTCACGGTGGCGGCGGAGTCGCGCGAAGCCGTCATCCGGCTGGCCGAACGCTACGCGGAGTTTCACACGTGCGCGCGCGCCTTCGAGACTGCGTGGACTCATTCCCAACTTGAGATGCGCCGGCTCCACATCCGCCCGAGAGATGTTCGGACTTTCCAACAACTGGCGGCACACGTCCTTTTTCCACAGGCTCAACTGCGACCGCCACCCGCGCGCCTCGGTCGCCGCGGCGAAGGTCAGCGCGCGCTCTGGCGGCAGGGCATTTCCGGTGACCTCCCGATTATCGTCGTCATGATCGGTCACCTCCGCGACATCGAAGTGGTGCGCGAGATGTTGACCGCGCACACCTTCTGGCATCTGCGCGGGTTGAAAGCCGATCTTGTGCTGGTCAGCGAGGAACCCGCCAGCTACGAAGAACCGTTGATGGGCGACCTGCGCGGGCTCATTGAGGCACAGGCGCACCTGACTGCCGTGGACCAACCTGGAGGCGTTTATCTCCGCTCGGCGGCTAAAATTTCAAAGGAAGAGCTAATCGCACTTCAGGCCGCCGCGCGGATGGTCGTGGTCGCAGCCCGCGGCACCCTGCGCCAACAGCTTGCCGCGACCACACCGGTTACTGTGAAACCGCAGCTGCTATTACCCGGTCCGCACTTCCGCGAAGAGCCCTCCGCGCCTCTCGCTTTCATGAAGCTGGAATACTTCAATGGCCTCGGCGGCTTTACCGAGGACGGCAAGGAATTCGTCATCTATCTTGGACCGGGCGGGCAAACGCCGCTTCCCTGGGTCAACATCATGGCCAATTCGAAGTTCGGCACGCTGGTTTCCGAGGCTGGCGCCGAGTTCGTCTGGGGCAGGAATAGCCAGAACGATCGCCTCACGCCCTGGCTCAACGACCCGATCGCCGATCCGCCCGCGACCGCTATTTACATCCGCGATGATGACATCGGGGTCGTTTGGTCGCCCACGCCCCAGCCAATCCGGGAGAGGGATGCCTATCGCGCACGGCATGGGCAGGGTTACACAAGCTTTGAACACAACAGCCACGCGATCGAACAAAGGCTGGTCACTTTCGTGCCGGTCGATGATGCCGGCGGCCTGCCGGTGCGCCTTCAGAGGCTGCACCTTCGCAACAGCTCGTCGCGCAGGCGGAAGTTAACGATCACCTCTTACGCCACTTTTGTCCTTGGATCCGATCCTGAGGAAACCGGCATGCATATGGTCACGAAATGGGATCTGCAAAGCCAGAGCCTGTTTGTCCGCAACTCCTACGAACCGGAGTTCTGCGAACGCATCGCTTTTGCCGCTTCTGCGCCGGCGCCCACCTCCTTCACGGGTGATCGCGCCGCGTTCATCGGACGCAACCGCTCGCTGCGCGACCCTGCCGCGATGGAGCACGAACGATTGACCGGGGACATTGGCGCCGGTTTGGATCCTTGCGCCGCCTTGCAGGTCGTGGCCGAGATCGACCCGGGACAAACCGCCGAGATAACTTTTCTCCTCGGGGAGGCGGACGACGAAGAAAAAGCGCGTGCACTCGTGAATCGATTTCGCGATCCCGCCAACGTCGAAGCCGCCTTGCAGGAAACCCGGCATTGGTGGGACCGGCTCCTGAGCACGATCGAAGTGGAAACGCCGGAGCTTTCCACGAATTTTCTGCTCAACCGCTGGCTGCTTTACCAGACTCTCAGCTGCCGCATCTGGGGCCGCTCAGCCCTTTATCAATCGAGCGGCGCTTACGGATTCCGCGACCAGTTGCAGGACGTAATGGCCCTCGCGCACGCCGCGCCCGAAATCGTGCGCGGCCACATCTTGCGCGCGGCCGCGCGACAATTTGTGGAAGGTGATGTCCAGCACTGGTGGCACCCCGAGTCAGGCGCTGGCGTTCGTACGCGGATCAGCGACGATCTTCTCTGGCTTCCCTTCGTCACCGCGCACTATGTCCGCACTACTGGCGACGCCGCAATCCTCGATCAGATAGTTCCGTTTCTCGAAGCCAAACCGCTCGAGGCCCAACAGATAGAAAGCCTCTCCATTCCAGTCGTTTCGCACACGGAGGGCACGCTGCTCGAACATTGCCGGCGCGCCATCGCGCGCTCCGCCACCGCCGGCCCGCATGGACTGCCGCTGATCGGAGGGGGCGATTGGAACGACGGCCTCAACCGTGTCGGACTCGGCAGCAAAGGCGAGAGCGTTTGGCTTGCCTGGTTTGAAATTTGTGTGCTCAATGAGTTCACCGAATTGCTCACCCTGCGCGAACTCCATGAGGAGGCAAAAGCCTGTCGCGCCCGAGCCGCCCAGCTCGCACAGACTGTCGACGCTCAGGCTTGGGACGGAGGGTGGTATCGCCGCGGATACCTTGACGATGGCACGCCTTTCGGATCCAGGGAAAACGCCGAAGCCCGCATCGATTCACTCCCGCAAACTTGGGCCGCGATTTCCGGCGCAGGCGACTCGGATCGCGTAGAGGTCGCGCTGCGATCGCTGGAGCAAAACCTCGTGCGTGAAGCCGACGACCTGATCTTGCTCTTCACTCCGCCTTTCGACAAAACCACCGCCGACGTTGGCTACATCAAGGGTTACCCGCCTGGCGTGCGGGAAAACGGCGGCCAATACACGCATGCCGCCACTTGGGTGGCCATGGCTTTTGCCCGCCAGGGCGACGGCGATAAAGCCGTCCGACTTTTGCGGATGCTGAATCCGGTCGAGCACGCCCGAGACGAGAAGGATTGCGAACGCTACAAGGTCGAGCCGTACGTCATGCCGGGTGACGTTTACTCGCTAGCCGGCCACGTCGGGCGTGGTGGCTGGACGTGGTACACGGGCGCGGCGGCTTGGACCTATCGCGTCTGGCTCGAAGAGATTCTGGGATTCCAACGCCGCGGCAACACGCTCACGATCAACCCGGTCATACCGAAAGATTGGCCTGCGTTCCGTCTGCGATACCGTTTCCAGAATACCATTTATCGCATCGCGGTCGAGAATCCAGACCACTGTTCCCGAGGTGTCACCCTGGTGGAATTGGATGGAGTCGCGGCTGTCGACAAAATCGTGACGTTGCGTGACGACGCGCTGCCTCACGAGGTGCGTGTTGTCCTGGGAACCAAACCGCCGGCGTGAGGATCACCTGCTCGCGGCCGCACTCCCAGAGCAGATACGTCGTGACGGTCGCTCGGAAAAAGTAGCATATTCGGTAACCCGGTAAATTCTACCTCGGATGGGCCGTGGTTAAGGATACTGGCCCAAATTTTGAGCAACGCGATCTAAAGAGACAGAAGTCGGCATGCCCGAATCCGGAATCGGGCCTGCAAATCGTTAGGCCACGGCGCGCGATTGGTGAAACTGGGTCCGCGCGCCAAGATCGATAATCGAAATTGTCAGCTGCGCTTTCCGCTGCGGGAAGACATCAAGAAGACCACGCCAAAAGCGGCTAGTACGGCAGCGACGACAAAACTGGCCGTCGAAATTTCCAAGCGCCCATGAAAATTCATTTTCATTCGCGCGGCGAACCCGAGGAGACAAAACAGCAGTGCGCTGTAGAACGAAATTACGCTGATTGCTTTTCCTGTGTCGGGTGAGATTTTCATCCTGCGCCGAGCAATCCAATATAATTGCCCGGCAAGAATTCAAGCCAAAGCGAGTTGTAGCCACCAGCGCATGGTCGGTTCAAGACAACCTTGCCAAAAAAATCAACGGCTCACAGAGCCGTCGCTACAACGGGTGCGGCCTTCCTTTCGACTTTCAAGCCTAACTCGCGCAGCAATGCCAGATCGACATCGATCTCCGGGTTTTTCGCAGTGAGCAATTTGTCGCCGAAGAAAATGGAATTTGCGCCAGCGAAAAAGCAAAGCGCCTGCCCTTCACGAGAAATGCGCGTGCGCCCGGCAGCGAGCCGCACCCGCGCTTTTGGCAACGCGATCCGCGCAACCGCAATTAGCCTAACGAGTTCGAAAATATCGACCGGCGGTTGATCCGCCAGCGGCGTGCCCGGCATCGCCATCAAACAATTGATCGGTACACTTTGCGGCTGGGGATCAAGCTCACTTAAAACCTCGATCATGCCCAAGCGATCGTCGATCGATTCGCCCATGCCAACGATTCCGCCGCTGCAAACCGACATACCGCTCTCTTGCACGGCGGCGATCGTGTTCAAGCGATCCTGAAACGTGTGTGTACTCACGATCTCGCGATAAAATTCCCGCGACGTATCGATGTTGTGATTGTAAGCGGTTACGCCGGCGGCTTTGAGCTTATGCGCCTCTGCCGGGCCGATCTCGCCGAGTGTGACGCAGACTTCCATGCCAAGCCCGCTGACTTCGCGCACGATCTCGAGCACGCGCTCAAATTTTTCGTTGCCCTGGCGCACACCGCGCCATGCCGCGCCCATGCAAAAGCGGGTCGCACCTTGCGCCCGGGCCCGTTTGGCAACATCGACAACGCGTTGGATTGACAATAACTCTTCGCGCTCGAGCCCGGTCGCGTAATGCGCGCTTTGCGCGCAATAAGCGCAATCTTCACTGCATCCGCCGGTCTTGATACTGAGCAAACTGCACCGCTGCACTTCTTCTCCGCGCCAATGCTCGAGATGAATTTCCCGGCTTTGCGAAATCAAATCGAAGAGCGGCTGGTAATAGAGCCCGTGCAGCCAATCAAATTTCATCGCGCGCGAGCCTAGCAGAAACAATGACAAATGACGAATGTCGAATGACGAAGGAATGACGAAATCCGAATGATAAAAGCTAGGCTCGCGTTGTCATCATTCGAGCATTCGGTTTTGTTTCGCCATTTGTCATTCGTGCTTCGTCCATTTCTTCAGTTCACCCATTTACCGCCTTCAGATGTAAGAATCGGCAGTTCCTCCATCATGAACTGCGTTTTGCCGATGGCGCCGATCATGTGCGTGCCGGTGGCGGCGTGCCATTTTTTCGACATTTCCTCGCCCGTGTGGCAGCCCCAGCTCTTGACGTACGCGCCATAGACAAAGTCGGTCCGCTGGATTTGGAACAAGTCATTCTCATGCAGCCACGATTTCGACGCGCTGTCGAGCACGTTGCTGTAGTCGAACATGAAACAGGCCCGGTTCGAATGACCGAAATATTCGAATCCGGCGATCTTTACCTGATGTCGTGGCTGGCCATTATTCAAATAATCAATCACCGTCGAGCCGGAGTGGAACCAGACCAGGTTCAAATTGTATTTGTCGCGAATTGAATTGATGAAGCCAATCAAATCCTGGTGTTCCTGCTCGGCGCGATCGAGATAGCCTTGCTTGTAAACTAGCCAAGTGATCATCTGGTCGGGGCCGAGCTGGGCGCGCAAGTCCTCGGTGCGCAAACGCGCTGCGTGCACAAAGTTCGCCCACCAATGATCGTGCGGCTGGGCCTTATATTTTTCCCATTGATGCAAGGAAGGCCCGCCGACAACGATGATCCATTCCGTCGGCGCCTTCGCCGCGAAAGCGGTTTGCGAAATCATCAGCGAAAACAGCAATAAAAGAGGGAAACGACGCATACAAATCAAAGCAGAGCAGTATTTATGCAGAAGACGAAAATCTTCAACCGGAGTGTAGCCGCCTCTTCGCCAGTCGGACGGACTCGTCCCGTGGCGAGCTTTGTCGAGGCGCGCACCAGACACGGCAACAGAGCGTCGTGGCTACAACTCGAGTTCATCGCGCACAAGGTCTTTCCAAGTTTGCCGCTTGCGGATGATCGCAAATCTGTCGCCGCGAACTAAAACTTCTGCCGGCAATGGTCGCGAATTATAGTTTGAGGCCATTACAAATCCGTAAGCGCCCGCGCTCATGATCGCGAGCAAGTCGCCTTCGTGCACTTCCGGCATTTCGCGATCGAGCGCAAAAAAATCCCCGGATTCGCAGACCGGCCCAACGATGTCGATCTTTTCTGTGGTGGCGGTTTGACTTCGGCCCTCACCTCGCGTGCGCGCGCGTGGTTCGTGGACTGGAACGATTTCGTGATAACTGTGGTAAAGCGCGGGGCGAATCAGATCGTTCATGCCCGCATCGACGATCACAAATTTCTTCTGTCCGGTTTGTTTGATGTAGCGAACGCGCGTAAGCAGAACGCCAGCGTTGCCAACGAGCAAGCGGCCCGGCTCGAGCAAAATTCGCAGGTTCAATTCGCGCAACGTCGGCAGGATCGTATTGACATATTGCTGGATCGACAAAGCCCTACTCTTATTCGTGCTCGTATTCGTATTCTCCTTCCACCATTCACTGCTGCCGCTTTCAAATGACGATTCGTAAACAATTCCGAGCCCGCCGCCGATGCTGAAGAATTTGATCCCGTATTTCGACTTCAAGTCGCGCACGCTGGGCGCAACTTTCTTGATCGCGTCGGCGAATGGTTCCGCTTTCGTGATCTGCGAGCCAATGTGCATCTGCACGCCCAGAATATCGATGTTGCGCATGTTCGCCGCACGCTCGTAAACCGTGGCGAGGCGGCCAAGCGAAATGCCGAATTTGTTCTCGTGCGAGCCGGTCGCGATGTATTCGTGTGTGTGCGGATCGACACCTGGATTGGCGCGCAAGGCAATCGGCGCGCGCAAATTCTTCGCGTTGGCGATTCGATCGATGTAGTCCAGTTCCGCTTCGCTCTCGACATTGAAACTGTAAACGCGCTGGTCGAGTGCGTATTCGATTTCCTCGCGTGATTTGCCCACGCCGGCGAAGGTGCATTTGCCAGGGTCGCCGCCCGCTTTGAGGACGCGAAAGAGTTCGCCACCGGAAACAATGTCGAACCCGGCGCCCGCCTCCGAGAGCAATTTCAGGATCGCGCGGTTCGAGTTCGCTTTGACCGCGTAACAAACCAAATGATCGAGAGAAACGAGCGCTGCATCAAGCCGGCGGTAATGATCGAGAATAGTTCCGGCGCTATAAACATAAAGGGGCGTTCCAAATTCTTGCGCGACACGCGGGAGATCAACGTCTTCGCAATGAAGTTTGCCGTCGTGGTAACGGAAGAAATGCACCCGCGAATGTAGCCGCAGCGTCCGGGTAACGCACGCGTCTCTCGTGTGTGGCGACGGCGTCGCGAGCTTTCCTGTAGCCACACTCCTGGGCTTCTGGGCAAAAGATTAACGAATCCTTCCTCAGCTTTACCTGAGGAAAAGATTGTTTCGGCGACGACACCGAAACCAGACACGCGAAACGCGTGCGCTACCCAAGCGTTCTCAATCCGAGATTGAGAAGTCCAATCAATGCCACGCCTGCTAAAAAGCTCGTCATCACAAATCCTTTTCCGTGCTTCAACATTTCGCCCAGAACCGCATGGGCGGCGAGATAGAAAAATCCGCCACCGACGTGCGCCATGATTAGGCCTAACCAAAATGTCGAAGCATTCGCCAGGAAGAAAAAGCCGATGACGCCGCCGAGGAGCGTCGTTGCCTCAACTGCGGCGACCCAGCCGAGCGCGGCGGCGCGTTGAAATCCGGCGCCGATCAAAAGGCTGCCGAGCGCGAGGCCTTCCGGGACTTTGTGTATACAAAGCGCAGAGAAGAGTGACCATTTAGTCGCTTCCGGCGCGAGAGTTTCCTGCCCGATTCCCAGTGCCAGCCCATCGGTGGTGCTGTGGATCGACAATGCCACGATGAGCGCGATTGCGATCTCGCTGAAGTGCCGCGCGGCGTCCGCGTCGAAGTGGCTGGCCGCGCAGGCGGGGCAAACGTGATGCACATACTTGCTGACGAAGAAAAAGAGGGCGTATCCGGTAGCCGCTGCCAGCGCGACCGCCCACCACGGACAGCTGCTCAAGCTTTCAGGCAAAATGTCGAAGAGCGTGACACCGAGCAGCGTTCCGGCGGCCAGACTGATCAACGCGCAAAGCGGCTTGTGCCCCAGATGCAGCGAGGTGCTGATTGAGCCGCCGGCGAGGGCGAAAGCATAGGCCGCGATGATCTGCCACAGAGTGATTTGACCGTTCAAGACGTAGCGAGCCCCGCGGTCGCGGGGTGGTCTTCGCGGCAATGCTGCGTCTCGATGGTGATGTGAACCAGTTCGTCGTGTTCGCGGAGTAGCTCCCGATAAAAATCCGAACTCCGCGGCTCGTGCGCGCACACGGAAACCATGGCTGCAAATTTTCCCGCGCCGGCCTGCCAAACGTGAAGATCGGTCACGACCGAATCGCCATCGCTTTCCACAGCCCGGCGAATTTCGCCAGGCAAATCGGAACTTGCAGGCGTGCGATCGAGCAGAATGCCACTGGTATCGCGCAACAGATTGTAAGCCCAGGAAAATACGACGCCGCTACCGATGAGACCGACGACCGGATCGAGCCACGCCCAGCCGAAAAATTTTCCGGAAGTCAGGGCGACGATGGCGAGGCAGCTCGTGAACGCATCCGCTAGCACGTGCAAATATGCCGCCCGCAAATTTAAATCATGCTGATGCGAATGACTCCCGTGATGTTCGTGCGCATGATGGTGAGGATCTTCCCTGAGAAGAAAAGCGCAGACGAGATTTACGGTGAGCGCAATGCACGCGATGCCGATTGCCTCGTCAAAGTGAATCGTTAGGGGCACAAAGATGCGATGGACCGACTCGCCGGCCATGAGCAGCGCGACGACCGAGAGCACGACCGCGCTGGCGAATCCACCGAGCACCCCAATTTTTCCGGTGCCAAAACTGAACTGCTCGTTGGCTGCCAGCCGCCGGGTAAAGTAGTAGGCGATCGCCGTGATAAGGAACGCAGTCACGTGCGTACTCATGTGCCAGCCATCGGCCAGCAATGCCATCGAATGAGAGAGGAGGCCGGCGGCGATTTCGACCACCATCATTACGCCGGTGATGGCGATCACGATCCGCGTCCGCCGTTCGCCCTTGGAAAAGTCGGGAACGAAATCGTGCGACTTCCGGAACCGGGAATGATCAGTCCGATGCATCTGGCCGAAGATACCGCGATTCTCGGAAGATCAGCTTAAAAATCGCAGGCGATTGTTGCGTAGGAACCCCACCCGCGGTTGACCAAATTGCGGCGCGCCGCACACTGTTATTGTGAATCCCGCATCCCGACAGAAGGCGCTCGACGATGTTGCCACAACGCGAAAAGCGAGATGAGGATTAGCAATGCGCCAAACGTGCAGACGATCGCTGCACCGGAAGGCAAATCCCACCAGTAGGAAAGAAATAATCCAGCGATCCCGCCGATCAGCGCGATGAGCCAGCCAATGAGGAGGCGATTAGCGGTTCGTTGGGCGAGATTGATTCCGCAAACGGCGGGCACAATGAGATAACTGAAGACGAGTAGCACGCCCGCGATCCGGACGAAGCTCGTCACGACCAAACCGAACACCGCATAAAAAAGAAAATCCCACCAGCGCACGCGCAAACCTTTTTGGTAAGCCCCATCGCGATCAAACGAAACGAGCAGGAAATTTTTGCGCAGAACAAAATGTAAGATCCCAATGGCCGCAAAGAGCGCGAAGCGCTCCCAAACTTCGCGCGGTGTCACGAGCAGAATATTTCCAACGAGCATGTTTTTGATTTCTTCGTCGCCTTCCGCCGCGCGGCTAAGCAGCAGCACTGCCGCGGCTGCTGCTACCACATAGGAGATGCCGATGACGGCTTCCTGTGGAATTTGGCTTGCCCGCTTCCCCGTCACGGAAAAAATCGCGGCGCCTGCGAGCGTGAAGCCGAGCGCAATTCCAAAAGTTGTCCAGCTTTCGAGATCGAGATGTAGCAGCACGGCGAGACAAATTCCCAGCGACGCCATTTGAGCCATGGCGATGTCGATGAAGATGATGCCGCGCTGCACAACATGCAGGCCGAGATAAACGAGCAACCAGGGCAAAAGCACGCAGGCCACGATTGGCCAAAACATTACCTCCCACATAAGTCGGCGGGTAGGGACGGATCGCCGAGCCGTCCGTGTTTGTATCCATTTACTCGGCGCGCCCGGCGGTCGCGCCCTACCGGGCGATACGATTTCATTTCAATGCCGCACCCAGTCGCGAGACGAGGGCGTCGATGAGCTTCATATAACTGTCCGTTCCCGGCAGGCCGCCTGGGAATTGCGAAAAGTCGACAACTTTCGCACCGGTCGCGCTCGCAACTTTCTCCGCGATTCTGCGGTCGTGAAAAGGCTCGATAATAATCGCTTTAATGTGTTGCGCCTTCATCTGCGCAATCACTTCCGTGAGATGCGATGGCGAAGGCGGGATGCCCGGCTTCGGCTCGAGGAAGATGTCGATGTTCAAGCCGAAACGGTGCGCAAAATATGGCCACGAATCGTGATAGGCGACTACGTTCTGACCTTTGAACGGTAGCATTGCGGCGCCCCACTCCTGCAATTTTGCGTTAATGGTAGCTTCGAATTTCTTGTAGTTTCCCTCGTAAAATCCCGCGTTGGCCGAATCGAGCGCCGAAAATGATTGCGCAATGTGCTGCGCAATCGCCTTAGCAATGATCGGATCCGACATGAAATGCGGGTTGCCGAGCGCATGCACGTCTCCCGCGGCGCGTGTCACATTCGTGGGCACGTTCATGAGACGAATTCCCTGCGAAGCCTGAACGCGCCCCGGTTTGCCGACTTCGATTTTCGGATTGCGCGCGTTTTGTAAAAGCGGCGGCAACCAGCCGATTTCCAGCTCCGCTCCGCCGTCAATCAATACGTCGGCGTTACGCAATGAGACCACAAAGCTCGGTCGGGCATCGACGAAGTGCGGATCCTCCGTAGGCTTCGCCAAGATGACGAGGTTCATTTTGTCGCCGCCGATTTCGCGCGCGAGCGAGCCGAAATCAGGCAACGTAGCGACGACGTTCAGTTTGGCCGACGCGGAAGCGGCCGCGGCCAGAATTGTGAAAAGGATCAGTTGGGTTTTCTTCATGAGCTAAAATTTGTGCGCGCCATGCGAGCCGAGGATGAATTCGAATTGAAAAAACACCGAATCTACGTCCCGGCCGGGAAGTAAAAAGTTCTCTTGCAGGAAGTCGTGATTGTATTGCAGTCGGAGTTTTGAAAATTCGGTTGGATACCAGGTGAGGTCGGCTGAAACGCGCGAGCGCGATTGGCGATCCGGGTCGTCGGTAAATCTCGAATCCTGCATGTTAACGTAATCGCCGCGGACGCCCACGACCCAACCCTTTTTGAAACCCCAGAGCACTTGCGAGTACATCCCCCAGTCGTGAAACGTCTCCGCGACCGGAAACGTGTCATCCATCCCGCGCCCGGCTTCGAAGCGCCGATACATCACTTCGGTTTGCCATTTCACAAACGGAAATCCTCCTTCGGCCCGTGCGCTCTTCCATTTGTAGAGAAAATCGCCGCCATAAATTTGCGTGCGCGTGTTCGAGCCGGTATCATTTGAACCAAAGGCGCCCGAAGCGCCGACCAGCACAACTTGAGTGGGGCTCAGATCGACCGAATTCTCCCAACGGGGAACCCAAACAAAATCTTCCAGGCCGCGCATCTCGCGGTCGGTCGTCATCCGGTCGAAGAAAATGCCGTTGTCGCCCGGATTGCGAAATGAAAAACCGGTGCTGCCGCGACCATTTTGTACGCCGAGGATCAACTGCGAATACCACGGCACCGGGACGACCCACGAGAGTTGCCCACCGACTCCGCGCAAACCGTCCGGCCCGAGGAAAAGCCCGTGCACCAGCGGATCGTCCGCAAAATCCCAGGTATGCGGATGAGTCGGATTGATGCGGCCAAAGGCGGCGAAGAATTGCCCGCCTTTGAGTTGCAAATTAAAAGGAAGATCGGTCGTTTGCATGAATGCTTCTTCCACCTCGACCGAGGTTTCGTTGTCGTTATCGAGTTTGAAAACGATGTTGGCGAAGCCTTCGAAGTAAGGATCGACCGCCCCGTCGAACGCGAGCTCGATGTTGCGGGCGTTAAATCCGCGCTGCTGCGGATCATGATCGCCCACTTCGATTTGGTTGAGGTCTCGCGCGCTGGAGTAGGCAAGCGCAAACAATCCGTCGAACGAAATGTTCATGTAATTCTTGCCGCCACCGATGGTGATCGGGGCCGTCAGGGACGGCGCAGCCGGCGCAACAGGTGACGTTTCGCCCGCCGATGACACGACTGAAGTGTCGGTCGTCGGGAAAGATCCGGGCGGCGCGGCCGCATTTGCTGTGACCCCGGGAGCGGGAGACGTGAGCGGTCCTGCCGAGGAGGAAACAACGGATGCGTCTTCGGTCGGAAAACGAGCCGACCCGCTCCCGGACGGTGTTTGCGAAGGCGAAGCCACCGCTGCTGCGATCGGGGATGGCTCCGGACTCTGCGGATTCTGCGCGCTTTGCTGATTTATCTGATCGATCTTCCCTTGCTGGTCCTTCACCTGTTGCTGCAATGCCTTCACCGTCTCGGTCAGCGCCTGCACTTGCTGGCGCAAACCTTCCACATCAGGTGATGCGGCCGGCGTTGGAGCCGCATCCTGCGCAGTGGCGATTGCGAGCGGCGAAATCGTCAACATGGCCAAAATAAACTTGTTCATAAAAACTCCTGGTTAAGACTCGGACGGAGAACCGCCCAACGAGCTTGCGTTCTGCGCACGTTGATTTGGCGGCGTTTCGAACGCCTTCTACGCCGCGATCCCGCGGACGCGGGACACGATCAACGGATCAGGAGTGAGCGGGCGGTGCGTGCTCCAAAATCGACATCTTCACCGGTGCGGCGAAGATCGACAATCGGCGCGGAACAGGAGCGGGTGTTGGGGGAAGCGGCCGGACCTCGACTTTAACCAAATCCCCACCGGTGTGAATGCAACTGGCCGAAGCGAACAGAGTCGCCGCGCATTCATGCTGAGGTTGGTCCGCGTCCGGATGAACACGCTCGTGCAGTTGCGGCGAAAGCGAGAGCGCATTCGCAAAGAGGAACGCACCGATCAATCCGAAATGGATCGCAATGCGCTTCATCGCGACGCGATCTTCTCTCTCGACTAAGCGTTGTGCAACAGATTTTTGCACGATCGATGATCGTTATAGCGGAGGTTGTGCCAAACGCCGCGCCACGGACATCGAAGGAAGCGCAAAAGCCCAAGACGGCGACGAGCGGAACCGGCAATGGTTCGGGAGAGCGCTATCATCCGTCGCGGTCGACCGTTTGGGAAGTTCATCCGGTGATGAAGTCGACGACCTCGGAACGAAATGACTGTGAGGCTGGACAGTGCCGCCCTGTTGGATTACGAATGCGCCAAGCCCACAGTTATGGATCCGGTTAAACTTTACTTCATCATCTTCGGCGCGCTGACTATCATTGGTGGGATTATTGGCTACGTCAAAGCGGGCAGCATGCCGTCCATTATCGCGGGCTCGATCACCGGGGTTTTGCTGCTCATTGCCGGCTCGCTTCTGCCGCAACATCGCGCCATTGGCCTCACGACAGCGTTGATTATTTCGCTCGTTCTCGCCGCGCAATTCGTTCCGAAATTCTTTCGCACCGGAAGAATGATGCCCGCAGGCCTGATGTCGATCTTAAGCGTGATCGGCCTCATCGTGGCGGTTGTCGCCTGGTTGAAAAAATAATCACGTGGCAAAAGTTCGTCTGCGCACGTGGCGACGGCTCGTGCTCTTTGTGTTCGGGGTGATTTTTGCGGTGATTGTTTACCGCTGGATTTCCCTAGAACGGCTACAGCGCTTCGCGCCGCCGGAAGTTACAGCGAAGCCATCGCCGCAGCCGACGCCCACTCGGCCGCCAGTCATTACGGGCAAACTCGATACCGGAAAATTATTCAACGGTATCACACTGCATTCGACGGTGGAAGCGTCTCCTGGCGCCGACGCAACTACGGAGCGTGTCGATCCGGACAGTTATGTTCTCGACCTAAAGTTGCGGGCGCGAGTCCCGACGCCTAACAAGACCATTGGCGAGCTGGCCAAGGTCAGTCCGCAATTGCCTGCGCTGTTGCCCGGTCTGGCGGCGATGTTTTCTCCCGAACCGGTGTCGCCGCTTTTTGCCGAGCTTTACGACACAAAGGTGCGCATGTTGCGCGAAAATCTGGTGCGCTTGGATTTGCTGCTCTCGCGCCACAACTTCTTCGACTGCCAAACCGTCTTGCAGTTGCGACACCCGCAAAGTCATCGCAAAGCTTTGTTGCTTCAGGCGGACATGGATGTGGACGCAGACGGCTCGGATGCCGACCGAATACCGATCGGCGCTGGCGCGCCAACCAACTTCAAACCGTTCACGAGTTATCGCTGGCTCAAAAAAACACCTGCGCCGAATCCGTATCTCCCAGCGGCCGAAGAGCGATTAAAGCGCGCGCAAGACGAACTGGGCTTGACCACGACCACGCCGGAACGGAAGCGCGATTTGCGCAATGCGGTCACGCAATTGCGCGCTGAAGTGGGAACGCTAAAAAAATTCAGCTTCCTTATCGGCGCAACCGATCCCTACATCGTCATTCCCGGGGCGTTCACGCACGGGCGCGAGGCGGCGAAGACTGGAGATTATGCGCTGGTCATTTTCGGGGACGCCATTTATCCAGCGACCGTTGGCGACATAGGGCCTAACGACAAGGTCGGCGAAGCATCGCTGCGCGTCGCGAAAGAGATCAATGCGCTGGCGAATCCGTACAGTCGGCCGGTAAGCGATCTCAAAGTGACGTATTTGATTTTTCAGGGGACGGCAGACACGCCGTTCGGGCCGCCTGATTTGAACAAGATCGAAGCACGCTGTCAAAAACTTGTCGATGAAATCGGCGGCGCGACCGTGCCGTTGCATCACTGGGAGAACATTATTCCGCCGCCGCCAACCCCGACACCGACTCCGACGCTGGCGCCGCAGCCAACGGCAGCGGCTACAACGCCAACACCGACAGCATCACTTTCACCCGGTCCATCGATATCTCCGGCCGCTTCTGCATCGGCGACGTTTGCTTTCCCGCTGCCGAGTCCGAGTGCAACGCATTAAGGTGCCATTAGCATATTCTGGTCTGGAGAGCACAGGCCGCCAGCGGCCTGTGCTCCCGATACAGCCAAGCGGATGATCTGGCGCGTTCTCTAAATGCAGTTGCATGCTGCATTCTTTACGTCCATGGGATGAAATCTCTGGCAAAACGTTGGTGGTTTTGGCTGCTTATTGTCGTGGCCACGGCTTTCATCGTCGTGCACACGTATCTCGCGATCTGGGTGCGTGATTATGTAAATCGCAAGCTCTCCGAAATTCCAGGCTATCGGGCGGGTGTGGCCGCCGTCACGCTCCATCTCTGGCGCGGCGCCTATCAAGTCCACAATATCGACATTAAGAAAACGAGTGGGAAAGTGCCGGTCCCGTTTTTCGCCGCGCCACTTGTCGATCTTTCCGTGCAATGGCACGCGTTAATCTTCGAGCGCTCGTTCGTCGGCAACATCGAGTTCCACCGGCCGAAGATGAATTTGGTGAACGGCCCAACCGAAGGAGCTCGCACCCAAACCGACGTGGATAAACCATGGGCGCAAAAAATTAAGCAATTGTTCCCGCTCAGAATCAATCGCTTCGCCGTTCACAACGGGGAGATTCATTATCGCGATTTCAGCAGAAACCCGAAAGTGGACGTCGTGGCAGACCGCGTGCAGATGGTCGCCGTTAACCTAACCAACAGCAAAAAGCTCTCGAAGAGCCTGATCGCTGACATACGGATCGAGGGACGTCCATTGCGGGCCAGCGATGCGCGCGCGCAGATTTCGCTCGACCCGTACGCGACGCGGCCCACGTTCGCGCTTAACCTGGAGGTCAAAGGTATGCCGGTGGTTAAATTGAACGACTTCGCCAAGGCCTACGGCAATTTCACGTTTGATCAGGGGACCTTGAACCTTGCAATGGAAGCAAGCGCGAAAAAACGGCTCTTACCAAGGCTACATCGAGCCGGTGTTCGATCACCTGGGCATCTTCAATCCGGCCAAGGCCGACAATCCGATCACACTGGCTTGGGAAGCGATTCTCGGCGGGTTGACTGAAATCGTGCGTAACTATCCGAAAGACCGATTCGGCACGAAGGTGCCGTTTTCCGGCACCTTCGAGCATCCGCAACCCGACATTTTCGCGACCATCGGGAATGCATTTCGCAATGCATTCGTGCAAGCGTTCTCCGGAAAATTGGAGAACTGGAAAAATTTGCCTCCGGTTAAGCCAGAAGAAAAACAGTAGGAGCCGCGTTGGCGATACCAGCGAGACTGCACAGCGGGCAAGCGGAGGTGGATCGACCTCACTAATCGTACGGCGGGTAACCCGGAGGATAGAAAGGCTGTGGTCGAGGCACGAAATTTTCCGGCCGCTCGATCATGTGTTGCCGTCGGGGTGCTTCCATCTCCTCATCCGGAAACCCTGGCGTGACAATGACGATGCGGCCCGACGGCAACCGCAGAATCTTCCTTCCGTCAGCCGTTTTGCCGAGGAATCTCGCGTGAACCGAACCGCTGCGAACTCGGCCCGGCGCGCCGGAATCGAACTCATCAGGCGAACTCTGGGTACCGCGCGCTCGCTGCGATGTCGATCTTCGTTTCGAATTCGACGCGATCGCGTTGCTGCGCGAACTGGAGTCCAAATCGCTCGCTGCGTTTTCCGAAGTTTGTTTGTTAGTTGGTTTTTGTTGCGTCGCAGAATTCTCGCCCAGCCCTTCGGCTGGCTGTTCCGGTTTAGACTCGAGAGTCGTCGAAGCGATTTGTGCAGGCGAACTAGCATTCGATGCTACCGGAGCAGGCGACGGATTCGTCACGGGCTGATTTGCCGTGTCCGGCGCAGACTCTTTTGGTATCGGCGATCTCGATGCTACTACTGGCGCGGAAGCGGTCTGAGCAGTGGCTGTTGCATCAGGCACTCCAACCGGAACCCCAACTTTGTCCGTCGCGCGGTTTACATGGAAAAATGGAATTGTCCCTTTCGGCAATAGAAAAGCGGCTACCGCAGCGGCTGTCAGCAGAAGTGCAACAAACACGAGCGCGCCGCGGACAATTTGCATCGCCGGCGTGGGCAAGGGTTTCGTTTCTTTCGAAGTCGGTCTTGCAATCACTGCCGCGATCGGCATTCCCAATTTGCGGCGAATCGCCTGGTGTCGCTCGACCGTGGTCAGACATTTCCGAATTTCCTGTTCAAAAAGGACCGGATCTTGCGGGCGTTCCGCCGGATTTTCGCGCAACATGTGGGCAAGCAAGGTACGCAGCGCTTTGGGCGCCCGGCGCAATTCGGGTAAACGTCGCGTACGCCAGCGAGCTGTCCCTCCGATCGGGGCGAGCGGCACTGCGCCGGTAAGCAGAAAACACATCGTGGCGCCAAGCGAATAGATTTCCGAGCGGAAATCGAGCGGGCGATTCTGCAATTGCTCGGGGCTGGCGAACTGCGGGGCGATCGATGGCGCGAGCTCGCGCGCTTCCACGCTCTCCGAATGCGACTCCAGACCTGCAAGCCCGAAGTTCAACAATTTCACGAACGGCCAGCCGCCATCGTCCGTTTGCCCTGGGGCAATCATGATGTTGGACGGTTGGATCGCCCGATGGGTCAGAGAGAAAAACGCAGCGGCTGCGAGCCCCCGAACAACTTGAATGCCGACCCGCAGCACCGCATCCGCAGCCATCGGACCACGCGTGACTATCCAAGAATCGGTTTTTTCGCCTTCCATGTATTCGCTGACGAGCGCGATGTGCTCGTGCTCGACGCCGGCCGCGAAAAGTTTCGCGATGTTTATATGGTCGAGCTTCTGCACCGCGCGCGCGCGCTCCTGGAATTGCTCCAGTGTTGCGGGATCAACGCTCGCGAGCGGCACCAGTTGCAGCGCAACCGGTTCATTCGAACGAACGTCGATCGCCTTGTAGTTGGTTGCAGCGCCGGTTCGGCTCACCTCATACGGGGAGCCGTCGGCGTTTGTGCAAATCCGGTAGTGCTCGAAAAAAAGCTTGTCTTCCATATCTCGCTTCCAAGGCAAGGTTTATCGCCACCTGCCGACGCGCGACACAACCGGCGCCATCTATCTCAACTTAGACTGCTCCGGCCCCCGAACCATTCATCGCGCCCAAAAAAAGGCAACGCCCTTTCCGTATTAAATGAACCAGCGTCGAGCACCTAAAGTTGCGAAAACCCCAATCGGCCACCTACGTGCCCGAATGCTTTCGGGTTTACGCGGGCTACCCCGCTTGGTCGAACCGCGTAAAAAAGCTTCGCTTCACGCGGTTCAACTGAATTAATCATCGCGTGTTTTACGTGTATGCGCTGTATTCTGTTACGGAGCGCGGCTTTTACATCGCCTACTCTATAGATTTGAAGCGACGATTGTGGGAGCATAACCAAGGCGCCTCGATCGCCACGAGGCACCCTAGATCGCGGAAGCTGATGTGTACGCCGAACAAAACGACGCGAGAGGACGAGAACGCTATTTTAAGAGCGGCGCCGGCAGACGCTTCCTACGACGCCAATTGAGCCATTATCTCGAAAAATTTCGCGTTCGATCAGCCACGTGAGGCGTAAGCCTTTTTACGTGGCTACCCCGCTTGGATTCGAACCAAGAATAACGCCTCCAAAGGGCGCTGTGTTACCGTTACACCACGGGGTAATTTGTCGAAAGGTTGAGGAATATCGGTAATCGATTCTGGCAAGTTGTCGTTCCGAAAGTGGGAGGCGGGAGAACGCGGAAGACATTCAAAGATCGACAAGATGCAGAGACGTATCTCGATCTTGCTCGAATTCAAGTCCGAAACTACAGCACGCCGGCAATGACGATCAGCGGCGCACTCCGTAGCGGGGCGATCAAATGCGGTGAATTGCTCGCTTCCTTTGGAAAGACCATCCATCGGACGCCAGCCATCTTTATCTCGAACATTTCCAAGCGATTAGGGCCAGCCAAAGCGTTAGCTGGGCGGGCAGCGAGCAACCCGATTTTAATTGAGGCGACGGTAATCCGGTCCCCCTGCGTCGGCCGCGACGCCAGGACAGGGGACGCCTGCCTCATTTTAATTTTTACGTGAATACCGAACTATTGGCACCAAAATTGCGACTTTTCTATAGAACGTTAATTTCATTATCATGAATATAAAAACACTATCCTTAATCACTGCGGCATCGTTCCTCGTATTTGCGGTCGCTGTTTCGCATGCAGCTGTTACCACCGGAGGCACGCACGTTTTGACGAGAATTTCCAATGAGACCGGAGTTCCCGTCGATACACTCCAAACCCAAAAATCAACGACGGGGCTCGGCTACGGTAGCTTGGAACATGCAAACTTGCTGGCCAACGCATCGGGCCAAAGCTTCGACACGATCGTAGGGAAGTTCAAAGCTGGCGAAGGCTGGGGTGAAATTGCGCACGACTACGGCCTGAACCTCGGCAAGCTTGTGAGCGCCGCTCACCGGTCGAGCCAGGCAACGCTGCATGCTCAGAGCGTCCATGGCAAGAGTAGCACCGTGCATGGCAACAGCAGCACCATGCATGGCAAGAGCGTCACTCGTTTTGAAAATAGCCAGACAATCTCCGCTAAGGCCGGTCGAGGAGGTGCAGCCAATACGGTTCACGGCCATGGCGGCCATTAAATCGCCACGGGGACCGTATCTATAAATCAGGTAGGGACGCGCTGCGATGTCTTTGGACGCCGTAGCGCGCTGTCCTTTGACCAATCGCTTGCAAGAGCAGGGGCGCCGGAAGCATGCTTTTAGATAATCCTCAATCGACCGCCGCCACAACCGCCACTCACGGAAAGCGGCTTAATCCACTTTGCAAGATAATTCTGAAAACGAGACCTCGGATCCTCTGGGCTATGGCGCGCCGTGCGAACGCTCCGCCGTTGTGGGTGCGCAGGCGCAGCGAGATGACGATATTGATATTGACTTCCGTTCGGCCATTTGAAAATGAATTTTCTCCAACGCAAATAAATAGGAGGAAAAATCAATGAAAATCGGGGATACAGCGCCGGATTTCGAGGCGGAAACGAGTGAGGGCGGGATCAGCTTTCATGACTGGATCGGCGATTCCTGGGCCGTCCTGTTCTCCCACCCGAAGGACTTCACCCCGGTCTGCACGACCGAACTCGGCTATATGGCAAAGATTAAGCCAGAGTTCGACCGCAGAAACGTGAAGGTCATCGGATTGTCGGTCGATTCGACCGGCGATCATCAAGGATGGGCGAAGGACATCGAGGAAACGCAAGGCTACGCGCCGAATTACCCGATTATCGGGGACGCTGATCTCAAGGTTTCGAAGCTGTACGGGATGCTACCGGCCGATACCGCGGGCGATGCCAAAACGCGCAAGCCGAGCGATAACGCGACCGTGCGCAACGTTTACGTCATCGGCCCAGACAAGAAGATCAAGCTCATCCTTGCCTACCCGATGACCACGGGCCGGAACTTCGACGAGGTGCTTCGGGTGATCGATTCGCTGCAATTAACCGCGAGACACCAGGTCGCTACGCCAGTCAACTGGAAGCCGGGCGACGAGGTGATCATCGCCGGTTCGGTCTCCGACGACGAGGCCAAGCGGCGTTATCCGCAAGGCTGGAAGGCGCCGAAACCGTACATCCGGATCGTGCCGCAACCCCAGTAAGGTGCTGACGGAGCGGTCATATCATGCAGCCGCTCCTCGAGCAACGCTCCGCTTCGCTGACACGGACCTGAGGAAAAAGCTGCGATTTGATGCACCCCCGATTTCCTCGTCCATTTTTGGGGCCACTTCTGTGCGCGATCCAATGTTCGATCCGTTCCGGAATGATCCGCGCTTCGAGAAAATCGTTCCCTCGCTCGCACCGAAATAGAAAGGGTCAGCTTTCGTCGAACTAGAATGATTTCCGAGGAACAAAACAAAGCGCTGGACGCGTGGCAAACCTCTGCGCGGTATTGGGACAAGTATCGACTGCTGATCGCACAAATGTTCGCGCCATTAACGTCCGGTCTAGTCGAAGAAGCACGCATCGGAATCGGCCAGGAGGTGCTCGATATCGGTGGCGGAAGCGGCGAGCCCTCACTCACAATCTCATGCATTGTCGGGCCAACAGGATCAGTAATGTACACGGATCCTGTAGCCGGTATGGTCGAGACTGCTCAGGCGGAAGCAGGCAGGCGGGGCCTGAAAAACATCCACTTCAGGCAATGTTCTGCCGATGACCTACCGTTCGCGGACCGTACATTTGATATAGCCGTAGGCAGGTTATCAGCAATGTTTTTCGTCGATCCCGTCGCTGGGGTGCGGGAGGCGCTGAGAGTGATTGTTGAAGATGGATATGTCTCGTTTGTCGTCTGGGGTCCAAAGGAAGCTAATCCTTTCTTTTCGACTGTCAGTGACGTGATAGACCAGTTTGTAGAGGTTCCTCGAGAGGATCCCGATGCGCCAGATGCATTCCGTTTTTCCGTTCCTGGTAAGCTGGCTGGAATCCTGGAAAACGCTGACGCTAAAAATGTGATCGAACGCCAGCTGAATTTTCAGATTAAAGCGGCAATCTCATTTGAGCAGTTCTGGCAGTTGCGGACTGAAATGTCAGGAACTTTGCGGGAAAAAATGGCCGGACTCGCGCCCGCTCAACTACCAGCCCTAAAGCACGCTGTTGCCGATGCAGCGCGGAGATACTTTGTGAACGGAACAATGAGCTTCCCGGCGGAGGCATTAATTGTTAGCGGTAGGAGATCCGCCGTATAGCGAATCGACAACCCCTACTGTCAAAACAGGACTGCACCACCTGGTTCAAGTCGGCACCAGCTTTCGTAAAAGCCCAGAAGCCCCCAGAGAAGCCCGCCGCCCCTACAGTCAGAAACCACTGTTGCGTGGAGCCGTTTTGATGCGTGCAAGCGCACAACTCTGTCGGCCCGAACGCACGGAATTATTGCTGCTCGATTACTGGGAATCCAGATTGCGTGTTACTGCTGGTTAGGCTCCGCTGCTTTACTGGTTGTTGAAGGCCATTTGCGGCGCAGCTTTGCTCACTTCAAGCTGCGCGTTCACCTTCTGGAGTTGTGATGCCTGTTCTTTAAGACCCGCGGTGATGGCCTTAATTCCTTCTGCTGCTGAACGACCGTTACCTCCAAATCCTTCACTTTGTGGTGCTCGTTGAGCAACATCGCGTTGACCGCCTCGTAGCGCACAGTCTAAACCTCGCACTGGACGTCACGCACTACCAGGTTGGGGTTCACCTCGGCTCCGGCGCTCGCCGTGGCGAACACGGCTATACTTTGTCTGGAAACTCCTCGGGCCATGACCCACCGACAGCTCCCGCCACTGGCCCCAAACGACCGAGTCTGTCGCCGGGGCTCGATCGCTCAGGAACGTAGTCGAAAAAGTTCCTTAGAAAGCGCCTTTTAAACGCCACATACCAGTATCATCCTTTGATGTCGAAGGCCGATTCGTCGTAGCCGTTTTCAAGCGCTGTGGCGACGAACGGCGTGTCCAGATCGAAGATATTGTTCATACCCAGGGTGATGATTGTGTCATTTAGCAGTCGCTTTTACTTGGGCAACACGAAATTTGCAGTTTGATGTTGCCTTCCGTGGCGGTGGTATATCCAGGTAATCGGCGCACAAATCGCGAAATCCGCTCACCAAGCCATCGGCTCGCACCAAAGTGCTCTGTGCGGTGCTTAGAACTTCTTTATCAATCGAGCATAGACGAACCGTCCCAAGTTATCATACAGGAATCCCGGGTATTTAGTGCCATTGTTAAACTCGAATCCAAACTCAGTAGGCGGATCTTCGCCGAATATATTATTCACCCCCACGGTGAGCGTCGTGTTGTTCAAGATGGTCTTCCAGCAGGGCATCGAATAAGCCGCTGTGCTTTCCATGGGCTTACCCTCTTTGTTGGTCAAGACCTCCTTGCCACCTTTGGAGTAGCCCGCCACAGGTTGGGACTCCACTGGA
>Ga0070706_100000870_pt1 | contig 33204 bp, 33 predicted proteins | sample KBSK5501metaG_FD_65476 | JGI IMG/M metagenome (GOLD analysis project Ga0070706, IMG submission 65476) | Corn, switchgrass and miscanthus rhizosphere microbial communities from Kellogg Biological Station, Michigan, USA - KBS K5-50-1 metaG | ecosystem: Host-associated > Plants > Roots >... | reverse complement strand
GCATCTACCAGGCGTGTAAATTCTACGAACTATTCACCGAGCAGGGATTTGACAAGTGTGCCATCGTCACATCTTACAAACCTTCGCCTGCTGATATCAAGGGCGAGGAAACTGGTGAGGGACTGACTGAGAAGCTGAGGCAGTACGACATTTACAATCAGATGCTCGGCGGCAAAGACCCCGAAACGTTTGAGAAAGAAGCCAAAAAGAAGTTCGTGGAAGAGCCGGGGCAGATGAAGCTCCTGATCGTCGTGGATAAGCTCTTGACCGGCTTTGACGCGCCACCGGCCACCTATCTTTACATCGACAAGCAGATGCGTGATCACGGGCTGTTTCAGGCCATCTGCCGGGTAAACCGTCTGGATGGGGATGACAAGGAATACGGCTATATCGTCGATTACAAAGACCTCTTTAAGAGTCTTGAGCGGTCGATCCATGACTACACCTCGGAAGCGCTCGATGGCTATGACAAGGAAGATGTGGCAGGGCTGTTGAGCGACCGTATTGAAAAAGCCAGAGAGCGGCTCGAAGAGGCCCGCGAGACAATCAAGGCGCTGTGTGAGCCGGTCGCTCTACCCAGAAATACAATAGACTATATACGCTACTTCTGTGCCAAAGACACGACAAACAAAGTTGCACTTAAAGAGAACGAGCCTAAACGGGTTGCGCTCTACAAGCTCACGGCCTCATTGATCCGCGCCTTTGCGAACCTTGCCAATGAGCTGCCGGAGGCAGGTTACACCGCACAGGAAATCGAGCACATCAAGCAAGAGGTGGATTACTATGAAAAGGTACGCGCCGAGATCAAACTGGCCAGTGGCGACTACATCGACCTGAAGATGTATGAGCCAGCGATGCGTCACCTGATCGACACGTATATTCGTGCCGAAGAGAGTAAAAAGCTCTCGGCCTTTGACGATATCACCCTGATCCAGTTGATTGTGGAGCGAGGGAAGGATGGGTTGAAGGACTTGCCGCAAGGGATCTCCGACAACAAAGCAGCGATGGCCGAAACCATCGAAAATAACCTGCGTAAGGTGATCGTTGACGAGCGTCCAACCAACCCAACATACTACGACAAGATGTCAGAACTCCTTGATACCCTGATCCAGCAGCGTCAGCATCAGGCACATGAATACGAGCAGTATCTGGCGAGGATCATTGAACTTGCCAAACAGGTGCAAAACCCGACTGGCCTGACAGCCTATCCCAAATTGCTGAATACCCGTGCCAAGCGTGCGCTGTACGATAATCTTGGAAAGAATGAGCAACTTGCGATCACCCTGGATGCTAAAATCCAACAAACGAAAAAGGATGGTTGGCGTGGCAACAGGATCAAGGAGCGAGAAGTCCGCTTTGCAATTCACGACGTCCTGCCAGATGAGACCCTGACAAATCAAATTTTAGAACTCGTGAAGAATCAAGATGAGTACTGAGAAGCACCAGATCACCGTACATGGTCTCGTCGTTGATGTGGTTCGCAAGGACATCAAGAACCTTCATCTTGCTGTCTATCCACCGGCCGGTCGGGTGAGGGTGGCTGCACCATTGCGAGTGAATGATGAGGCTGTACGCCTCCTTATCATTTCCAGGTTGGCATGGATCAAGCGCCAGCAGGCGAAGTTTGAGACCCAGGAGCGCCAGTCGGCACGTGAGTTTGTTTCCGGCGAGAGCCATTACTATCAAGGGAACCGTTACTTACTCAATGTGATGTACCACAAAGGCTCGCCAGCAGTGATCATTCGCAACAACAGGACCATGGATCTCTACGTGCGACCCGGTAGTGACACCTTTGAGCGGGAGCGCATGCTGAATACCTGGTATCGCCGACGGCTCAAGGAGGAGATTGCTCCCCTGATCGCGAAATGGGAAGCGATCATCGGCGTGAAGGTGGCCCAATGGGGGGTGAAGCGGATGAAAACCAGGTGGGGCACGTGCAATATTGAGGCACAGCGCATCTGGTTGAATCTTGAGCTGATCAAGAAACCTGTCCATTGTTTAGAGTACATCATTGTGCATGAAATGATTCATCTGCTTGAACGCCATCATAACGAGCGGTTTATTGTGTATATGAATAATTTCATGCCGTTGTGGCAATACTACCGCGAGGAACTCAATAGGGCGCCATTGGGGCATGAGTCCTGGGAATACTAAGGGGTGTAGCCGGTGTAGATTTAGTGTGTGATATGGGTTGTTTAGTACGACAATTTTTGCTGTGGAAAAACGGACGTTTAAAATATATACAAGCCTGAGAGGCGATAAATACCAGTAGCTCTCATTTTTCCAAAAATCCCAAGCAGATATTCTTAACAAACTTTGCAGATTCGCTCTCATTACTTCTATAGAAGAAGAAACATATAGTTCATAGAGGCGATACCTCTACATTCGCCTAGCCAGTATCCAGCTAATAACAACTATAGCAATCATAGTTACTCCAAATCCTAGGCCAAGAAGCATCTGCTCAATACTAGAAAGGTTTATACGAATTAACGAATAGATAGCAAGAAGAGCATTGAGCGCGATAAGTCCAACAATACCTTTGCATACCATGGCTAAGGTATTCGCTATAGGGGCACGTTGTGGAGCAGGAATAGCTTTACTCTGGGGAGGTGGAGGAACAGCTGTATATTGGACATAGGCAGCAAATAAAAAGCCAAATGCTGCAAAGAGGATAGATTCTGTAGTTAAGGCAGCATTAAAGGCGTTTGAAAAAAACTCAGGCATATAAAAACCCTCTGTATACAAAAAAATAAAGGCGAATTTCCTCCGGAAATGTATCTTTGACAGAAGCTGATTTTAATAGGCCTGACTTATTTTACCTCTTCTTGTCTGCTCCTGCGGTCCAATCCAATCACGTCAACTTTCCTCACTAGTACCGACAAGAAAGCAGCTCTAAGGTATTGTCTCACCTCGTCCATCCCTTTCAGTCGCAGAGTCATAACTGTTTCATTGGTAGGTAAAGGGCGGAAATCTTTTATTTGGTCCTCAAGCAGGTTTACAAAGATCTTGGCAGCGTGTTCCGCAGCTATAAAAGACAAGATATGTTTATCCACATTCTCTGTTTGAGATTCACTGTACTTTTCTCCCCAAGAAGGATTCATACTCATAAACTTCCTCCTATAGACAAGCCCTACTCGTGATAGTAGTCCAATGCAGTTGCACAACATACCGTCCTAGATATTCAGCAAAAGTATCATACCATCCTGGTAAGACATAAGGATGTTCTTTGCGCGAGATAGTGTCCCAGAACAAAGGATGAACGCGCAAAACTTTACAAAATAATTCTTGGCATTCAGAAAAGGACGGTGGGTTTAAGCCAGATACCTTATACGTGGAACAAAGACTTAGACAAGTAGCTGTCGCTATATTCACAAGCTCTACCTCATGGTTCTTGTAAGAAGTCATGAGGTTCCAAGATTCTAATGTTTCTTCTACAGGCAACATATATCTGCTCCCTTTAACTTGTAAATAAGCAACTACTCCTTTTAAGAAGAAATTACTCAATATATTAAATTATACAGGATGAATTCATAATGTCAAGCGGAAAAGCCGGCCAACCGACTTGAAAGCAATTCTCCAAATCTTTTAATTCATCAAAAATTGTTGAGAAAAAACGGTCGTTTTCTATCAGCAAGCAGGTAATATCTACGAAGTCATGAAGGCTTTAGAGAAGCTTAATGAGCGTGCGATGTCAATGAACATTGCGGTGGTTGCCAGGGCAAAGCCAGGTGAGGCCTTTGTTGCGAATACAATGCATAACCTGGTGGTTGAGCCTATGACTGAGGAGAGCGAAGTGTTTGTTGAGCTGGAGTTGGTGGAGGAGTAAGGAGGTAGCGGACACTTGAATGGTTACGATGGGCGTTTGAATATGCTGGTCATGGTCTCTAAGCTTTGAGATCTTATAGCAAACTGCATGTTGTCACAAATATGCTTTTTCACTGGTTCATCTGGATATCGGTAAATCCACTGAGGCCGATAATGACTTTTCACAAAATAATCCGGATATCGGAAAAGCCACGGAGGGCCGATAAATCGGCGGTGGGCACGATAAATCGGCCCCTACGGCTGGCTGGATTAGTTTGTTCATCTACATTATCGGCGGTGGGCGCGATACATCGGCCCCTACGGCTGGTTCATGGGCATGCAGTGGAAATGGTAGAATGGCAAATGGCAATGCAGCGGGATGAAGAGGAAAAGAAATAAGGGGAGACTACAGCGTGATCATTCTCACACCGAAGAATTATACCCGGCGTGGCTAGCGTTCAGAATCAGTCTACTTTGGAGAAGACTTAAACTTGATGCAAGTGCGCTTTTAAGTAGATTTAGTGTGTGATATAGGTATGTTGGTACAGCCCCATTAAACGGTGAACGTGCTCAAAGGAAATTTGCGGGGACGCCCTCGCGGTCGTTTGGGCAGGGAAGGATCAGCCGCCGGTCGCGTACGGGGACGCCCTCGTCTAAAAGCAGGAAAGGATAGACTGACCCCTCATCACCAGATATTCTCTCTGGACAGAGCAATAGCGATATGTTAGATTCAGTATAGCAGATAGCAATATCCAGCTTCGTCGCGAAGTACGGCAACAGACAGACATCGAGCTCTGGTGCTCGAGAAAGGCAGTGTTGCAACAAAGTACTTCTTAGAGCAAGGAGTTTTATGGTATGGCTGGGCCAATCATTCGCACAGAACACCTTTCACGTTTTTTTGGCACAGTCAAAGCGGTCGATGATCTCTCACTGGAGGTGCCTGCAGGAATAGTCTTTGGTTTTCTGGGACCAAATGGCGCTGGCAAAACCACCACCATCCATCTCTTGCTTGGCCTCCTGGAACCAACCCAGGGTCAGGCCAGCGTGCTTGGCTTCGATACGCGCACGCAGGCGGATGAAATTCGTACCCGCATCGGAGCTCTGCTCGAATTTGCGGGACTGTACGAGCGCATGACTGCCGAAGACAACCTGGACTTTTACGGGCGCATCTCCCATATGCCTGCCGCCGAACGGCGGGCGCGCATCAAAGAACTGCTCACCCACCTCGATCTCTGGGATCGCCGCAAGGATCCGGTGGGCAATTGGAGCAGGGGGATGAAACAAAAACTCGCGGTGGCACGGGCGCTCCTTCACCATCCTCCATTGATCTTCCTGGATGAGCCGACAGCAGGGTTTGATCCGGTTGCGGCGGCGACCTTGCGTAACGATCTGGCAAGCCTGGTAGCGCGCGAAGGGGTGACGGTCTTCCTCACCACGCACAACCTGACAGAAGCCGAAAAGCTCTGTGCCCAGGTGGGAGTGATTCGCCAGGGAAAACTGCTGACGGTTGGCAACCCTGATGAATTGCGTTTGAGGACAGGCGGTCCACAGGCAGAGATCGTGGGGCATGGCTTCAACGATCAAACGCTGGCATTGCTGCGAGAGCGACCGGAGGTAGCGAATGTCGCATTGCACAATAGTCATTTAACCATTGAACTGCGCGGAGAGAGCAAGATTGGTCCTCTCGTCAGCTTGATCGTGAGGTCAGGTGGAGAGGTTGAGGAAGTACGAAGGGGAAAGGCCAGCCTGGAAGATGTGTTCCTGACACTGATGGAGGAAGAAAACACATGAGTGACATCTTGACAATGGTGTGGAAGGAATCGAAGGACGTGCTCTTCCAGGGTGGGTGGAAGTCGCTGATACGTCCCCTGTTCGTGGTTGGTATTATGGGAATCTATCTCCCATTGCAATTCGGGCCTCAGTGGGTGGACCTCACGCCAATTGGAATGCTTCTTTTGCTTTGGATCCCTTTCTTCGTGATTATCAGTTTCATTGGCGATGCGATCGCCGGAGAGCGCGAGCGTCATACGCTGGAAACCTTACTGGCCAGCCGCATGCCAGATCGAGCGATCCTGCTGGGGAAGATAATAGCTACTGTCCTCTATGCCTGGGGCATGGGTGTGCTCAGTTTATTGCTTGGCCTGGTGTTAGTCGACCTGTTTCGTACTCAGGGGAACTGGATGTTCTATCCTCTCGATCTGTTCGTGGTTGCTCTCGTCTTAATCCTGCTAGTCAGTGTGCTTGGAGCAAGTGCGGGCGTGCTGATATCGCTGAGAGTAGCGACGGTGCGGCAGGCACAGCAAATTCTGAGCGTCGGCACGATCGTGTTTGTATTCGGGGTCACCTTTGTACTAAGAGCCGTGCCTGCGAATGTTTTCTCCTCGTTAAGCTATGCGCAGTTTTTGCTCATTGCAATGGCGGTTCTTGCCGTGCTGGATGCGATCTTGCTTGGATTAGCACTGGTGAGCTTTCAACGTTCGCGCTTAATCTTGAGCTAAGGAAGCACGTTGAAATAAAACAGAAAGGAAGTAGTAACATGGAAGCCCTTTTCTATCAGACACAGGATCTCGACCTTCAGGCAATTGCTCAGGCGCTGGAGCTTGAGTACCGGGCGAAGGGATTTGAGGCACAACACTTTGGCGATATGAACAACGTCACCGTTCAATTAAAGGAGGAAAGCACCTTAAGGACGATTACCGGCTTTAACAAGGCGCTTGCGATCTCTCTGCAGCGTATCCAGAGTGGCACATTTGTGGGAGTGGGGGCGCAGGACTGGGTAGATCAGATCGCAGTTGGAGCGGTCGGTCTGGTCATCCATCCTCTGCTGATTACCGCCGCAATAGGAGCGCTCCTGCAATATAACGCCTTACACGAGGTGCTCAGATCGATTGACTATCAAGTCCGGCGGCAGCAGCCACAAGCCCAGGCCAGCATGCCTCCCAGCAATATGTGGATGCCTCCCACGTATCCTGGGATGCCGCCTACGAATCTGTAGTGAGGAGATTGGCGACCTGCCTCAAGTGGGAAGGTGGTTCTATGAAGAGTTTTCCCCAAAAGTGAGGATGATCCCCAATCGTTCTTCTACACGTTTGGTCATGGGGTGACCAGGTAGGATGTGATGTCGATGAAGGAGCCACCTTCCTTTGCGTTGAAGATGCCTGGTTGGATCTGGATCGTGTGCCTGCCAGAGCGAGGCCACCTCCAGGCGAACAGCACGGTATTTGGAATGCGGATGCCGGGACTTGACTTGTTCTGCCAGATGCCGGTCGTATCAGTGGTTTCTGTGCCGTCAATATAGACGCGGGCGTGACCAGCTTCGCAGCAGATCTCACCCAGAGTACCGATCAGCGCGATGCCCGTTCCTGTGAAGGGAATAGAAGCAGGCAGTGAGGCTGTGTTGATGGCGCTGGGATAACTCCGGGCATTGTTCCAGTCCGTGGTGGTGGCGGGGGTTCCGGTCGGATCTATCCCGGCTGCCGCGATGGCGAGCGCGTAGCCACCGTTGGACTGCCATGCGCTACTGGTTCCAACCTGTGGTGGGCCATCAAAGAAGCGGCTATAGGCACCATTCGACTTGAGCGACGAGGCGGAGGCTGACGCGGCTGCCAGGAGCCACGATGTGGCGAAGGCCTGGTGCTGTTCTACCGCGAGATCATACATCCCCTCGATCAGTGGTTCGACGATATCATTCTCGGCCTGGAGATCGGCAAAGACGCCGTTAGCATCCGAAAGGTGGTGGGCAACCGCCTGGCCTGTGGCGATTGCGTCGTTGAGATAGCTCTTGTCGCCAGTGTCCCCGGCGAGCGTCAGACCATTGTAAATCATATTTCCATTGACTGAGGCAAAGAAACGGCCAGTTTTCTGGCTACAGATCGTGCCGTTGTCGAAGACGTAGACGCTATATAAGGCCAGGTGTGGATCAAGGAAATACTGGCGAACCGCCGCATATTCGGCTCTGGCCTTGTTGAGATAGGAAACGTTCTGGGTGTAGCGATACAGGAGAAGCGCGGCCTTGATATAATTCGAATCGGTCTCCAGTGTCTTGAGCTGGTTCCTGCCGCCACCTGGCTGCTGGTAATGGATGCCTGGGCAAGCTCCGAAGGCGTAGACAGAGGAGCCAGCGCCGTCGACGGTAGTGAATGCGGCTTCTTCTTTGGACAGAATGGTCGAATCCTGCAGACCTGTTGCTTCATATTCGCGGCCGAGCGCAATCGAATCCCACACCGGTACATCGCTCCACTGACCACAGCCATGAGGGCCCTGGCATGGAGACCCGTAGCTGGGTGCCGTCTGAGACAGAGTTGCCAGGTCGGAAACAATGCTCGAATCGTGGTGATTGATTTTCCAGCGCAGGTAGAGCGTATAGGTCAGCGAGTCAGCTCCCCAGTCCTGGTTGGAAGCGCCGCAGCCGGACATACAGGCTTTCCACTTCCCATTGGTAGAGAAGTCATTGAGCATATTGATGATCGCCTGACGGCCATAGTCCGCGTAGGTCGAGGGGGCTTGGGTCTTTATGGGATGAGCGCGCAGAGCAACCGTGATAATGGTCGAGGTGCCCAGAATGAAAATTGTTGTCAGAAGGAGACTCAAGACGAGTCGCTGGTGTCGCACTATAGCAATACATCCTTTCTGGAGTACAGTGCTGATGCTGAGTTGACTCAACGAACGGATCATGATTACGCTCTTCATAATAGCACTTTTGTGATTGCACGTTTGGAAGGGGGAGTGGTAGGGAAGGACAATGTGTAGTATCACAAGGGTGAATAGAAATCCCTGAGGCCACGACGCATGTGTTGCTCGATAGTTGGTATGCGCAAAAGTCTTTCGTTTGGTGTCAGGGCCGATGAATCGGCGATGGGCGCGGTGATGCAGGCCGATAAATCGGCGGTGTGCACGATAAATCGGCCCCTACGGATGGCCGGATGATGTTGTAAATGAGCAAGTTTAGGCTTGCTGTATTTGATATCTGTTATACTACAGTGTGACACAAACGAAGATCCAAGAACGTGTTGTCGATACCTGGATTAATCTACAAGAGGAGGATGCATATGAATCGTCGCACCAAAGATGAAGAACGTGAAGAGCGGATCAACATGGAGATCATCGTGGATGCGTATGGCCCTGAAGAGCAAGCGATGGGTTGGTACAACTATCTTGCTGATACCTTGCAATTTCCATTCTCAGCCCGGTGTGTCGCTCGCCGCGTAATCTCGCCGTTGGAGCCAGGAGATGAAGTCGAAGTCGTGGGAATAGCTCCAGATGAGGAATGCCAGCATGACATGTTCGTGTTGATCCAGTGGAGACCTCATCCGCTAGCCGTTCCCTTGATGCAATTGGAGGGTATTGATGTGGATGAGGAGACGCAACAGGCCATTGAGGATTGGCACTATTGGGTGGACCGCGGATATGAGTTGTAGGAGAAGATTCTGATATGGCCCAGCTCTCAAATGACGTTGTCTGTCAACTACATATTCGGCTTGCTTACATTGAACCACCGATCTGGCGACGCATAGTGGTTCCTGGTCAGGTGACGCTCTTTGGATTGCATCGCATGCTCCAGGTCGTTATGGGATGGGAGAACTATCACCTTCATCAGTTCATCGTCGGTAAAACGTACTATGGGGAGCCAGACCCAGAGTATGGGGAAGGGATGAAGGATGATCGACGTGTCCGACTCCAAAAGATCGCACGTGAGAAAGGGGCCAGCTTTATCTATGAATATGATTTTGGGGATAGTTGGCAGCATGTGATAACCGTAGAAGATATGGAGCCATGGACTCCGAATAGTCTTGCTCCACGCTGCCTGGATGGAGCACGCGCGTGCCCTCCGGAGGATTGTGGTGGCGTGGGTGGCTATGAACATCTGCTTGAAGTGCTGCGGGATCGACGTAATCCCGAGTATAAGGAGCTGCGTGCGTGGGCGGGAACGCATTTTGATCCAGAGCTGTTTTCCTTGCAAGCGGTCAACTCAGCTCTGGCCAACCTTCGATAGCGAGGTGACGACAGCAATTTACGCGAGAACGCACCGCAGGAAAGGTTTGTGTTCTGGTTCACCTGATACGTTAAAGGTGATTACTCGTTCAGCTCTGTTGCTCACAACTATTCACGTTTTCCTCAGTCAGTAAAGATAAAGCACTTCCTGATCACGCCCAAAGGCGAGGGTGGAAGTGCTCCATCTCCTGGCATAGGTATCAAGCTCCCTTACTGCGTGTTTGACAGGGGGAGCTTGTACGCCTGCGGCCACGGATGCTAAAGTTGTTGCGGTCTAGTTGTGGCTTCTAGTCGCTCACGCATCTGGTCAAAAGTGACTGCATCGATCTCACCCCGTGCATACCTCTGACGGAGTATGTCCAGGGCTGAGGGCTGAACCGATGGCATGCCATAATAACCATAATGATAGGCAAGCCTCTGCGTGCGCCTGAAGCTGAACCGGCGTATCATGACCCCGATGAGGAGGGCCAGGATTACGATCCAGAAGAACTTGGCCAGGAACAAGAATGGGAGCAGGAACAATAAACCGAATCCAAATCCCCACATCATGGAAATTCTCTCTTTCTCTTAGTTTACTTTCGTGATTGTGGCAACATGCTCTGGTTCTTCTAGCAATGCCTTATTGCATTGCTAGAAGCGCTGTGCGATATTACCACTACTTACGTCTGTTCTACGAACGATACGATAATGCTTATTTCACTTTTTCATCTGGATAGCGAAAAGCCAGCGAGGGCCGATACATCGGCGGTGTGCGCGATAAATCGGCACCTACGGTTTTGTTCATCTGCATAATCGGCCCCGGAAGGGTGATCGGATTCATTTGATAAAGTTCATTATCGTTCACTCTTTACAACATTGCGATATATCGTTATATTCCATTTACGATGAATCACTTCGTAAGTTGCAGAACAGGAACAAGAGTTTTAGGCTTTATATGCGAAAACCCTCGTGAACTGACCTGGGTTTTGAAATCTCTCAAGTCTTGTTCACGAGGGTTCGTTTTTACTTGCTCATCGTTGATATGCGAGATTACTCACGATTTGATGAGACGCTGTCTACATTACGGGGAATGTCTCGAAGACCGTAATCTTGGCTCCACCTTGCGTAACGGGGCAGCCCCTGGCCAGTGCGACTGCTGCGTCCAGCGAATCAGCCTTGATAACGGAGTAGCCACTGGCCATGGATCCTACCGGGCCATCACTGACAGTTCCGTCACTCGCGATGCTTTTTGCTTGCGGGGTAAATGGATTGCCCGCGTCTACCAGAGCGCTTCCTAGTTCACCGAACCAGGCCGTCCACGCTTGCATAACTTGTTCTTGTTCGGCTGGAGTCTCGGGCATGCTGCCACCGCTGTAGAGAAGTAGATAATTCGCCATTGATTTTCCTCTTTCTTTTGCTAGAGTTTTTAGAAAGGCGCTCAATTTCGCCCATCTAATATAACGACGAATGACAGCTAATTAAATCGACAATATTTAGGAGGAAATCGATCTCGTAACTATTCAGGTCTCCTTTCTCTTGCGCCGCCTCCGGCGGCGGGGTGAGGGAGAAAGGCGGGGACACCCCGCACCCCGCCAAGGGGCCCTGCAGGCCCCTTGGAACCCCCTGCTGAATAGTACTCGATCTCTTTTTTAAACAATGGTTCAGCCAGTAATCGGCTCTTGTTACGCTGCCAGGGAATCTCCCCCCTTCAGGTACGTGATTAGTTTCAAACTTCGACCTGGTCGCGTTGTTTCGCCCGGAGCAGGTGATAGACCAGGAGAAGCTGGGTTAGCGCCAGCGGATGGCTATGCCGGCTATCCCGTGTTTGGGAGTCGGAGTACTGCCCAAGGTCCGCCAATGAGGCAGCTCCACACGCATCCAGGTGATCTAGAATACAACGCTCTAACGCACGGGCTGGCTCATCGGGGATAGAGCCATCTATCTCCAGGTACTCGACAGCTCGACCACCCTCGCGCGCCAGAGTCGAACGCACACAGCCAGATCGGTCTTCGGCAATGACTTCACTGAAATCGGGATGGTGCAACGTCCCATGCAAGGTCAGGCGTACGTTGAGATGCGCATCACCGTCTTGATCAGAGTCAGATGACACACCAGGGAAAAAGGAGATCACTACATCTGCATAATCTCGCTGTGATCGGATGTACGTCGCCGAATCATGCTCGCGGATAGTGAGTTCGCGTAGTACCTCTTCTTCCGTATAGCCACGCTTTGCCGTATCACGGCGAATTTTCCAGCGCCTCCTCAATTCCTCGGGCGGATTGAGATAGACGCGAACACTATAGGCATTGCGCATTTCTTGCCAATACATTCCAAGCAGACCCTCAACAATGAGGTAGTGATGCGGGACAATATACTGCGGTGGCCCAAAGTCGCCCAATTTATGGTCGTAATGTGGTTTCAGAATGGCTTGCCCGGCGCGCAGCAGTCGCAAGTGCTGTGCCATAATATCGAGATAGTTGCAATCAGGGTTCAAGGGAGTGATACCCAATTGCTTGCGCTGCACGCGATTATAGCGATGATAGTCGTCTGTGCAGAGAACTGCTACATTTTCAACACCCAAAATCTGCGTGATGCCTCGACTCAGCGTCGTCTTACCCGCAGCACTATCCCCGACTATTCCCAGAATGATGGGGCGCTTCACTCCCACAATAGTAGGGCGCTTCACCCCTACAAATGTTGCAGCCATAAGGTTCTCCAAACTCCTTAGTACGCGAGGCCCTGGTTGGTTAGAAGGTGCCAGTATCACTTGCCATAAAATCCCCGCTCACAGATCGTCATACATGGAATGCCAGCTCTTCGCTACCGCTTCAGTATGAGGTGTTGTTCACACCAGGCCCGTAAGCAGCACTCTGCACTATTACTGGATTACACAAAGCTGAAATGATCGGCTTCTCAATAAGGTCAGCCGTTTCTGAATCTAAGGAAGTATTAGCTGGCTAGTGCCTATGATATAATGGTACTCGACAGGTGACATAAGAACAAGCCACAATCCTCTATGTATAGCATAGATTAGAGCTTATGAATGAACTGGTCACGCCAGGATGAGGCTAGTTCATTTATAAGCTCTAATCTATGGAAATGATAGCAAACTGCTACTACAACTAATAATATTGCCATGCTATACTTCTCGCAACGAGAGTAATACATACTAACGTGAGGAGAAAGCAGCATGATCATAGAGGTTCAATCCGAACAGAAGAGCCGCTGGGCATCGGGAGTTATCCCCTATGCCCAGATGGGCTATTGGAAGCCCGACTATGAACCGAAAGATACAGATATTCTTTGTGCATTTCGCCTGGTACCTCAAGAGGGTGTAGACCCGGTTGAAGCTGCGGCGGCTGTCGCTGGCGAGTCTTCCACTGCCACCTGGACCGTCGTATGGACCGATCGTTTGACAGCATACGAGAACTACCAGGCCAAAGCCTATCAAGTTGTTCCAGTACCTGGTACAGATCAGTACATTGCATACATCGCTTACGATCTGGACCTGTTTGAAGAGGGATCCATTGCGAATCTGACCTCCAGCATTATTGGCAATGTATTCGGCTTCAAGGCGTTGAAGAGCTTGCGCCTGGAGGATATGCGCATTCCCCCGCACTATGTGAAGACCTTTCAAGGCCCGCCCCATGGAATCGTAATGGAGCGTGAATATCTCGATAAATATGGCCGCCCGTTACTTGGGGCTACGACAAAGCCGAAGCTCGGTCTTTCTGCTCGTAACTATGGTCGTGTGGTGTATGAGGCCCTTAGAGGAGGCCTGGACTTTGTGAAAGATGACGAAAATATCAACTCGCAGCCTTTCATGCGCTGGCGTGATCGCTTCCTCTATTGTATTGAGGCCGTCAACAAAGCAAGCGCTGAGACCGGTGAGGTCAAAGGCCATTATATGAATGTCACCGCTGCAACGATGGAAGATATGTACGAGCGAGCCGAGTTTGCTAAGGAGTTGGGAAGTGTCATCGTTATGATCGACCTGACCATTGGCTATACTGCCATCCAGTCGATGGCTAAGTGGGCACGCAAGAATGGTCTGATACTACACCTGCACCGGGCAGGTCATTCCACATACACTCGCCAGAAGACGCATGGCGTCTCCTTCCGCGTGATTGCCAAGTGGATGCGCCTGGCAGGAGTTGATCACATCCACGCGGGTACGGTGGTTGGAAAACTGGAAGGCGATCCGATGGTCGTTAAGGGATATTACAAGACACTGCGCGACTCGAAGTATGACGCTGACCCATCTCTGGGTCTGTTCTTCGAGCAGGATTGGGCGTCCATGCCGGCGGTGATGCCCGTTGCCTCAGGTGGTATCCATGCCGGACAGATGCACCAACTGCTGCACTATCTAGGTGAGGATGTGGTACTCCAGTTTGGAGGTGGTACCATTGGTCATCCTCAAGGCATAGCTGCCGGTGCTACGGCAAACCGTGTTGCTGTGGAAGCAATGATTCAGGCGCGGAACGAGGGGCGTGACGTTATGAACGAAGGGCCGGAAATCCTTGAAAAGGCAGCGAAATGGTGTGGTCCACTGCGCGTTGCACTCGAACTCTGGAAGGATATCACTTTCAACTACGCATCGACAGACACCCCCGATGTGATGCCAACTCCGAATTACTAGTAGAGCAAGGAGTAGTTATCGTCATGACTTTTTATCTAACACAAGGAACGTTTTCCTTCCTACCACCTCTGACTGATGACGAGATACGTATGCAGGTGGAATATTGTCTGGGAAACGATTGGCCTATCAACATTGAGTTCACCGACGATCCCCATCCGCGCAATACCTATTGGGATATGTGGGGATTGCCGATGTTTGATGTGAAGGATCCAGAGGCGATACTCTACGAGATCAACCAGTGCCGTAAAGCAAACCCAAATCACTATATCCGCGTGGGCGCCTATGACCGCAGGAAAGGCCGTCAAACCCTTGCTCTCTCTTTCATTGTGAACCGACCACTGCATGATCCGGGCTTTGGGCTTTCTCGTCAGGAGTCGCATGATCGCACCGTTCGCTATACGCTCCATAGCTATGCGACGGATGTACCTAAGGGTGAACGTTTCAAAGGCTGATCAAGGAGACCAAATGCATGATACCACTTGCTCAATCCGGGGAACCTGGCGGTATTGCTCACCAGGTGCCTGGTAGCCCCGATGATGACAGTGCGGATGTATCAGCCTTTCTGCATGAGTCACAGATCATGGAGGTGCTGCAACAGCTCGATCAGGAACTTGTAGGGCTTACATCTGTTAAGACACGCATTCGCGAAATCGCGGCTTTACTCATCATTGATCGGATGCGCCGCAGGTTAGAGTTGACAGCGCGACCACCCTCTCTGCATATGTCCTTTACCGGTGGGCCGGGTACTGGTAAGACAACGGTAGCTATGCGGATGGCGACGATCTTACATCGACTCCATTATGTGCGCAAAGGGCACCTGGTGGCGGTGACACGCGACGACCTGGTTGGTCAGTACATCGGCCATACCGCTCCCAAAACCAAAGAAGTCCTCAAACGGGCAATGGGTGGTGTGCTCTTTATTGACGAGGCCTACTACCTCTACCGACAGGAAAACGAACGGGACTATGGACAGGAAGCCATCGAGATTCTCTTGCAGGTGATGGAGAACCAGCGCGAAGATCTCGTTGTCGTTCTCGCAGGCTACAAGGATCGCATGGAAACCTTTTTCCAGTCCAACCCCGGGATCAGCTCGCGCATTGCGCATCATCTGGATTTCCCCGATTACTCACTTGATGAGCTTCTTGCTATCGCGCAGCTCATGCTAGCGGAGCAGATGTATCGTTTCAGCCCAGAGGCCCTTAAGGCGTTTGAAGCGTATCTCAAGAGGCGGATGCGGATGCCTCGTTTCTCCAATGCCCGAAGTGTGCGCAACGCCATAGATCGCGCACGCTTACGCCAGGCCAACCGTCTCGTTGCCAAAGGGGGAAGAATTTCTAAGATGGATCTGATGTCCATTGAGGCTGAAGATATCCTGGCAAGCCGAGTGTTTGCCGAGGATATGCCAGACGACGAGCAACAGCTTGATACATCTAAGGAATTATCCAGCGGCCTACAATTGATTATCTAGCCAGTTGTCATAATACTCTTTCCTCTCCAATGTCGTATCATCATGCTCTGCCCCTGGCATTATTCCTATCGTGTTGTCTGACGCCTCGTGCGATGTCACCAGGGCTGTGATAATCAGGCAGAGTAAGTTCTATCCAGATTGTTCACCCCAGCACGCGGGCCACGATAGTTCGATTCTCTGCCAGCATCTCCCAATAGCCTGGCGATGTTTCCACCAGTGATGAGGACCTCCTGGTGCCGGGGAAGACCTAGCATTTTTATTTTGTAGAGTTCGACACCTGGATGAAGCAAAGGACCATCAGAGCCAAAGATTATTTTATGCGGGCCAGCGCGTTTGACGGCCAGAACCAGGCAATCCCAGTAGCGCACGCCGCTGGTGTCGGCGTAGACATTGGGGAAACGGCAGAGCTGGTCAATGAGGTGCATGTGGGTCATCCAGTCGTCCGCGAAACCGCCCAGGTGGGGGATGATGAAATTCAGATCTGGATATTGTGGAGCAAGCATTTCTACTGCTACCAGCCGACGCACTACATCTAGTAAGATGGGCAAACGATAGCGCCTGGCGACCTCGCAGACCTCCCTTTTTGGAAATGAGTCTAAGCCGTGAATTTTCAGACCGCGAAAACCATACTCTTCGACGGCACGGCGTACCATCGATTCGACCCGCCCGGCGTCGCGGGCGGGATTGATCGAGGCAAAGCCGATCAGTTCATTGGGATAAGTATGCACAATTTTCGCTAAGCGAGCATTGGCGGCGGCATAATCGCTATTAAAAACAGGGAAAACGACGGTTTTAGCAATACCTGCTGCACGCGCCCGCCTGAGATGTGGCTCTATACGCGCCTCGGTATCCCATGGACCGCGGAAGCCGTCTCCTTTGCCCGCGTGGCAGTGGCAATCTATAATCATAGCCTGTACTCCTGCAAAAAGCGGATAATAGTCTCAATGCCGCGAAAGAAGTTTGGCAGGCTGATTTTTTCGTTAGGGGCGTGTATATCGTCGTCGGGTAGCCCAAAGCCGAGCAAAATAATGGGTACACCAAAGCGCTGTTGTAGCTGTGGGACAAAGGGGATTGTGCCGCCGCTGCGCGTGAAAACGGGAGGAACTCCCCAGGTGCGGTAGATAGCGCGAGTGGCCGCGGAGATAGCCGGGTGGCGACGTTTGATAATGACGGGTGGGGAACCTCCTGTGACGTTGAGCCTGGTGGACACTGCGGGAGGTTTTACTGCGGTAAAATGGTGACGCACGAGGCGCGCTAACTCTGAGGGGTCCTGATCTGGCACCAGACGCATGCTGAGACGAGCTACCGCCTTTTTAGGGATAACCGACTTACTACCCGGTCCGACATAGCCACCAACTATACCGTTCACAGTCAGGGCTGGTCGAATAGTCATGCGCTCAAACAGGCTGAAGCCTTCCTCTCCCCAACCATGGGTGAGATCCAGATCAGTCAAAATGTCTTCATCGGCTGGGCCTGTTAAGCGGAGTTCCTGGCGTATAGCGGGGGCTACTTCTCGAACACGATCATAGAATCCTGGTATCGTTACGCGACCAGCGTGGTCATGTAGTCCGGCGATCATTACGCTGAGGGCCTGCAAAGGATTGTATACTGCACCCCCATAGCGACCTGAATGGAGATCGTGACGTGGACCAATCACTTCAAGTTCAAAGTACAGATTGCCGCGCAGGCTATAGATGATAGAAGGGCGTCCCTGACCCAGCATTTCAGTATCTGACACCAGAACAGCGTCGGCCTGCAAGCGAGTCGCCTCGCGGTCCAAAAATGCAGAAAGGTTAGGGCTATTAATTTCTTCTTCACCCTCTAACCAGATTTTGATGTTAATGGGCAGCGAACCCACTGTATTGAGATAGCTTTCAATGGCTTTCAAGTGAATGAAAAGCTGGCCTTTGTCGTCGCTGGCGCCTCGAGCGAAGAGGTTTTGTCCAACTTGTCTGGCCTGAAAGGGGGGAGTGCGCCAGTCGCGCAGCGGGTCCACTGCCTGGACATCGTAGTGCCCATAGAACAACAGAGTCGGCTGGCCGCGAGCCAGCAGCCAATCGGCATAGACGCTGGGATGTCCACCGTTAGGACCTGACAAGACCTGTGCATGGCGCAAACCAAGACGCATGAGATGCTCTTTGAGCCAGTGTGCTGTGGCCTCGATGTCGCGCCTGTGCCGCGGTTGCGCCGAGATAGTGGGGAAGCTGATCAGCTTCCCCATTTCGCGCAGCCAGCGTTGGCGATTGGAGGGCTGGGAGCTGTATTGCAGCGGCGCAGTTGTCGCGTATATCGTTTCAAGCAAGGCTTTCCTGCTCCTTATCCTTACGTCCCTGTAGCAAACTGGAAATGCATAGGATCAGGGGTAGGGAAAAAGATGCCCCAGTGGAAACCGTGGTCTTGAAAGATTTCTACGACAAAGGGATCAGGAAAGACACGATTCTGCCCCGGTGCAAACACAGCGGGGTTGATGTCGATGGCTAGCCCAAAGGCGTGCATAGACAGTTGGTCACTACCCGCAATATTGCGAAAGTAAAACGGCCCGCTCACTGGTTGAATAGCATCCCACAACCCTTCCGCTGCAATAGCCTGGAATATTCTCTCGAACTGGGATCGTATTAGTTTATGAACCAATACAGTAGAACTGTTGCCTCCGCTATGGAGTCGGAATTGAAAACCACGTGGCGCACTTGCACGAACAATGTTGCTCCGTTCCCAAAGAGGGTTAGCCTTATCCCAAGGCGGACGGATTGGCGCTGGATCTCCAAAGAAGTGAACAACATCGCTGCGTTTACCCGGTCGAACTATTGTATCAGGAGTTGTAAATTTTTGCGGCTCACCACGGGGGCGCATCACTTTCCAGGTATGTGGGCCAATAACCCCATCTATATTTAAGCCAACGGCCCTTTGCCAGCGAGCTACTGCCTGTGCAAACTCAGACTCAACTGGCGACATATACCGAAAGCGTAAGTAATAGATACTGATAGGGTCATAATAGCCTGGCCATACGTTGCGTTCAAAGCGTCTATTCTGTAGTACGGCACGAGCCAGCTGGGTAGGATTTAAGAGATCGGGCCCTGTAGAAGCATCAATGGGCTGACCGGGACTGACGAGTGGTTGTTGTGGAGGGTTGAGCTGTCCCCCTGCAAGCTCGTGAGCAAGAGGCGCTTCAAAGAGCCATGGTGTTCGTGTATTCATTAAGTACTCTCTTTCGCTAAACTTGTGGGCCGCTTTATCCCGTTTACCTTGGGTGTAGGAACGAGGCTCCCTGAATACGAGGTAGCCAATAGGTGATGGGTACCTCATTGTGCAAAATTCTTTGCGGTGACAACGGCACAACGGTCACATTAGGTAGATTCTTGCCTTGCAGTATCTCCGACTCTTCTCTTGTACCTCGTTCGCGAGTATTGCGATAATAATTATAGAGCCTGGCATTCGGGTTACTGTTTGCCCAATCTGCCCAAGCTTTTCCATCGCCCGCGTTGTACATACAATCAAAGCCCCAACATTCCCGAATGAGAGAGGTGTAACGCTGGTTCGACAACGCTAACAATCTCATAGGATATCCCGCGCCAGAGTGGCAGGCGAGAATGATATTGCCAACCGGCGGCGATTGACCTATGTACGGGCCATACGTAGTGAGTGCAGACATTACACGATCGATATATCGATCAAACCCACCAGTATTTGTTAAAGCTCCGCTAGCAGAGAACTGCCCCAAGGTTGGAGCAACAAGAATAACATTTTTCCGACTATCGTTGACCCCTTCGCGAAATGCTCGTAAGGGTTGACGCCAATACCACTTAATCGACGTTCCTGGGTCCGGCAGCTGTTGAGGGTGCGGATCGTCTTTCGTCTTTCGCTTTTTGTCCGTTTTAAATCCATGCAGGTAAAGAATAATATCAACGCTCGGTTGGACATGATAATTCTCTGGAATGAAGATACCCGTCATTGGGCGAGCACGTCCTTCTGAACCCAGAGGAATATCGACGAAAAGCGTTGAACCTGGCGGTTGATTTTCACTGCCAATCAGAGCAGGCGGGCGAACGGTAGCAGGCTGCGTCAATCCATGTGATGATTTCATCCCAGGGGAGGATGCAGCTGGATTGTACTCCCAATGCCATGGCTCTACAGAGTACGGATAGAAGCCAAAGCACTCAGCGTTGTCCACAAGCCAGCGATAAGCTGGCAGTGTCCGCAGTTGGGCTATGTTTCGACTATCGTTCCTGCCACCCAGGTAGAAGTCAATGGCCCGCCCACTTTGGTGTGCGCTGCCACCAGGAGGAGCTACATACCTACGCGCAACAGCTGGTGAACCATAGCGTTGCAGTGCCTGGCGCCAAAGCTCAGCCTGATGCTGGGGACTACGATAGCCAGAAGTAGGGAGAAGCAAAGGTGCCGGAATACGATCGGCTCGTGCCTGGGCTACCAGCGCATGCCAGGCTGCTGCTGCCAATCGATGAAGTGGAATCCTTCTACCGCCAACACCCGTCACATTGACAATGTCAGAGGGATTGGGCGGCTTCTTGTCTTTGATACGTCCACCGCCTGGTCTTTCAACAGCAATAGGGGTGAAAGTGCCTGCTGTACTTGCTTGCAACTCCCACTCAAAATGTTGACCAGTCTCGTGCGCCAGTGGAGCCTCAAACAAGGCTGATCGTTGCATATTCATGTATAGCTTCCTCCAAATCAAAACAGAAGGATGTCAGCAACAGTGCCATAGAGCTGTACATCTGCACCCTTACTCACAGGTTACACCTATCTATAGACTAATTCATCGCCCTACGGTATGCTCGAGCGATTCTTGCAATGGTTTCGGCACGGTCGTGTCCATTCACAATAGTCCTTGCGTTGATAAAATCGTATCGAGAATCCGTGCCAAATTGGGTGAGTCTTTTTCCCGTAAACGCACCGGTCCTCATGCCGTGTACAATAACTATGGCTGCGATTCTGGGATCTGCAGCCTGTTTAGGATTGTCAACAAGGTTAACAGCTTCTCCTCTTGCCGATAAGATTTGAGTAAAGCGTGTGTAATTGCCCCGTCCTGTAATTTGTACAAAGCCGCGCCCCTTGTATTTACTACCATCGCCAGGGTAAATATTGCAAAGTCTTTTACCCAGATTGGTACCTACTTCGTATTTGTCGAAGTAGTTTGGACCACCTAGTTCTGTCATGTTTTTGCCCATGTGAGATTCCCAGTGAGCAGTGGCTAATATATAGGCGATATGACTTTTATCGGTGACACCTTGTGAGTTACATTCCTGCAAAATCAAACTTAAGTTGCGTAAAGCGTTTGCGTTTACGGCCCTTGCGACTGACATAAACCTTGCGGCGAGAAAATCTGCTGCGATTGATACCTGACCTGTCCTGCTCAAGTCCCCTGGCGCGGATGGCGGCAATGCTCTGTTCACGACTACGCTCCTGGCGTAGTCTATGCGCGTCAAGTTAATCAGCCCACTGTAAGCGTTCCGCTGAGACCACAAGTTGTGCAAAGTAGCCGGGTGCAAGGCCGCAATCGCACGCAGCATCTCAAACATGTTTAGCCCATTCAGATTGAGGAAGGCATTCTGCCAATCGCGGCTTGTCACCGCAGTTATGAAAGCCTGGTAAATACGGCTAGGTGGTGCTGATGGTACGCCAGAAGGAACTATTGGACCAGGTCTCCTTCGCCTCCTGCGGGCAAGTACCTGTGGAGCTTCGTGAGCGAGAGGTGCTTCAAACAATACTGGACCTTGCCTGTTCATGATTAGATTCCTCCAGAGTAGGGGCTCGATAATGACTTTTCACAAAATAATCCGGATATCGGAAAATCCAGCGATGGCCGATACATCGGCGGTGTGCACGATACATCGGCCCCTACGGATGTCCAGACTATTTTGTGAAATGCCATAATCGAGCCCACATGGTATAGGGCTCTGTAAATCGAGCCCCTACTCTCTGCTACCCCATTATTGGCGGGGCAGGCATCAAGCCCGTTGAGCGACTGAATACAGGGTCGCGGCGCGGGCCGGAAAGCGGGCGTGGCCCTGAAGGTGGAGGGCCTGGCATATACACACCACGCGGTGGTGGAGTTGGCCGTGTCAGGCGCATACCTTCTTCGCTGGAGATCCACTCTTCAGCAGGCTCAGCAATACGATAAAGCAAGGTCTCGAAATCTGTGCGATTTGTTCTCAAGACGAATGGCTCAGCCAACCAACGGATGATGTCGCGCCCGGTGACAGCCATGCGGTTCATAGTGCTGGCATAGACAGCTTCGTGGAAGTACTGCCAGAGCACCAGCTCTATCACGTCCCAGGCGTTTTGCGCGCCAAACTGAGCCTTGACATCCGGCGACTCTAGGACTTTGAAACTCTCAGCAAGTGCCTGGCTGGTTTCGATTCGTAAGACGTTGACATAGCCATAGGACGAGTTTTTCATGTTGTTGCGCAGATCGAGACCTGCCCGGCGCACAATGGCAATCGAGCCAAAGGTGGGATCGGTTGCCCGCTCACGTATCACCTCACTAATACGCTTATCGCGCCAGTATTTGGCTGTTTCAGCGATAAAGTGCTGGAAGAGGCCGTGAAACTCTGGATTGGAGCGCGCCCCTTGTCCTGGGTCAGAGCGTGTGTAGCCAAAGACGCGCTTGTAGGCTCTGAGACGGTCACGCATGTGGTAGCGCAAAATGCCGTGTTTATCGAAGCGGTAGAGACCGTAGGCACCCTCACCGCTCGAGATACGCAGCGTTCCAGCTTTGAATAGCTCCTGGAGCTTACCCATCACGCGAAACACGCCAAGACGCTCATGCATATAAATGTAGTACAGGTCGGCTGTTGCCAGGATACGCTCGCTGATAACGGTATCATCGTAGTTGACAACCCCTGGGGAGACCTGCGCTTGACCAAGATCGGCTGGAGCGTCCTTCCCCAGTCCTATCAGGTCGGCCAAACCGCCATCGGATGCCTGATTTTTGCCATTCTGAGAGGCATCGAACTGTCGTACCTGGTCATCAACCATCCGATTGAGTACCTCGGCCAGTTCTGGATTAGCGACTAGATCTGGCCCAAGCGCCTCAATGGTATTTTGCAATAGTGCTGCAACGCGGTCGTTACGTTGATCGTAATCTGATTGTTTAGGCATCGATTGCCTCCCATCGTCTATCTATTAGAACTTAAGCGTACATATGACAAAGCAAGGTTTTATCATGCTGCCAAATCTGCCAAAGCTTTCAGTTGCTCCAACAGGTTACCAAGCGCCCACCTCACACGCTCATTTGACAGAATCTGCCTCAGCATCGATTGATTCGTCGAATTGGCCGCTTCGAGAAGTTCGAGCAACCCTATGACTGGCACAATCGTCCAGAATAGGGTATCGGCTTCATCGAGTACGAAGTCTAGGCCAAATTGGCCCGATTCAACCAGGATTGCCGGCCCTTCAATGTTCGCAAAGCGATCCAGCCAGTCTGCCAGATCACGAACTGTAAAATCTGGAAGTTGTAAACCGAGATTCACGATGAAATTGTACAGCGCTAAGTTGTTCTGCGTGATAACGACATTGCCAAGAGCAACCTGAACTCTTGGTAATAGCGCGATCTGCTGACCATCCAGTTCACTAAATCTGGCAGCTCGCGAACGCTGCTCGCTTTCGGTAAACGCAACGGAATCCAAAGCAGCCTCGAAATCGACATTGCTTTGAGCAAGAACTGGGAGCACAATGTTAGCCCTCTCGACCTGCTCACTGAGCGAGAAAGTGGGAACGATTCGCACGGATCTGTTGAAGTCATTCCAAATGTTCCTCAAGATGCTTGTGTAATTCTTGAGCAATTGGAATCCAGCAGTTTGAGCCTCATCACCGATCGTGGTAACCAGCCTTGGATCATCCAGAAGACCTCTCCGCCCAAACTCAATCAGGTTTATATTAATAGCATTGAGGTAAGCTTCCACCCGTGTTTCACGCGGCTCATCCACTCGCCCAACCTCTTCCACGAAGGCATGAATTTCTGATTGTACCAGTGACCTGAGTGCTTCGACTTCTTCCTGATCAGCCTCCGGCATAAAGGTTTCCAATCCTGTTAGTATCTTGATAGCGTCTTCGGCAATGACACTGGCCTCACGATACAACGTAGCTTGCTTTGTTGACAGTTGTCCAACTAAGCCATTTGAACTGCCATTACTGGACGAGCTACCAGTGTATGGTATAATACTGCCTCCCCTATTAAGCGATATCACACCCCGCTGAGGCATATCTACCACCTCACCGCTCGCGGTAGTGGGAAAGGCGGCGTTGAGAGCTGTAATAAAATTTCGTGTACTTCCCCGACCAAGAGCTCGTCCAAGTACCTTGGACATTGCACTTTCTACCTGAAGCTCCAATCTATTACCACCACCATTGGCGGACCGGCCGTTGCCATTATCAAAAGCTGTTCGTTGATTGCCTGCAAAGCGGCTAAAACTATTGACAAAGTCGTTGAGGATTTGATCTGTCTTACCCAGGAGACCTCCTCCCGGCACAGGTTTGGTCGGATAGAGAAGGTTCATGACTGCACCGCGCATAGTACGAAACAGTCTGGCACGTCCAAGGAATACTGCCCTACTTGGAGTAACTGCCATTTCGCTCACCTCTTTTTATCTGCAATGCCTTAGATCTGAATAGTCTCCGGCTGCTGCTGTATGACGGTCGCATTCAAGTTGTTGTATAGTGTTTGCAATTGTCTGTGTACGAAGAAAAGTGCAGAAGTTGCTACCGCAATTTGTTGTGGGTCACCACCTGTTAAGATGTGTTGAGTTTGACCAACAAACGCGTTAGTAGCTTTTTCCCAGTCACTGATCAGTTTATCGACTGTTAATTTGGCTAAACGCATTTGGTCTTTGGGATCATCCAATGGCCCCTGCAGCAACTTCTCCGTTAGCTGTATCTCCTTTTTTGTTAATTGCCCTCGCAGCCAAAACAATTCATCAGCAATTGGGGCCGAAGTCGACCCTGAAAGGGACCCGCCTGATGCCGAAGGGTATTGACCTGACCCCAAAATTGGCGGAGGTGTCAACGAGCTTCCAGTTGCCGATGATACACCAGGTGCAGGAATGAGGCCCTTGAATAACTGGTTCACTGCATCTTCCACAACCGTTTGCATCGAAGCTTGCATATGGTCGGTAGCTGCTTGAATTGAGGCTTGTGTCTGAGTAGCAAAGTCTGTGAAACGCCCCTGCATTTCTTTAAAATGCTCTGTCAGGTTCGCTACGTCATCCACAAGTTGCTGGTTTGTATCAGAACTGCTAGCCATGCTTGTAGCTCCTTGGAACATTATTTGAGATTGAGAAGTTCCTCCGATAACATCTTGCACATCTCTAATCAGTTTGGATAGCTGTTCCATGGCATCCTGAAGTTTTTTCTCTTCATCGGGAGCAACCTGCAGACTAAGGTTGGACATGTACGCATACTGTTCCCTTGTAAACCCACGGTAACTCTCTAACAAGCAGATTGCTTTCACAAGTCCAGCAGGGGTAGGACTTGTTTCCTGTACTTGTTTCAGGGCGGTCTCCTCTATATTACCCAGGATTGTAAATCTTGTAGTCAATTCCACATTTTTGTCCTGGTATCGAGTTTGTAGTTGCCTTTTCAATTGCTTGCTGGCATTGATCATAGCATTCAATGCCTTCATTAGTGAATCATGGTTGCTTTTAGCACTGGCCTCGGCGCTTGTATCAGTAGTCATATCTTATCGCCTCCCTAATGTTCGGTAAAAATTGTCGGTAATCGCTTGTGGTGTTGCCAGGCGGTTATCAAGGGCGAAACGGGCAGCACCGATCATGAAACGGGCGGGTACTGCGCCGATTTCTTTACCGGCTGCCAATTGGCGACCGGCTTGCTCAACAATCGTCATTTCTGTTGGGCCAAACTTGAGCGTCTGGGCAAGGCTCTTGTTGGCAAACTGTCGATAGGGCTGGAAAGCCATGGTATCCACCGCCAGTTCGCTTGCCTTCTGGAACGTTTCCATGATAGGCAGTGGGATGTCTGCCGGTGTAAGACGTGGATAAAGGCGCTGCCAGACACGCCGTAAATCAGCGGCCATCTTCTCCAAACCCATCCTGCGTAGTAATATCAAGCTGATCAGTACACGCAGGTAAGGAGTGGGGTGAACGCCCATTGGATTGAACTTCAACGTGCTGGCAGGAGCACGCCCGACCACGTCCATCAGTGATTCGGCGGCGGCGGGGCCACCCAGCAGGAGCGCGAACATGTCAGCCATCATTTCTTTATGCCAGCGCGCCCACACCCGTGCTACTCTGGGGGCGATACGCCCTTCGCCGGTTAAACGCCGGTAAATGTGACCAGGCATCTCGTCCCACAGGCCAAGATCTGCCTGTAGATTATGTGACACCTCGTGCAGAACGCTGGACAAGGCCCAGACATTATCTAGCCGGTGTTGTGGCAGCATAATCAGTGGAAAGAGATTTTTATTATATCGAAGTCTTGGCAGCGGTACCCCACGCCGGAAGGTTGCCGGCGAAAAACCACTATTGGCATAACTGAAAGGCAACAGGCTGGGTATTGGTTGTGCCGTACCGATAGCAATAAACAGATCTTCATAGCAGTTGGCACAGATACGATCAACTGAGAGCAGCCGCTCACTAAAGTTAGAGAGACGCTGGACAAACAGGTCGAAGTAGAAATCCCAGATGCCTTCTACATAGAGCACGCGGTTACTGGCAACCTCTTTGCGCTCCAGGAGAACGCGCAGGCGTTCGCTCGTTGGCTCACGTTTCGCAGTACTGGCAGCGGCTCCAACCCAACGCATCATTTCGTCCAGTTTGATACGTAGTCCATCGATAAAGCGATTGACGGCCTTGATATGCTCCTCGCCTGGCGCGGCAGGACCCGTCCCAAACTCATCCTTGGTGAATGGACGCAGCGATCTGGCATGGCGATCAAGGTTAATCCCCTGAATGGTCAGCCAGTTATCGAGCAGACGCTGCTCTCCTGGAGTCGGCGCTTCCCTCCCCGTTCCTGGTACCCCGCTCGGTGTAGCCTGGGCCGTTGATGTACCCGGTCTACTCAAACGTGTAGCAGGACGAGCAGGGCGCGGTCGACCAGCGAGCGAAGGTTCTTCGATAGCCGTAAGGATCTGATCGAGGTCGTCATCCCAGTCGCCACGATCTTCAGGCCGCTGTCCATTGCGCGTATTATGATTTGTGGCTCCCGTCGTTGCCATGTTGGTTGCTTTCCTACTATGATTGGACTATGTATCGGTTATACTCGCACCTGTCGTCTACGCGGCAAAGGACGCAGAGGTAGTCTGCCACGGGGTCTGGCTGCCTGCGCGCGAACGCGCAAGGCCATATTACGCTGAACCGCTTTGCGCACTCTGCGTGGATTGTTCATCACGCGGTTGGTTGCAACAGCCATTGCTTGTACCGCTAATGGAGAGGTCAACCTTTGGATACGGGATGCCCGATTCAGGATTGCGACAGCAAGGCGGTTAATCGTTGGCAAAAGTCGCAGAAGTTCGCGACCGCCCTGACCTTGTCGTCGTAGTGTCTTTACCAGACGCACATTCGCCTGAACGAGAGCTGGTGTGACAGGGAGCACACTGCGACGTGCGCGCATTACCCTGATGGTCAGAGGAATGGTTGCTCCAATTTCGGCTTCGGCTTCCGCTTCGGTTGGAGCGCCAACAGCATTAGCCGCCAACAACTCCGAGAGCAGCGCCTCGTGTACTTCTGGATGTTCCGCTTCTCCAGTTTCGGCGTAGGTATTGGTGAAGTGATTTTCCATCGCTGCCACTTCCATCTCGGCTTCGCTCACCAGCGAGCCGACAAGTTTCCCAGCAAGTGGAGCAGCTATTGCTCCCACGCCTGGAATCATGCCAACAAGGGCTTTCGCTGCGAAAGGCGCGAATCGCTTGGCAAGTGGAGCAACTACGCGGGAGACTCTCCTGATAGCCCGGCCAATTCTTTTGAAGAAGAGGTCAGCTTCGTACTCATCCTCGAACTCGTGACCGATCTCACCTCCGCCAAGGAGACTACCGATACCGCCGAGAATGTTGCCGAGCAGCCCTTCAAACTCCTCTTCCGTGGCTTCATCTTCATACTCGTATTCAAGTTCATGGCCGGTCTCACCTTCGCCCAAGAGACCACCAAGGCCGCTGATGATGTTGCCCAACAGGCCTTCGTATTCGAGTTCCGGGTTACTGTAGGGATTAGCTTCATCTTCATACTCGTATTCAAATTCGTGGCCGACCTCACCTCCGCCCAAGAGACCACCAAGGCCGCTGATGATGTTGCCCAACAGGCCTTCGTATTCGAGTTCCGGGTTACTGTAGGGATTAGCTTCATCTTCATACTCGTATTCAAATTCAGGGTTACTGTATTGACTTTCTGGACTACTGTAATGCACCGCTTCGTGAGCGATGGGTGCCTCAAAAAGTGCCATAATGAGACCTCTCTTCCTTTGTTTCAAGCCCTCACATGACGGCGTGGGCCAGAAACTGTTCTACCTGGCATGCCATGTTGTGGACGGGCTACTGGTCTACCCGGAGTGATCGGACGCGGACGAGAAACTTGTCCCCCTGCAATGGGTGAACGCATAGGAGCTGGTCCCCCTGGAACCCTCATGCCTGCGGGTCTTCTCATCCCCATTGGTGCTCTCATACCTGGACGGATGCCAGGTCTAGCCGGCATTCTCATACCCGGACGTACACTGGGTCGGTACGTGCCAGGACGATAGAATCGCCTGCCTGGCACTCTCATACCCGGACGCATGCCGGGGCGAGCGACTGGGCCACCCGGTGCGACGGTCTGCTGACGTACGATCATATTGCGGGTAAGAGCCTGCCGGCAGATGTGCGGCGTTGTCAGAACCCGTGCAGCCTGGCCTTTCATGACATTGGCGGCGATCGCAGGTGTAACTGGCTGCCCGCTGCGCTGCATAGCTCCAAGGGTGGAAACTGTGCGGCGTTGTACACTGGGCATAACACGCAGGAGTTGACGTCCAGGAGCACCCTGGCGATGAAGATTCAGCACGAGCTGGGCGTTGACGCGCAACAATGCCGGGGTGAGCCGGCGAATACCAATTCTGCCACCCATGACTCTCATCGATATGGGCAATGCCGCACCCAGCAGAGCCTGAGCTTCACTCTCACTCTCCGTATGAGATGCCTCTGCTGCCATCACTTCGGTTAAAGCTGCTTGATGGGCCACTTCGTTGGCAGCAACCTCCGTCTCAAATTCATTGGCACCAAAGAGATGGGCTTCCTGGGCGGCTGCCTCGCTCTCTCCCTGCGCAAATGCTCTTCCTAACTGATGAAACAGAGCGGATATTTGCTGATTACGCGATCCCATTTGTCGGGGGCGACTCGCAGAGCGACGAGGAGCCGGTCGGCGTCTTCCTCCGCTGATAAGATTTCTACCAATTCTAACGGCGTGTGGCAGCAGTTTCGTTGCCGCCTTTGCTACTAATGGAAAAAAGCGATCGGCTTCGTCCTCCCATTCCATCTCGGGATTGGAGTAGGGATTGGAGTACTGGCTACCCTCATGCATCTCCCATTCCATTTCGGGATTGGAGTACTGGCTACCCTCATGCATCTCCCATTCCATCTCGGGATTGGAGTATTGACTGCCCTCGTGCATCTCCCACTCCATCTCTGGGTTAGAGTATGGGTTGCCCTCGTGCATCTCCCATTCCATCTCTGGGTTAGAGTATGGGTTGCTATATTGGCTGCTCTCGTGCATCTCCCATTCCATCTCTGGGTTAGAGTATGGGTTGCCCTCGTGCATCTCCCATTCCATCTCTGGGTTAGAGTATGGATTACTATAGTAACTGCCTTCATGGGTTTCCCATTCCTCCTCCATTTCAGGATTGGAGTACGGGTTGCTGTAGTGACTGCTCTCATGCATCTCCCATTCTTCCTCCATTTCTGGACTCGAATAAGGGCTGCCTTCGTGGGCTTCCCATTCCTCCTCCATTTCAGGATTGGAGTACGGATTGCTGTAGTGAGTGCCCTCGTGCATCTCCCATTCCTCCTCCATTTCTGGACTCGAATAAGGGCTGCCTTCGTGGGCTTCCCATTCCTCCTCCATTTCAGGATTGGAGTACGGATTGCTGTAGTGGGCAGCCTCAAATTCCATTTCGCCTGCACTTGTTGTCATAATGTTGCCCTCCCGGTACGATCTCATGTACGCCATTCTACAGGCAGCAAGAGAAGGTTCCGTTACTCACTGGCTGTTCTACAATGCTTACGTTCAACAGTCCCCCTTTTCGTGATTTTTCAGAGCAGTGAAACCATGCAATGTTTGTTTTTTAAAGAGTGGTTTCATTCTCATCGATCGGGCCGGGATCACTGTACCCAGGTTCCCCATCCTTGAGTAAGCAGTCTTTAATGAACGTGTTCAGGTTTGGACCACCCTGCACGTAGGCTTCACGACCGCTTGCAAGGTGACGGATAAAACAGCGACCTACAGAGGTAGCTTCATCCACCGAGATTCTCAAAAGAAAATTACCGTCTGCCAGGCGAATTTCTTCGGCCGTATCAGCTCGAACAACCTGTAGCTGGGTAGCATCAGCCTTCAGATCGTACCAACATCGCACGAGCATGGAGAACGTTTTACTACTCATTACATCTTTACCGTCCATCATGGTCCGATGTGTTTTAGCATGAAATACCTGGCACATAGTTTCTCGCCACATCCGGTGGTATCTCTTGCACACTGTAACATGCAATGCTCTATATGCGTTCTACGATAGCTCTATTTTTGTTCTATTGAGGACGTTCAGGAAATTTCGCCTTTGAGGATTGTATTGAAGAGTTCAATTGTCTCGGGCATGGGCTGCACACCCAATTCTTCGTTCAGTATATATTGACAGCGGTGGAACTGGCGAAGAGCATCACTACGGCGTCCAAGAGCAAAGTATGCTCGTATCAGTTGTCTATGCGCGGCCTCGTCGCTCTGATTCTCTTTGAGAATCGCAATAGCCCATTGGAGTGTATCTTCATAGCGCCCCGCCTCCAGGTAATATCCAGCAAGTGCACTACACATAGAAAGATAGACATGGCTTAGTTGCTCACGCCGCATAAAAGACCAGTCGGCATATAAATCTTCAGTGAGATAAGGGCCAGTATAGAGTTGGCAGGCTTTCTCAAATTGTATAGCCATGTTATCACTGTTGGACTGCTGTCCCACCTGATAACATGCCAGGAACTCATCCACATCTATACGTAGTGAAATTGAGGGGTTTAGCTGGTAGATACGATTCTTACAGAGGATATAACCGCCGCCAGGATCACAGTCAAAGCCGCTGTTCAGAGAGCGGCGCAGGGCACTGACGGCAACTTGTAATTTATGGTGCGCCACATCTGGCTCATCTTCTGGCCATAGCGTCGCCATTAGTGTATCTACCGAAGCGCGATATCCCTGTTGAGTCATGAGATAGCGCAGAATAGTCTGCCCATTGCGATTGGAACAGAGGACGACAGGGAGGCCAGCCCTCTTGACGGTAAAACCGCCAAAGCAAGTAATGGAGAGGGCTGGTAAGGCTTCGTTCTCTTCAACTCTTGCAGAAATAGGTAAAGAATGTTGAGCTTCTTCAAATGCTACTGTTGGTGCTGGAAAAGGTGCTGGCGTTTGATCTTTCGCAGGCGGCTTTTCCAGGACAGGTTGTTTCGTCTTAAGAGTGTGTGACTCTTTCATCAGAGCGGGAAGAAGGGTTGCCAGTGAAGCAATACGCGACTGCTGCTCTGCATCGAGCTGTACAAAGCGTTTGCTCGCTTCCAAGAGTTCCTGTTGAGCGCCCCAATAGGCAATGTGACCTTGAGTCAAAGCATCCAGCAAGCCAGCAAGAGATACCCAATCGCCATCAAGTTTTTCGCGAGCCAGGGTAAAATATACTACTCCTTCAACATATTGCCCTTCTAGAACAGAATGCAATCCACGTTCGAGCAAGAGCTCAGGAGATAGGTATTCGAACTCAATGTTTGGCTCATATTGCTCAGATGATTGCGAAGAACTCATCCCTGATCTCCAGGATATTCAAAGAGATGTATCTACGCAGCAGCTTACAACGAATACGCGCTAAAAATTGGAGTTTAGACTATTTTTATAGAGTTTTTTGATACGCCATTATCTTGACGTGTGCTTCTTACTTTTTTGGGGTATTGTTAAGTTCAGAGGAAGACTATTACCTTATTTCTTCGCGTGTACTTACACCAGCTTCCGCGAATGTAGCCATCTCAGCGTGTGCACGCAGCGCTGCCTCAATGATGCTCATCGCCAGTACGGCTCCAGTCCCTTCTCCAAGCCTGAGGTTAAGATCGAGAAGAGCGGAGAGTCCAAGCCTCTCGAGAATCAAGCGGTGCCCCTGTTCTACTGAGACATGTCCGGCGAACAGATACTTGCTAATCACCGGGTTGAGTTCAACTGCAACCAGCGCCGCAGCGCCTGAAATGAAGCCATCGATCACTACAGGTATGCGCTGCGAGGCAGCAGCTATGATTACACCAACCAGGCCAGCAATTTCTAATCCGCCTACTTTCATCAGAACGTCGAGGGGGTCCTGGGGGTTGGGTATATTGCGTTCGATCGCCTTTTCAATCACCTGTATTTTATGAGCCAGTTGCTCATCATCGATCCCAGTTCCGCGCCCGGTGACAAGGATCGCAGGCATTTGCAGCAGTACGGCGGCGATTGCGCTCGAAGCTGTCGTGTTGCCAATACCCATGTCTCCGGTAGCCACGAGGTCGATGCCCTGGTCTAGTTGGTTATCAAAAACATCGATACCGACCTGGATCGCTTCCAGCATTTGTGCCTGTGTCATAGCCGGTTCCAGAACCATATTGGCTGTACCAAAGGCCACTTTCCGCGAGAGTAAGCCTGGATGAGAGAGATCAGCTGCTACTCCGACATCAACAACGATAACCTTCGCCCCGATGTAATGAGCGAGGGCATTGATAGCTGCTCCATCCCGCAGGAAATTATAGACCATTTGCTGCGTCACAGCGGAAGGATAAGCGCTTACACCCTCTCTTGCGACACCATGATCTCCTGCCATAATGATGACCGCTTTTTGTTTTATGTTTGGTAGGGGTTGCCTGGTGATACCAGCCATTTGAATGGCGATGTCTTCGAGCATCCCAAGACTGCCCGCTGGCTTTGTTAACTCTTGCTGGCGAGAGCGCGCTGACTCCATTGCAGCCGTATCAAGTGGTGTAGCACTAGCTATTCTGTCAAGTATATGTTGCATCATGTCGTCCTTCTTCTGTTGTAAGCTGGAGGGGAGGAATGTCAATTTCATTGACACATTAGCCTCTAGTAGTGCATTCTATAGTCAAGTGACCCCACGGCTAAAGCCGGAGGCT
>Ga0070706_100000869_pt1 | contig 33228 bp, 32 predicted proteins | sample KBSK5501metaG_FD_65476 | JGI IMG/M metagenome (GOLD analysis project Ga0070706, IMG submission 65476) | Corn, switchgrass and miscanthus rhizosphere microbial communities from Kellogg Biological Station, Michigan, USA - KBS K5-50-1 metaG | ecosystem: Host-associated > Plants > Roots >... | reverse complement strand
TTTCTTTCTGCGAGAACGGCTCAGAGCGACTGGAACGTCGCGGCACAAACGGCACTACCGCACCCTTTGTTCTTGCCGTCGTCGTTCTTGTCACGATCCAGGTCGCGGGAGTTCTCCTGGGTTCCCGGCCTGCGGAACTGACAAAGATACGTACAGCTCCGGGACTAGGAAAGGATCATTCTCATTCAATTCGCGGTTGGTCGGCCCACCAGAAAGATGCTGTTCTCCGGGCGATGGCGCGGCTGGGTGGGCACAATTCTGGGCACAGTGTTGACTCACTCTCTCTAGAGAAGAGCAGCGCAGTGCTGCTAACCGCCTGAATAAGGAGAGGAAACATTGGTGGGCGTTGAATCGAAAGCTACTTGTCGCTGATCCCTAAAGACTTATCCCAGCGCTTATCGATTTTTCCATCAATACTGCTGAAACAGAATACACAATTTCTGTAGCTGTTTTCGATGCTTTGTAGCTTTTTCGGTCTCGGAGAGAGTCGCGGAAGCGGGGGGTCTCCGCCAGCTTCCGGTCCTCCTTGCACCCAACACCGCCAGGCTTCATACTCCGACCATGACACTCAAGAATGCTGCATTGCTGGCACTGATCGGAACGATTCTGGCAACCGTTCTCTTAGTGTGGACGTTCGTCTTTACCGCCCTCAATGTCCTGCGGGGATTGGCTCCTCCGGCGATGCTGTTTCCGTGGTTCGTCTATGCGTTTGCTTGTTTCAGCATGGCTGTGTTCTTTTGCGTGTTCTACAAAGCGCAATCATGATTTTGCCGAAGGATGGTGCAGTCTTTGACAAATGTCTTGTGCATGGTTTTGACAGGATCGCAGCATTCATGCGTGGGGATTCATTTTCCCACGGCTGGTCTGCCTTGGGTGATCCATACGGGAAGGTGATTTTACGGGGATTTGGCTGCCCGGAGGGGTTATGCGCGGCGAGGGCGTGGCAGACTGTCAAGGCGGCTCTTGGGGCCAACCTGCGTAGCATTGTGCAAAGTAGCTGCCACCGGGCATGGATGGATCTCTCTAATGCCATTTAGGGTTCTTCAGACACCTCAATCAGGTTGCCTTCCAAGTCCCGCATTTCAAAGTAGTGGGTTCCCTGTCGATCCGCCTGAATATCTCCGACTTTCACGCCCCGAGAACTCAAGACCTCTCTCGCCTTCTTGACGTCGGAAGCGTACAGCATCGGTGTCGTCCCATCGGTTGGTTTGCCGCGAGGCCCGAGGGCAATGGCTGTCTGATCCTTTTTCGAAAATCCTAAGGCCACACATCTCTCAGCGTCATCCATCTCGACTGGAACCTTCTGAAGCCCCAGCTTTTCGATGTACCAAGCGGTTGCCGCCGTCAGATCGAGCACTCCGATGTAGAAGGAATCCGCAATGGCTAGCAGAGACATGGGTTGGATTTAAGTGTTCAATGCCGTAGAGGTCAAGTGGAACTTCAAACGGCGGGAGCCGACGAGTTGAGGTCGTCACCTGCGGTTCCGGGGTTCACCCACAAGCCCGAACGTCTTGTCCGCCGCTAGTATTACGCGGGCTGCACACAAATCAGAAGAGGGAGGAATGAAGCAAGGACTGAGGATCTGCGCGGCGCCGTTGAGACCATTAGCAGGCCAGCAGAAGACAAAATTGACCAGAAGTCCCCGGTAAATCCCCCGGGTATGAGCGAGTCTCCAGATGCGAAGGTTAATTAAGTGTATGAAAATGATTGGTGGGCAGTGCAGGACTCGAACCTGCGACCTCCTGCTTGTAAGGCAGGCGCTCTAACCAGCTGAGCTAACCGCCCCCGGAATAATCATGATCTCGAATGATATATCAGCACTGCTCGCTTTTGTGGAGACTACCGTGCGCCTGCACTCGCGCAAATGTCTAAGGCTTACACTCCTGGAGTTCACGCAAATTAGGCTCGTGCCAAAGATCGTAACGCACGAACGCCTTTCTGACCACGTTCTCACGCCGGCAGTCGCCTAGTTCTCGCAGCGAACAGTGACCTGGTGCGTCTGTCCAGCGGATGTCTGATGCTCATATATCACGAGATGTACCAACCCCGAGTAGTCCTCGCCTACTTTATGCATGTCGGCGTGGTCGGCTGGGCAGGAGACCGAGAACGGGCAGGCGAACAGAAGTGTTGCCAAGCTTATTACGGTGATGGATACCTTCAGTGATTTCATACTCTAGCTGTTTCATACCACCGAATTTGCCGGCGAGCGACTTACGGCGGTTCCGAAGGCAACCATGCCGAAAGTTATGTACTTCTGATTAAAGAGGTACGCCGCGCTCGTCGGAGCGCCTGTCCCTGCTAGACTGGCGCGGTGCGCCGCCTGATCATCAATGCTGACGATTTTGGGCTGACGGCGGGGGTGAATCGCGCCATCGTGCAAGCACACGAAGGTGGGATCGTAACCTCGGCTACGTTGATGGCCAATGGCCGGGCATTTGATGAGGCAGTTTCATTGGCCCAGTCCCGGCCTCGACTGGGTGTGGGCTGTCACATCGTGCTGGTGGACGGCACTCCGTTGCTCCGGCAAACTACGATGCACAGTCTGCTTGATCCCAGCAGCAGTACCCCTGCAACTCCACGCTTCCGCGAAGGACTCAGCAAGTTTGCCGCGCTCGCCCTGCTCGGCCGGCTGGCTGCGGATGAGATCGAAGCCGAAGCTGCGGCTCAAATCGGCAAGCTGCAATCGTCAGGGATTGCAGTTACTCACCTGGATTCGCACAAACACACACACGCGTTCCCGCAAGTATTCAAGCCGCTGTTGCGCGCGGCCCAGTCCTGTGGCGTCAAGGCAATACGGAATCCGTTTGAGCGAATCCGCGGTTCGCAGCTGGCCGCGCGCCCGAGCTTGTGGCGGCGCTGGACCGAGGTGGGAATTTTGCGAAGTCTGGCGAAGCAATTTCGCGAGGCGGTGCGGCAGGCCGGCATGGTTACGCCGGATGGAACCTTCGCCATCGTGGCCACCGGCGCGCTCGATGACCGATTGCTCCGTCTCATGGTAAGGAATCTTCCAGACGGAATTTGGGAACTGGTTTGTCACCCGGGTTATAACGACGCTGATCTGCAACACATTCCCACCCGCCTTCGGGAATCCCGCGAGCAGGAGTTGCGCCTTCTCACTTCACCCTCAACTCGTGACCTACTGGCGGCGACTGGGGTCGAGGTCATCTCCTACAGAGACTTAGCGGCGTGGCGTGCGGATAAATAACCCCGACCGCCGAGCCATCGGCGGAAGTCCGACCGACCATCCCTGACATCGGGGCTGAAACCCCTAAACTATGATTTAATGCTAGAAGTTCAGTAGGGTAGGGTGTGTCTACATCCCCATGGCGAAGGAACCAGAGCCCCGAGTCGACGTGAACCTTCCGATCCGAGTGTTTGGGATGGACGCGGAAGGCCGGCCCTTTTCCCAAAAAGCCCACGCCCGGAATATCAGCCTGCATGGCGCTAAGGTGGTCGGGCTGGAAAGGCAGTTAAAGCCGGGAGACGTCGTGGGGGTACAATCCGGCGACCAAAAAACCCGCTGTAAGGTTATGTGGGTAGTCGATGCCGGTCCGGTTCAGAAGATCGAAGCGGGAGTAAAAATGGTTGAGGGGCAGCCATGCCCCTGGCAAAGCGAAATGGAGACGCCGCAAACAGCGGCACCCGCTCCCCGCAGTGCGCCGCCCGCGGAAGACAAGAGAAAGTTCCCACGGCAGAAGGTTCCCTTCCCCATCGAAATCCGAGATGAGAAGGGCGGCGGCGCGCCCATGAAAACCAAGGTGGCAGACGTAAACGGCCGCGGATGTTATGTCGAGACAATGCTCCCTCTCCCGGTAGGAAAAATCCTAACCATCACGCTCTGGCTGGGTCCTGAAAAGGTTGCCACTCCTGCCATTGTCAGGACCTGTGATGGTGGAGTGGGCATGGGCATTGAGTTCACAGGCCTCGACCCAGCAATCCAGGAACGATTGCAGCAGCAGGTCGACGCCATGGCCGCCGACTCGGAGCCCTCCAAGAACGTGCAGGGCGCGTTCTAGTACGGTTTTTTTCTCTTCCCACATAACACATTCAGTCAAAATCTGAATCCCGGCCGCGATCCGGCCATCGAATGTGAGGAGCCAGGACGCTGATGCGGAAGGGACGGGCATGAAGATCGGCATTACGTGCTATCCGACCTACGGCGGCAGCGGCGTAGTCGCGACCGAACTGGGGCTGGAACTGGCGGAACGCGATCACGAGGTTCATTTTATCTCTTACGCGCAGCCCATTCGGCTGACCGGCCCCCATCCCAACATTCACTACCATGAAGTAGAAGTCTCACGGTACCCGCTGTTCGACTACCCTCCGTATGACCTGGCCCTGGCTTCGAGGATGGCAGAAGTGGCCGAGCTTTACGACCTCGATCTGCTACATGTGCACTATGCGATTCCGCATTCGGTGAGCGCTCTGCTGGCGCGCCAGATGATGGCGGCCAAGCCGCGCGGACGAAAGCTTCCGTTCGTGACCACGTTGCACGGAACCGACATCACGCTGGTGGGGCTCGACCGCTCCTATCTTCCTATCACCCGCTTCTCGATTGAGCAGAGCGACGGCGTGACCGCGATCTCGCAATATCTGCAAGAGCGCACGCTGCGGGAATTCGACATTCGCAACAATATTAAGGTGATTTACAACTTCGTGAATTGCGACGTGTACGTCCGGGGCGAGAACGCCAAGGAGTTAAAGAAAGAGTACGCTCCCGGCGGCGAGCGCTTGCTGGTGCATCTATCCAATTTTCGTCCCGTTAAACGCGTGACGGATTGCATCGAGGTCTTTGACCGGGTACGCAAGCAGATTCCCTCCAAGCTGCTGATGATCGGTGACGGACCCGACCGCTCGCGTGCCGAATGGCTGGCGGTACAGAAAGGCATTCACAACGACGTGATTTTTCTGGGCAAGCAGGAGCAGGTGCAGGAGAAGCTGTCTCTCGCCGACATCCTGCTGTTGCCAAGCGAATTGGAATCGTTCGGGCTGGCGGCGCTGGAAGGCATGGCGTGTGAGGTCGTCCCTATCGCCACGCGAGTGGGCGGCATTCCGGAATTGATCGAGCATGGGAAAAGCGGGTGCCTGGCAGAAGTCGGCGATGTGGACACCATGGCGCGCTATGTCATCGAACTGTTAAACGATGAGAAGGCGTTGCAGCAAATGGCCAAGGCCAGCCGGGCGGTGGCGCAATCGCGTTTCTGCGCCAGCAGGATCATCCCGCAGTATGAGGAGTTTTACCGCCGCGTGTTGGAACGAGCTTCGTAGAAAGCTTCCGGAATCGCGCCTGTCCCTTGCAGGACGGGGAGCCGCAATCTGACCAGAGTTCCCGTCCCCTCGCGGCTGTCAATGGTCATGCGGGCGGTGTCGCCGTAGAGAACCTTCAACCGCTCCGCCACATTGGCCATGCCGATGCCGTTTCCGCCCAAGCCAGTCGGCCGCTCCAGCAGATTGGCCGAACCCATTCCCACGCCATCGTCCTCGACTTCAATGATCAGATGCGAGTCGGTAAGCCGACTGCGCAAGTAGATGCTGCCGCCGTCGATCTTCGATGACAAGCCGTGCTTGATGGAATTCTCCACCAACGGCTGTAGCAACATGCTTGGGACCATGGTGTCGAGGGACGAGGTTTCGAGTTCCTTCACCACTCGCAGTTTGTCACGGCCGAAGCGGACTACCTCGATGTCGAGATAGTTGTCGATGAATTCCATTTCTTCGCGAAGCGGCACAAAGGCATCGCTGCTGTTGAGCAGGCGGCGCAGAATGTTGGCCAGCTTGATGATCAGTTGGCGGGCGGTGTCGGGATCAAAGCGAACCAGGGAGGAGACCGAGTTCAGGGTATTAAAAAGGAAGTGGGGGTTGATCTGGTTCTGCAGCGCCTCCATGCGCGAGTGCAGCAACAGGCGCTCTTGCTCTTCCAGCTTGATTTGAATGCGCACGCTGTTCCAGATTTTGAGTTCAGTCCCGATGACAATGACCGAGGAAGCGTAGATTGCGATTTTTACCAACCAGGTCGGACTTTCCAGGCTGAAAGCGGCATGCGGCAGGAAACGCGAAAGCTCGGTTTGCACAAAGCGCAAGCCCACAATCGTGACAAAAAACATAGTCTGCCATTCAAACGGGTGGGGCTTGGGCAGGTTACGCCTGATCCACCGGTAAATGCTCAGATCAACACCCGGGGAAAACGACCAGATGTCTTCGCGATTGGGAGCGAAATTGCGCAATTGTCCCGCCACAAACCCGCACAGCACGTTGAATGGCAGCGTCGCCCATTCGCCATGCCAAAGTGCGGGGAGAGCCAGGAGAACCCCGCCCAGCACACCCGTAAATCGCCCGCCGATCACGCCCAGCAGCACAGTGGTCTCAAAGGACAAATCCCCGGGAAGAAAGCTCTTGACGTTGATGCGGATCCAGACGCCCAGAGCTAGGGGAATGCCGATCCAAAGCACCAGGTAGATTTTCTGTTTCCAATTGCGCTCGTCGCGGAACAGCAGAGACTTGAACTCGACCGAGCGGCCGAGAATGCTAGCGGCCGAGGCGGCTACGCCCACCTTGATTAGCAGGTCAATAAGGATGAGGCGCTGTTCCATAAGCTCCGCTGAGGGAAATGTAGCACGAAGAGCTAAAGCCGGCGGCACTACCTAGTACGGCCCGATGATTCCGCCGATCTGGCGCGAGGCCGGCGGTTTGGCATTTTTCTTTTGTCCGTCGATGACTTCCAGGTACTTCAACCCAGATCCGGTGTTGAACAGAACAACCTGGTCTTCGGCGACGAAGAACCCGCGGGCACGCAATTTGCGATAAGCGACCAGCGACGCTGCTCCTTCCGGAGCGGCAAAAACTCCTTCCACCGCAGCCCAGTGCCGCACTGCTTCCATTATTTCTGTGTCGGTCGCGGACAAGGCCATGCCACAACTTTTCTTCAGAATATCGAGCAGGAGGTAATCTCCATAGGCTTTGGGGACGCGGAGACCGGCTGCCAAAGTGGAAGCCTCGGGCCAGAATTCGGAGTTGGACTTACCTTCATCCCACGCTTTAACAATCGGGGCGCAACCAGCGGATTGCACGGAGACCAGCTTGGGACGCTCGGCTCCAATCCATCCCAGTGATTCCATTTCCTCAAACGCCTTCCACATGCCAATGAGGCCAACGCCGCCGCCCGTGGGGTAAATGATCCCCCGTGGCAGCTTCCAGTTGAGCTGCTCGGCGATCTCGTACCCCATGGTCTTTTTGCCTTCAACCCGGAAAGGTTCTTTCAAGGTAGAGACGTCAAACCAGCCTTCTTTGTCTTTGCGCTCGCCCACCAGGCGGGCACAGTCGCTGATGAGACCGTCGACCAGCGTCACCTCTGCGCCGTAGCTTGCGCACTCCACCCGATTGGCAAAGGGCACATCCCGGGGCATGAAAATGTGCGCTTCCAGACCGGCGGCGGCGGCATAAGCAGCCAAGGCGCTGGCCGCGTTTCCAGCCGACGGAATCGCCAGCTTCTTAAGACCGTATGCCTTGGCCATGGTGACGGCGGCAGACAGGCCGCGCGCTTTGAAAGAACCGGTCGGGTTCAGACCTTCGTCCTTAATATAAACACCCGGAAATTCCCGGCTGGGCAACATCGGAGTAAAACCCTCACCCAACGACACGGGAGTGCCATCGGGCAGGACCTCAGCGTAGCGCCACATGACTGCGGGGCGGGTCCGCAAGGAGTCGCGGTTAAAGTTTTGCTTTAGGTTTCCCAGGTCATAGCGAACATAGAGCACGCCGCCATCCTTGGGACATATGGTCTGCGGATGGTCTGCGGTGAGGTGTGCACCACATTTGGTGCACTCAAGGTAGGCGATGGGGGACACCAAGAGAGTTTAGCAGGAGGAGCATTTGGCAGATTAATCGCAGAGATCAGTAAGCCGACGGTAAGGCCTCGACATCGCTAGGGCGATGCTTAGCTTCTGGACAAGAACCCGACCAACAAATACAACATTTGCCATCTGACTGGCGGCATCTTGCAGGTAAATATGCATGGGGTGACGTCGAAAGCCCGGCCTGGCTATGAACAGGTCGTAGCTCCCTAATCTCAAAGCGACGGAAAATCTGCCATCTGCGCAGGTTTCGAGTTTTTTTGCAGCCGCCTTTGGTACCGGGGAGAGCTTGATCTGCGCGTGGGGAACTGGGACTCCACTCTGATCTGTTACTTCGATGATCACAGACGCGGCAGTGCTCTTCGCCTGTGCTGCGACAGCGACCGCTAACGATAGACCAAGGTAGAAGAGCAAGGCAGACCATGGAAATTGACTCTGGTCGCCGTACTTTTTCGAGAAGACTACTCCGGCAGGCGTTTCAGCAATGCGTTTGCTTTGCGGAACCAGGGTCGTTCGCGGCGGCGCAAATATCCCGGCATGTTGGGCTTCTTCGCCAGAATTTGCTGGGCCCACTGGCGCGCTTCGGCGCTGCGTTGCTGAGATGCGAGAAAGCAGGCGTAGTTGTAGTAGGTCTCCGACGAGGTGGAAATTTTGGTCACTTGCTGGAACAGCGCGCCGGCCCGCTCCGGCTGGCCAGTATTGGCGTAAGCATGGGCCAGCAATCCGGCGGCACCATGAAAGTCATAGGTCGGATCGCTTGCCGTCACCCGTTCGAGGTCTGGCAGCGCGGCCGCGAAATCGCCCATTTGGATGGCGGCGATTCCGCGACGGTAGAACGGATCCGGGGAGTCGGTGCGGGACGAGATCGCCTTGTCATACGCTTGCCGCGCCCGCGCGAACCGCCCTTCTTCAAGGTACAAGTCGGCGAGTTCCTCATAATTTCCTGCGGAGGGATTGTCGAGAACGGCCGACTCCAGTTCGCGGATCCGTTTGCGGCGCGGGAACACCTTGAAGGACTGGCGCAACAGGCCGGCATCAGGAATTGCCTCAACCGCGATGTAGACCAAGGCTCCGAGCCAGCCACCGATGAGGATGATCCATAGCCAGAAGGTGTCCGGGCGGCGCCGGATAAAGTGAATAATGGCGAACGCCTGCAGCAGAATGCCCCACCACGAAAAAGCGAAAAGTAGTAGCGATCCCATGCGTCGATGCAGCAGTATAGTACGCGGCTTGAGCCGCAATGAAAACGGCAGGTGCGGTGGGGGTCCTGGGTCCAACCTCCTGCCAGCGCCGTTGCCGAGCCTTTGGCGATGCTAAAATCCTTGTAGTGAAGCCTCCCATCCGCCTGCTAGCCATCGATATTGACGGCACGCTGCTGAATCCCGAATTTCAGATCTCGCCGGCCGATATGGCGGCCTTGCGCCGGGCCCAAGCGGAAGGGGTTGAGGTAGTCGTAGTCACCGGACGGCGTCACACTTTTGCCCTGCCCATTGTGCAGCAACTTGGATTTGACCTGTGGGTCATCAGCTCCAACGGTGCGGTCACGCGATCGCTTGCGGGAGAAACCTTCCATCGTGACCTGCTCCCGGCTGGAACCTGCCGCAGACTCTGCGACAACATGCAGGAATTTCGCGGAAACACGGTCCTAACCTTCGATACCGAAGCCCAAGGCGCGATCGTGCTCGAGCACATGAACGAATTGAATGTGAGCATCCAGCGCTGGCTGGAAAAGAATCTGCAATACATTGCCTTCCTCATCCCCATTGAAAACTCGCTGACCAGCGATCCGGTACAAGCCATGTTCTGCGGGCCGATCCCGCGCATGCAGCAGGCGTTGGCCTCATTGGCGGCCAGTGGACTGGACAGAGACATTACCGTGCTTCGCACCGAATACCCGGTGCGCGACCTTTCCATTGTTGACGTGCTCAACCATGGATGTTCCAAGGGCCATGCCTTAGCGCGCTGGGCCAACTACCGCGGCATCCCCCGAGAACAGGTCATGGCCATTGGTGACAACTACAACGACATAGAAATGCTTGCCTTCGCGGGTGTGCCGTTTATCATGGGAAATGCGTCGGAGGAGTTGCGCCGCAACGGCTGGGCCGTAACCTTGTCGAATGACCAGAACGGTGTAGCGGCCGCCATTGAGCAGGTATTAGGAACGGGGGCGGGCGCAGGGTTTTGGTAGCGCCGCCGCCCCGGCGGCTGTTCCCTCGGACCAGCTCGGGACAGGCTCCGGGTGTCCCGCCGCACCGCAGGGGCACCAACACCGAGGACAAGATGCCCTCGGGACAGCCGACGAGACGCCGGCGCTACGAAAGAGAGCAATGCCGATGCTGAACAAACTCGGATTTGCACTGGGACTATTGCTCTGCGTGATCCCGGTTTTCGGCACCGACCTTGCCTTCCTGCACAACGGCTTTTCGGTTCGACATGAGCGGCGTGAGAACTTGGGCGCTGTCACTCGTCTTTATCTCGGCGCCGACAATTCCAGCTATGTCGACATTGCGACCGACCAGATCGAACGCTTTGAGAAGGATCTGTCGCCGTCCATTGCCATTGCTCCGCTGGCCGGCGTTGCCGCCGCGAAACCGCAGAATCTGAACGAGGTGATCAATACCATCAGCGACCGGCATCATATCGATCCCGACCTCATCAACAGCGTGATCCACGCGGAGAGCGGATTCAACCCTCGCGCCGTGTCCCCCAAAGGGGCACGAGGCCTGATGCAACTGATGCCGCAAACCGCCTCCAAGCTGGGGGTCTCCAATTCCTTCGACCCAGGGGCCAATGTGGAGGGAGGCACGCGCTATCTGAGCGAACTGCTGGAACTCTACAACTTCGATTTGATCAAAGCGCTGGCCGCCTACAATGCCGGGCCCGGGCGGGTGGAACAATATCGCGGCGTGCCGCCGTACTACGAGACGCGCGCCTACGTGGCAAAAATAGTTCGCGACTTTAATCGCAAGAAGCTGGCCCAGCGTAAAGCGGCGGCAGTCGCGGCCAAAACCAACCGAACCAAGAAGGCGCCCGAGCCGCCCGCCATGGTGAAGCAGGCTGCGCTTCCCCATGTCACGTCTCCAGTTCCCGCGTTGAACAACTCCGCGTTGAGCAATCCTGGGTTGAACAATCCACGCTGAACAATCCACCCTGAACAATCGGGAGAATTGGGGGATTCGTGTCACCAGGGATGGTCAGGCGCGTTGACCCCCGCCTCTGCGTCATTTACCTTGGATCAGCTACCTTGGGTCCTTTAGCTTGGGTGGGCGCCGTGCTCGGCGCCACACGGTTGCTCGGGTCCTCCCCTAAGACATGGATAGAAAGCGCATCTTTTTGACCGGCGGAATCCTGATCGTTTTCGCCGTGCTGGTATATCTGCAGTTCCGTCATTGGCGAAGCTTCGACTGGACTACCTTTTGGGCCGAGACGGAACAGGTCAGGCCATGGCATATTGCTCATGCCGTTGGTCTTATTTATGTCGCCTACATTTTCCGGGCGATTCGCTGGAAGATTTTTCTCCGCCCGGTCCGTCCCCAGGCGTCGTGGTTGCAGCTGGTGCCGCCCACTCTGATCGGCTTTACCGGATTAGCCCTGTTGGGACGTCCGGGAGAATTCATCCGCCCTTACCTGATCGCCCGGCGGCAGAATTTGCCGGTCTCGTCCCAGGTGGCAGTCTGGGCGGTAGAGCGGATATTTGATATTGGCGCCTTTGCCGTGCTCATGGCGGTGGGCATATTTCTGCCGAGTTCGAGACGGTCGCTCCCACACCCCGAGTACTTCAGCCGTTTTCGTGACGGCGGCCTTCTCTTTCTTGGAATGGTCATCGCTCTGGCGCTGGGCGCGGTTGTCGTGAGCCGTAAAGGGGAAGCCCTGGCGAGCTGGGTGGAACATCGCTTTTCGCACTGGGGCGCCAGGCTGAGCCACCGGATAGCTCAGAAGATCCGTGAATTTGGTCAGGGGCTGAATACGATTCACGGTCCGGTTTCTTTACTCATGCTGATCGTGGTTTCGATTGGCATGTGGTGGATCATTGCGGTCGCCTACCACGAAGTCACGATTGCTTATCATCAAACCGCCCACGTATTCGGCGAAGACCCACTCGACATCCGGCTGGTGCAGGTGCTTTTGCTCATGGGCTCGAGCATGCTGGGGTCCGTTCTGCAACTACCCGGAGTGGGCGGGGGTTCGCAACTTGCCACCATCGCCGCCCTGGAGCATATCTTCGACGTGCCCAAGGAACTGGCGGCAAGCTGCGGCATTATGCTGTGGCTGACAACATTTGTGGCCGTCATACCCGCCGGTCTGCTACTGGCTCATCATGAGCGGCTCTCCTTGCGTAAGCTGTCCGAAGAGAGCCATCGAGAAGAGGCGAGCGAATCGTTTTCAACCTCGCCTCCTAGTGGCTGATTCCAACCTACCGATGTGTACCGCAAGTAGGCCTCATCTGGCGCCTGCTACAATGCAAGCGAAGCTTCATCCCATGTGACATGAAGTGTCCTTTCTGCGGCTTTGAAAATGACAAAGTGGTGGACTCGCGGGAGAGTAAGGAAGCCGATTCCATCCGCCGCCGCCGCGAGTGTCTGAAGTGCGGCAAGCGCTTTACCACCTACGAGCGGATCGACGAAATCCCCTACATGGTGGTAAAGAAGGACGGCCGCCGCGAGAAATTCGACCGCCAGAAAGTGCTGAATGGGCTGCTGCGGGCGTGCGAAAAACGCCCCGTTCCCATCAGCCGGTTGGAGCAGATTGTGAACGAGGCGGAGGCTTTCGTCATCGATTCAGCGGAGCGCGAGCGCAAGACCAGCGAAGTGGGAGAGTTGATTATGAACCGACTTCGCCGCTATGACAAAGTCGCGTACGTTCGCTTCGCTTCGGTTTATCTGGACTTCAAAGACGTTCAGGAGTTCATGACCGAGCTGAAAGATTTGTTGAAGACCAAGGATGGGCCCGAAGTTCGCAGCAAAGGTGCGGTAAAGAATTAGGTATTCGGCAGCGCCGGCATCTGCCGGCTGTCCCGAGGGCGTCTGGCCCTCGGCGTTTGGGCTTCAGGGGTGCGTGCGGGGCTGTCGATGGAACACCGGCCGGACGCCGGCGCTACCGTGAATCACAAGTATGGCTTACAAGATCACCCTCATCCCCGGCGATGGCATTGGGCCAGAAGTGACCCAGGCCACCGTGCGTATTCTGGAAGCTACCGGCCTCAAGTTCGAGTGGGAGATCTTTCAGGCCGGCGCCGAGGCCTTTGAGAAGTATCACGAATATATTCCCAAGGAACTGATCGAGTCGATTGAACGTACCCACGTTGGGTTGAAGGGCCCCGTCACCACGCCGGTCGGAGAAGGCTTTCCCAGCATCAACGTGGCGTTGCGCAAGAAGTTCGAGCTTTACGCCAACTTCCGCCCGATTCGCAACCTTCCACATATTCCCACCCGCTACCCCAATGTGGATCTCATCATCGTCCGCGAAAATACCGAGAGCCTGTATTCCGGAATCGAGCATGAAGTGGTTCCAGGCGTAGTCGAGAGCCTTAAGATCATTACTGAGAAGGCCTCCACGCGCATCGCGCGCTTCGCCTTCGAATACGCGCGCAAGAATCATCGCAAGAAGGTCCACGCCATCCACAAAGCCAACATCATGAAGCTGTCGGATGGCCTCTTCCTGCGCTGTTCGCGCAACATCGCCAAGGAATATCCCGAGATCACTTACGGCGAGCACATCGTGGATAACACTTGCATGCAGCTCGTCATGAATCCTTATCAATATGATGTGCTGGTGATGGAAAATCTTTACGGCGACATTATCTCCGACCTCTGCGCCGCGTTCGTCGGCGGGTTGGGGTTCGTGCCCAGCGCCAACCTGGGCGACCGGTGCGCCATCTTCGAGGCGGTGCACGGGTCCGCGCCTGACATCGCGGGCAAAGATATTGCCAACCCGACTGCGGTCATTCGCTCGGCTCAACTGATGCTGCGTCACCTGGGCGAGCACGCCGCCGCCGACAAGATTCACGATGGGCTGGAAAAGGTCTATCGCACCAAGGACAAGACCACTCGTGATGTGGGTGGGAAAGCTGGGACCTCGGAGTTCGCGGACTCCATTATCCAATTCATGGAATCGAGCACTGACGTTCCCAGCCAGGCCGAATCCTCTCACGCGTAGATTTATGAATACTCTGCCGCGCTCGCGCAGAGATTTGCGGCTGAAGTTTATCCTGCTGCTAATTGCGGTAGTCAAGTTTGCCGCGCCTGCCTATGCACAGGATCTCAAGGTCACTCTTTTGGGGACTGGCTACCCGCGTCCCGTCATGGAGCGATTTGGACCGAGCATTCTGGTCGAGGCGGGAAAAGAAAAGCTGCTGTTTGACTGCGGCCGTGGGGCCACACAGCGTCTCTATCAGCTCAAAGTCCCGTTTTCCGAAGTGACCGCTTTATTTTTGACTCACCTGCATTCCGATCACATTGTCGGAATTCCGGATTTCTATTTGACGGGCTGGATTTTTGGCAGGAGCACACCTCTCCGCGTCTGGGGGCCGGCAGGAACAGCGGAGATGATGTCGCATCTGGAGCAGTCCTACCAGTTCGATATCCACGTCCGGCGCGACGTAGATGAAAGGCTTCCCGCGCAAGGCGCGGCGGTTGTGACTAAGGATATTGAGCAGGGTGTGGTCTACCGGAACGGCGATTTGACGGTCACTGCCTTTACCGTTGATCACGCTCCGGTCAAGCCCGCCTTCGGCTACCGCGTCGAATATGCCGGGCGTTCCGTAGTGCTCTCCGGTGATACCCGGTACTCCGAGAACCTGATCCAGTTCGCTCAGGGAACGGATGTATTGATTCACGAGGTGCTGGATCCCGAGGCCTATCGCGCGAGCGACAATCTCTTCAGCCCTGAGCAAAAGCAGAAAGTGATCGATCATCACACCACGCCAGAACAGGCAGGAACGGTTTTCAGCCGGGTGAAGCCAAAACTGGCAATCTATTCTCACGTCGTACCTTTCGACGCTCCGGACCTGGTGGCCCACACCCGAAAAACTTATACAGGACCGCTGGAAGTGGGCGAAGACCTGATGAACATCGAGATCGGGGACAAAGTAGAGGTCCACCGTTGGCCGAAATAGTCCGTGCGGCGCAGCTCCACGTTGACGCGGTGTACAGATTTTGAGTAACATCCTCCTTCTTCAAGGACACCCGGGGGATGGCTAACCCAACACGGCGAGTAGGTGTAGTTCTGTTCCAGCTCGGCGGCCCTGATACGCCGCGCGCGATTGAGCCCTTCCTTTTTAATCTTTTTTGCGATCCCGACATTATTGATTTTCCCTTTGCCCGCATCGGACGAAAACCGCTGGCCAAATTGATCTCCACCACTCGCGCCAAAAAGGTGCAGCACCACTATTCGGCGATCGGTGGAGCTTCGCCGATCCGCCGTTTTACCGAGCAGCAGGCCAGCGCTCTGCGGGAGAAGCTGGCCGCTGATGGCTTGGACGCAAATTGTTTTGTGGCCATGCGTTACTGGCATCCCTTCACCGCTGAGGCGATCGAGCAGATCCGTGCGGCCGGCTGCGACGAAGCTGTGCTTCTCCCGCTTTATCCCCAATATTCGAGCACCACCACCGGCAGCAGTCTTAATGAATGGCGGCGCTTATTCCATGACCACATTCCAGTGCGTTGCGTTGAGCCGTTTTATCGTCACCCGCTGTATCTGGACGCCCTGGCAGAGAGAGTGGATCAAGCGCTGGCCCGGTTCCCGGTATCGGGATGCGCGGAGATTGTCTTCAGCGCGCACAGCGTGCCAGTGTCGGTAATCGCAAAGGGTGATCCGTACCAGCGTCACATCGAAGAAACCGTCGAACTGCTGATGCAGCGCGGAGGTTGGCCGAACCACTGCCGCCTCTGCTACCAGAGCAAGGTGGGCGCCAGCAAGTGGCTGCAGCCGTCGCTGCACCGGACGATTCGAGACTTGGCAGCGGAGCGGGTGTGCGGAGTTTGCGTTGTCCCCATCGCCTTCGTTTCCGACCACGTGGAGACATTGGGCGAGATCGATCACCAGGCGCGCCAGGAAGCCGCGGCGCTGGGGATCAAACAGTTTGAGATGACAGCCGGCCTGAATGATTCGCCGACGTTCATTGCGGCGCTGGCCGATCTGGTGGAAAACGCGTTGGGCATGGATCTATGCCGGCGACGCGACGCAGATCGTCTCGTTGCTGCGGACTGAGGATGACCGCGTAGGGGCCGGTGCCCACACACCCGCCCGGCCGAAGCAAAGCTCCGCAGTCCGACGAGCTAACGGCCGGCGAGCCCCGCTCGTCCGTCCGCCGAGGGCGTTCGGGCCATGCGGATCGCGTTAAATAGATTCGGAGTCGTTGAGTTCTAAGGAGTGAAGGGTCGGATGGCAGACGAGTCCAAGACCGGAATTCTCGGGCATCTACCGCCCTTGCCACGGCCGGCGCTCAACAACTCCGTCATTGGCATGGAGCAGGCGTACCGCCAGCGCAAAGGTTTGCCGCTGCTGAAAGACGCCGATATTGAGGCCCTCAAAGCTGGCCAACCCATGCTGTGGGAGGAAGGCGGGACCGGTTCGTCCTCCGCTCCGGCCGGCGCTCCGGCCCCCGCTCCTGCCGCCGCTGCACCTGCAGCAACCGCTCCGGTCGCGGCATCTCCTGCCGCAGCCACGGGAAGCATCAGCGAGGAAGTTGCCAAGTGGGTTGCAGAAGGAAGGAAGTGGAGCAAGTCTACCATTGCCGCCGAGCAGGCGCGCCGCAGCCGCAAGAACCTGCCCGCCTTGAATAACGCGGAAATGTCTGCCCTCTTGGGCGAACCAGTAGAAGACAGCGCACCTCCCGCCGCTGCCGCGCCCCCGGCTGCGGCTACGCCAACTGCCGCCGCTCCAGCGCCCAGCGGCCCCATCAGCGCGGAAGTCGCTAAGTGGGTCGCGGAAGGAAAGAAGTGGAGCAAATCTACCATTGCCGCCGAACAGGCGCGTCGCGGTCGCAAGGGCCTGCCGGCTCTGACCGCGGCGGAGGTGGCGGCACTGCTCGGCGAGCCGGCGGAAGTACCCGCGGCGGCCGCAGTTGCCGCCCCAGCGGCGAAACCAGTTGCGGCGGCCCAAGGCGTTACTGCTGGTCCGCCATCGGCTGCTGCATCGGTCTCGCGTAGCGGCGAGTCTACGACCTACGTTGGCACGCCTGCCGTGGGCACTTCCAGAGCAGCCGCATCCGCAGGCCTGGCATCGGTCGGACCGGAAGACAACGAGATCAATCAGGGGCGCCGGCGATTTGCCTGGGCCGCGTTCGCGGCTTTCATGACGGCGTGGTTCATCGCATTCTTCCGTTTCTTCCTGCCCCGTACGTTATTTGAGCCGGCTACGTCGTTCAAGATCGGCTACCCGGCGGATTTCGGTTTGGGTGTGGATACCAAGTTTCAGCAAAAGTATCGCATCTGGGTGGACCGCACGCCGGACCGGATCTTCGTTATCTATGCGCGTTGCACCCATCTCGGCTGCACTCCCGACTGGAAGCCTGCCGAGAACAAGTTTAAGTGTCCCTGCCACGGCAGCGGATACGACAGCGAAGGAGTCAATTTCGAAGGACCGGCGCCCCGGCCTATGGACCGGGCTCGGGTGGAAATAGCGCCCGACGGCCAGATTCAGGTGGATGTTTCAAAACTTTACCAATGGCCCAAGGGGCAGCCCAGCCAGTTCAACGACAACGGCTCGTTTCTGCCGACGTAGAAGACCGCCGAGCTGCGCTTGGCCTGGACGAGGGCTTAGCCCCGTCCCCACAGGAGATGGAAGAGGTTCAAATGCCTGAAGAAAATGGAAACGGGAAGAACGGGAACCGGGTCGGCCTGCTGGAACGGGTGAAGGCAGGCGTAAGAGAAGACGTTCAATCACTCAAGACCGACTTGCCCGCAAAAGCGAAAGAGCAGGTCGAGGGTCTAAAAGATCCGACCAAGACCCAGGTCTACACCTCGATCTTTCGCCACAAACACGACGACACCCCGCGCAATCGCGCTCTGGGCGTGCTGTCGAACGTGTTCCTGCACCTGCACCCGGCCAAGATCAACCGCGACGCCGTGCGTTACAGCTACACCTGGGGCATGGGCGGAATCACGTTCTACCTGTTCATCGTGCTCACTTTGACCGGCGTGATGCTGATGTTTTACTACCATCCGAGCAAGGTACAGGCGTTTCGAGATGTGCTGTATCTGGAGCACGACGTCCCCTTCGGCAAGCTGCTGCGCAACATGCACCGCTGGGCGGCGCACTTGATGGTGATCGCCGTCTGGCTGCATATGTTCCGTGTCTTTCTCACCGGGTCGTATAAAAAGCCACGCGAGTTCAACTGGAATATCGGCGTGCTCCTGCTGGTATTCACGCTGCTGCTCTCGTTCACCGGCTACCTGCTTCCAGACGATCAACTCGGTTTCTGGGCAGTCACGGTGGGAACCAACATGGCGCGCGCCACGCCCGGCCTGGGCAACGAAGGTCCGTTCGGCAAGATGCTGGGAATGACGCCCTACAACGACGTGCGCTTCGGCCTGCTGGGCGGCTCGATCGTGGACGCGAATGCGCTGCTACGGTCGTACATCTGGCATTGCATCGGGATTCCCATCGTGGCTTCGGTGCTGATGATTGTGCATTTCTGGCGGGTGCGGAAGGACGGCGGAATTTCGGGACCGGCGCCGGTCATGCTGGCTTCGGAAGTGAAAGAACCGAAGAGGTAGTCTCGACTATCGGACTAAGCGGGGCTCGGCAAAGATTCGTGTAGGGACGGGTCGGAGCTTAGCCTGAGCGAAGGCGAAGGGACCCGTCCAACGCTGCAAACACTGCCGAGCCTTGCTCGGCTTATCGGCACAGGCGGAGCTCGGCCGAGCCACACGGGTTTGCGGGTGGCAAACTGTCGAGCCTCGGCGACTGGGACGGGTCATAGACCCGTTCCCACACTGGCGTAGGGAGCAACTATGGATTGGCGACAACTTTGGGAGATCTGTTCTGCACCCGACAATGTGCCCATCGTGGGGCTGATTCCACTGCTCATCTTTTACATTTATCTGGCCTGGCAACAGGCCCAGGCCAATGATGCATTGATCGGCGAACTGGAAACCAATCCTGCCCTGGCCAAAACACATCATCGCAAGTCGTGGCCGTTCAGGCCGGGCTGGCAAAAGGAAATCCACGTTTGGCCCTTCCTGCTACGCATCGAGTTTCTGGCGGCCATGATCGTCACCATTGTTCTAATGGTCTGGTCCATCACTCTGAATGCGCCTCTTGAAGAACCGGCCAATCCGAACCTGACCATGAATCCGGCTAAGGCGCCCTGGTACTTTCTGGGTCTGCAGGAAATGCTGGTGTATTTCGATCCGTGGATCGCCGGCGTGGTCATGCCGACGCTGATCATTGTCGGCTTGATGGTAATTCCCTACATCGACACCAATCCGCTGGGCAGCGGCTATTACACCTGGAAGCAGCGCAAGTTTTCCATTGGCACTTTCATGTTCGGCTTCATTATTCTGTGGATCGCGATGATCATCATTGGCACATTCATCCGCGGTCCCGGCTGGCAGTGGTTCTGGCCGGGGCAAACCTGGGACCACAATCGCCTCATTTATGAAGTGAACCGGGATTTGCCCGACCTTTTCGGGATCACCTCCAACCTGGCCAAGGCAATTTTCGGCGGCGTCGTGGTGGGAGGCTTTTACGCTGCGGGTGGATTCATTGTTCACGCCCTGTTCCGGCGCTACAACCCGAAAGACTACAAGCGCATGAGCCTGTTGCAGTATTCCATCATGATCTTTTTCGTGCTCTCCATGGTCGCACTACCGATCAAAATGCTGCTCCGTCTCGCGCTGAATATTAAGTATGTGTGGATAACGCCCTGGTTTAACGTTTAGCCGTTGGTCGTTCGTTATTGGTGGTGGGCCAAATCGACGACCGGTGGCTAAGGGCCGACGACCAAGGACCAACGACTAGCGACCGACGACTGTTGGGAGGATCTGGTGCCCGAGCAACGCGTCCCCGAGAATGACCCGATTGTAAGCAAGTCTTACGCGGCGCATTACGTCATCGCCATGTTGATCCTCATGGTGACGCTGTTTTGGGCGCTATGGGACGAGTCCTTCGGACAGCGCCCGTGGAAAGCCTTGCAACAGGAATGGAAGGGGCGCTACAGCGCCTTTCTGAAGAGTGCGCGGTCGAAGTCGACGGAGTCGCAAAAGGGCGTCGAACAAAACCCGCAGTACCAGCAACTGGAACAGGCCTACAAGGAAGCATCCGAGATCGCCCGACCTCGACGGGATGAGTTGCAAAAACAGATTACGGATTTGAGCGCGCAGATTCTGGCCGTCCAGAATGTGTTCACTGACCGGCGTGCCTACGTCAACGCCCTCACTTATCAGCTTGAAACCGAAAGCAGCGCGTCGGCCAAGAAGAGCAAACAACAGGACATCGACGGATACAAGAAAAAGAAAGCGACGGTCGAATTTCCCGACGGCCACAGGCAGCAATATGACTTCCATGAACTGGAAGAGACTTATAACTCGCTTAAAGATCAGCGGACCAAGCTGAGCGCCCAACTGGGAGAAGTGTTGAAGCCGGTGACCGAGGCCAGCAACAAGATGTCCGCCTTCGTTTCCGACCACATGGTGGACCTGACGCCGGCCCAGATCGACGGCCTGAAAAAGAAGACCGAGGAGTGGGATCCGAAGATTGTGCAGATCAACGTGGCGGACGCGAATATCGTCGACCGCTGCGAATCCTGTCACATGAACGTGAGAGAGCCGCTTCGGATTACGCCGGCGGTGATGGTGGCCAAGGGGGAAAAGAAGCCTGACGAATATGCCCGCGCCTTCTCCAGCCATCCCGAACCGGAGTTGCTTAAGACGCACGATCCTGAAAAATTTGGCTGCTCACCCTGCCACCAGGGCAATGGCCGGGCCACCACCAGCGTCGAAAAAGCGCACGGCAACTACGAGCACTGGCTGTGGCCGCTGTTTCCCAAGCAAAACGCGGAGGCGGGCTGCCAGACTTGTCACGCGGCCGACATGCATTTGGCCGCGGGCGACGTCGGCACTCACATTTCTAACGGCAAGTTCCTGTTCCGCCAGCGTGGCTGCATGGGTTGCCATCGCTATGAAGGCTACGACAAAGAGCCCGAGGATCTGACCTCGATCACGCAGCAGCTCAAACTGTTTGAGCAGCAAAAGATCGACGATACGAAAGTGTCAGCCGATCTGATGAAGCAGGCCGACGCCGCCACCAGCAACGAAGAAGCCAACCTGCTGAATCAGAAAGCGATCGCCCTAAGAGTTGCCAACAGCAAGATCGACGGTCGCATCCAGCAGCTTGATTTTCAGACCCACAGCCTGATGCAGGACGTGAAGAAAATCGGTCCGAACCTGAAAGACGTCCGCCTCAAGCTGAAGCAGAACTGGATTCCAGTCTGGCTGAAAAAGCCGAGCGACTTCCGTCCAACTACGAAGATGCCGAACTTCCGCCTCACCGATCATCAAATCCAGACCATCTCGGCGTACTTGTGGCAATCAGGATTTACCGACACTCTACCCAAGCAGAAGCCAGGCAACGCCGATCACGGGAAGGAACTGTTTGAATCCCGCGGCTGCCTCGCCTGCCACTCCATCGGTGAGGGCGACCAGCTGCAAGGAGGTACGTTCGCCGCCAACTTGACCCGCGTGGGTGAAAAAGCCAACTACGATTACCTGGTCCGCTGGGTTCACAACGCGCGCGAGCGCACGCGTCCGTACTGCCCGTACGAAAAGAAAGACATCGGTCCGGAGGATTACGCCAAAAAGGGTTTGCCTTACCAGTTCGACCTGCAGCACAGCCAGTGCCCCAACGACGGCCATGAGCTGCAGGTGCAGAACATGACGGTGATGCCGAGCCTGCGCCTGAGCCCGGAAGATGCGCAGGACGTCGCTACCTACCTCATGTCTCAGAAGAAGCAGGATCCTTCTTCGTATCCTCAAGCTTCCTACATGGATGATCCCGAGCTGAGAGAAGAAGGCAAGAAGTGGATTCGGCACTACGGTTGCGCGGGCTGCCATGAGATTTCGGGATTCGAAGACGAAGGCCGCATCGGAACCGAGCTGACCTACGAAGGCAGCAAGCCCATCGAGCGTCTCGATTTCGCTCTGTTCACTGAAATTTCGCAGCGCGGCGGCAAGAAGTCCGAACCGATCACCGATCCCGAAGATCTGGCGCGCCTGCCGGAAGGCCCCGCCACAGAACCCTGGTATGACCACAAGGGCTTCTTCGAGCACAAACTTGCGGAGCCGAATGTTTACGACCAAGGCAAGGTCAAGTCGGAGACCGAAGTGCTTCGCATGCCCAACCTGCATCTCTCCAAAGCGGAGATTCAGGATCTCACCACCTTCCTGCTGGGGAGCGAGGAGAGTTCCCTGCCCCCTGCCTATCAGTACAAGCCCGGCGACGCGCGTCGTGACATTCAGGAGGGCTGGTGGGTGGTCGAGAAGTACAACTGCATGGGCTGCCACCAGCTTATGCCGGAACAGGGCACGGTGCTGATGGGCATGAAGCGCTATCAGGATGCGCAGGAGCAGTTGCCGCCCAAACTGCTGACCGAAGGCGCGCGCGTCGATCCCGAGTGGTTGCGCCGCTTCCTCTCGAATCCGTCGCTGAGTACCACGGACACCAACCGCAACGGCGTGCGGCCGTATTTACAGGTGCGCATGCCGACGTTTTCGTTCTCCGACAATGAGCTGCGAAAACTGGTGCGATTCTTCCAGGCGCTCTCGCAGCAGCCCCTGCCCTATATTCCCGAGCAGGTGCCGGTGCTCACCAGCAAAGAGAACGACATGGCGCGAAGCTTGTTCTCGAGCACCGCAGCTCCCTGCCTGAAGTGTCATGCCACCGGCGAACCGCAGCATGACAAGATCGCCACCGCACCCAACTTCCTGCTCGCTAAAGAACGTCTGAAGCCGGACTGGGTGGAGCGCTGGATCCTGGATCCGCAGGCCATCAGCCCGGGCACAGCCATGCCTTCAGGGCTGTTCAAGCGGGAAAATAATCACTGGGTTTTCTCCGGTCCGACTCCGCCATCCTTCCAGGGATATGAAAAAGACCACAGCAAGCTGCTGGTGGACTACATATTCCAGCTCACGCCGGAGGAACAGCGGCGGGTGGCGGCGTCCATGGGGCATGCCCGGGCTGCGATTCAGCCGCGGGAGAAGCGCAAGCAGCCCGCCCGTCTGGCTTCGACGGCAGGCATCAGTGGTTCGCGGTAGAATGTTGTGCTCTACAGATGCGATGAAGGAGTATGCGTTTGGCTGCGCGGGCGGGACATCCGCTTGTCGAAGTTCTGGTGAGAGACATAAACCTGACGAAAGGGCGACATAATGAATAGGAAAATTTGTGCAGCAATGTTCTTGCTCTGCCTGCTGGGACTGCTGACGGGCTGTAGCAAGAAGGAAAACACCAACGAGGAGCAAAGCGCGGCGCCCAGCTCGGAAGCAAAGCCGGCGGCCACCGCAACTCCGATTGATCCGGCTACGGCCGCCAGCGTAAGCGGTACTGTGACCTTCGGCGGGGCGGCCCCCAAGGCGCAGAAGATCGACATGAGCCAGGATGCGGCCTGTAAGGGAAACAACACAGCTGAAACGATCGTGGCAGATGGCGGTAAGCTGGCCAATGTCTTCGTTTACGTGAAAGAGGGTTTGGGAGATCGCACTTTCGACGTTCCCAAGGATTCGGCCACGATTGACCAGAAGGGCTGCCAGTATCATCCTCACGTGCTGGGCGTGATGACTGGCCAAAATATCGAGATCCGCAACGACGACCAAACCACTCATAATATTCATCCCACTCCGAAAGACAACCGGGAGTGGAACGAGTCCCAGCCTCCAAAGGCGGCTGCGATCGAGAAAAATTTCACTCGCGAAGAAGTAATGCTGCCGGTAAAGTGCAACCAGCATCCCTGGATGAAGATGTACGTCAACGTGGTGAAGACGCCGTTCTTCGCCGTCACCGGCGCTGACGGCAAGTACGAGATCAAGGGCCTGCCACCAGGCGACTACACGCTGGCGTTTGTCCAAGAAAAGTTGGGCGAGCAGACCCAGAAAGTCACACTGGCCGCCAAAGACAGCAAGACGGTGGACCAAGGCTTCAAACCGTAACCGCCTGAGCGTAGCGCCGGCATTCTTGCCAGCTGTCCCGAGGGCGTCTTGCCCTCGGCCTGGCGGGGCGGGACACGCGCCGTACGGCCGCCGGGACGGCGGCGTTACGCAAACATCCAAGGAGCCGCTTCTGAAGGCCGTCGCCCTACCTTACAACCGCGCGCATCACCGATTTGCTGTCTTCACCGCTGGCGCGACTTTTCTGCTGATCATTGCTGGAGCCCTCGTGACTAGCAACGACGCGGGCCTCTCGGTTCCCGATTGGCCCACCTCATTCGGCTCCCTGTACAAGATTCCTCATCTGGTCGGTGGCGTGCGATTCGAGCATACCCATCGCATGATCGCCCAGTTTGTAGGATTTCTGAGCATTGTCCTCGCCATCTGGACCTGGCGCGCCGACCGTCGCCGTTGGATGAAATACCTGGGCGTCACGGCCTTGGGCGTGGTGATCGCCCAAGGAATTCTGGGCGGACTCACGGTTCTTTTCTACTTGCCTCCGGCGATTTCGTCGGCACACGCGGCGCTGGCGCAGACGTTTTTCTGTGTCGCGGTCCTGATCGCGATATTTACCGGCCAAAGGTGGATAGAAGAAGCTCCCCGAGTGGACGTCGATGAGCAACGCCCGAGTCTTTTCATCTTGGCCTTGCTCTCTATTTTCGTATTGTATGTGCAGCTCATCCTGGGTGCGCTGTTTCGCCATCACGGCCTGAGTTGGTGGCCGCATGTTGTGAATTCAGGAACGGTGGCGATTGTGCTATCTTGGACGGCCGTACGCGCACTGTCGCAATATTCGAAAATTGACCCGGTGAGGCGTCCGGCTATCACTATGCTCTCCCTTCTGATCGCGCAACTGTGCCTCGGTTTTGTCGCGTTTCTCACCCGGGTAGCCTGGGGGCATGACGCGGTTCAACCCGAACTGCCCATGGTAATCTCAACCGTCGCGCATGTTGCGGTGGGAGCTTTGCTGCTCGCGACCACCGTCGTTCTGGCGGCGCAGGTTTGGCGTCACGTCCCAATGCCTTTGGCGGAACGCCTGCCAAGGAGAGAAGGTAAGCCGGTGGCTGCGTGAGCACGGTGACACAACCTCTGGTAGCCCCGCGGAGCAGTGCTCTGACGCTGGCTCGCGATTACGCGGAATTGACCAAACTGCGCGTGACCACGCTTATTATCGTGACCGCGTGGTGTGGCTATTATTTCGGTGCTTTGAAGTCGGGCGTCTCTTCCCTTTCGTGGGGTCTGCTCCACGCTCTTCTGGGGATCGGCTTGGTTTCGGGTGGGACCGCGGCGCTCAACGAAGTAATGGAGTGGGAAACCGATAGCCAGATGCGCCGCACCGCTCAACGCCCCATTCCGGCGGGTCGCTTCAGCTTGCTGCACGCTACATTGGTTGGCGCTCTGATGATGTTCGGCGGCGCTCTCTATCTGGGCCTGACGCTCAATCCGCTAACCGCTTTGCTGGCACTGGCCACCTCGGGGGTCTATCTCGCGGCCTATACCCCGTTGAAGAAAGTGCATCCTATATGCACCTTCGTAGGCGCCTTCCCCGGGGCTATGCCGGGAGTGCTGGGCTGGACCGCGGCGCGTGGCCGCCTGGAGTGGGGCGCGCTGGTAATGTTTGCCATTGTCTTCCTCTGGCAGTTTCCACATTTTTTCTCCATCGCGTGGCTCTACCGCCAGGATTATGAAGATGGCGGCATACGCATGTTGCCGGTGGTGGAGACGGACGGCAAGTCCACAGGCCGCCAGATTGTGTTCTACTCGCTGGCGCTGATTCCGGTCAGCCTGCTGCCTACGTTTCTGGGCATGGCTGGCAGGCTCTACTTCGCCGGGGCTCTGGTGCTAGGCGTGGCGCTGTTCTACGTCGGCGCGCGTCTGGCTACATTCAAGATGGCGCCGGACACAGCTCGCTCAAAACAGCGGGCGCGCCAGCTTCTGCAAGCTACCGTGTTCTACTTGCCACTGCTGTTCGCCCTGATGATGCTTAACACGCACTTATAGGCCTGCGTGGCTCGTGCAGGGACAGGTTTCCTATCTGTCCAACCGAGCGTCGCTCGGCAGCACCTTTAAGATAAAATACCCTGTGGTCTTCAAAACCCCCGCTTACGTCGCACCAGATTTTCCCAGTAACGCGAAGCTGGCCATTCCCGCGGTGATCTTGGTTCAGGATCTCGTCCACCACTATGACGGGCGCACCGCCCTAAACGGGGTCTCATTCGAAGTGCGTCATGCGGAACTGTTTGGACTGCTCGGACCCAACGGTAGCGGTAAGACCACAATGTTCCGCATTCTTTCGACCCTGATGGTGCCGGGTGGCGGCCAGGCCGTCATTATGGGATTTGACGTGGCGAAAGAGCCTACCAAATTGCGTCGCGAAATCGGCGTGGTCTTCCAGGCTCAAAGCATTGATGTGAAGCTCACTGCCGCGGAAAATCTTTGGCACCAGGGCCATCTTTACGGATTGCGCGGCCAGGCGTTGAAAGCACGCATTCCAGAAATGCTGTCGCGGGTCGGGCTGGCGGATCGCGCCCACGAGAAAGCCGAGACTTTTTCTGGCGGGATGCAACGCCGTCTGGAACTTGCCAAGGGCCTGCTTCACCGTCCCGCTGTATTGCTGCTCGACGAACCAACAACCGGGCTTGATCCGGGCGCGCGCCGCGACCTCTGGCAGTATCTCCAGATTTTGCGCGATGAAGAAAAGGTGACCGTGATTGTGACCACGCACCTCATGGAAGAGGCCGAGCGCTGCGACCGTCTGGCCATCCTCAATGAGGGAAAGCTGGTTGCGCTCGGAACCCCCACCGAACTGAAGCATGAAATTGGCGGCGACGTGATTCTGCTCGATGCCCAAGACGCTGAATCGCTGGCGGAACGCATTCGCACGCGCTTCAATCTGGATGCGCAGGTGCTGGCGGGCCAGGTTCGCCTGGAGCGGGAGAACGGTCACCGCTTTATTACTGACGTGGTCGAATCCTTTCCTGGCGAGATTCAAGCTGTTTCGGTCAGCAAGCCGTCGCTGGAGGATGTTTTCATCCACCGCACCGGCCACAAATTCTGGACACAAGATGAAGAACGACCTTACTAGCGCCGGCCTCCCTTCGGCTTCGCTCCGGGCAGGCTCTGCCGGCTGTCGAGGCTGCTTCGCGCCGCCTCATGGAGCCAAAGGAAATTTCAGTTTGGCCGCGACGATTTGCCAACCAACGGCACGATGGGCGAAGGTTGGAAGCGAGACGGCCACTGAGACGGCGGCGCTACAGGGAGCTAGCCTATGATGCTCGTACTTTCGGTTATCCTCGGCTTAGTGCCTTTGGCAGGCGTCGCCCGTATCGTGATGAACGGAACCGTCACCACCGTGGATGGCCTTTTCATGAGCATTATCATGCTTGCTCTTTCCAGCATCCTTTTCCTGAACGTGTATCTGGAAGCGCGCAAGAAATTCACTCTCAAGAAGGCGCCGCAGGCGCAGAAAATGAGTTGATGTGGTCACCCAAAGCGCCACCCTCCCGGTCTATGCCACCACCACAGGAATCATGCTGCCTGCGTTTACGCTTTGGTGGCGAGAGTTGGTCCGCTTCTATCGCCAGCGTGCGCGGGTAGTTGGAGTCATCGCTTCGCCCCTGGTGTTCTGGGTAGTGATCGGCTCCGGCTTTGGCAGCTCGTTTCGCTCCGGCGATGCCGCGGGGCAGCAGCACTATCTGGATTACTCTTATCCGGGCTTTTTGATCATGATCGTACTGTTTACCTCGATCTTCACCATGATGTCTGTAATTGAGGACCGCAAGGAAGGTTTTTTGCTGTCGGTGCTGGTGGCTCCGGTGCCGCGCTCCGCGATTGTGTTGGGCAAAGTGTTGGGCGGCACCACGTTATCTGCGGTTCAGGGCCTGGTCTTCCTTGCCTTTGCTCCGTTTGTCGGCATACATCTTGGGCTGACGGACTTCCTGCTAGTGGTGCTCACCGTCTTTTTGGTCTCCTTCGCGCTTACGGCGCTGGGATTCACCATCGCGTGGTCCATGGATTCCACACAGGCCTTCCACGCCATCATCAACCTGTTCCTGATACCGCTCTGGCTGCTCTCGGGGGCGCTGTTTCCGCTGACGGGCGCTTCGGCTTGGATTCGATTCCTGATACGAATCAACCCACTGACTTATGGAGTTGAAGCGCTGCGCGACCTGCTCTATCCCGCCAGACTGGAGTCCTTTCCTCTGTCCTCGTCCCTGGCCACGCTGGTGCTATTCTCTGCTCTCATGTTTGGCCTTTCATTCGTCATGGTAAACCGACGCACCACCAAGCCAGCCGCATGATAGGAGCTACGGAGAAAACAACCTGCCTTTCTCCGTGTCTCCATGGTGGAATTCATTCATGGCTATCGTGAAACTGAAGATCGACGTCTCCGGCACGCTGGGGGATGAGGCCTGGCGCGCACTTCGGCAATTTGACGAAATCCAGAGTGGCGCTTTCGGGCCGAAATTCGGATCGAGCGGAGTCTGCAAGCATGCTGCCCATCTGCCCCATGCCAAGGGCGAATGGATCGGCGCGGAAATCAGGCTAGAAACACCGCTTCTGGCGCAATACGCGGTATCGCACTATCTGGAGCAGGATCGCGTGCTGGATGCGGATGTGGTGGACTAACCATACGATACCAACTCTACCTTAGAAAATGAGGTAATGGGTCAGTTTGAAATCCTGCGTCTGTCAAACAGCTTGCCGAGCAGCCAAGTAAATAGGTCTGATCCTCTGCCGCTGCCGCGACACTCTGGACAGCGCCCTGTTGCGGCGCAGTTGCGGCATTGCTAGTCTGGCGTATACAGGTGAGTATTTTGCCCGGAGGCGTAGCACTCGACGCATTCTCCGTTCCCAGTGCATGTGGAACAAACGGGACCGGTGGACTTCTGCATTTTCTAAGCCGTCACTCGCTCGGTTTCCCGCTCCAGTAATCCCACCAATTCCTCAATCGTCCAAACATAGCCGAGATTCCACCTTCCATTGCTGGCGTCACACGCAAGGTTTGATGAAGCCGACAGAAATTGTAGTTCATGAACCAAAGCGCCAGGGCAGCCGCGTGATTCTCGACTTTTTTAGAAAAGGCATTCGTCAGCCGAGTGAAGCGTCGAATTCTCACTCTCATACTGAGGTTCTGCCGCTCCCTGGATTTCAAACTGACCCACCGCCAGCAATAGAAGCCGGAATCTCAGACCATGTTTGGAGCATTGAAGAAATGTGCGGCTTGTTGCCTGAAATGGTGTCATCGCAGCGTCGGATGGAAAAGAAACTAGTTCTCAAGCCTCTAGGGCGAGTAGTAATATCACCCTTCGGCAGCATGTTTCATTAGTCAATATGGCAGCTGCTAACGACGAGTTCCCGGAAGAATTCACAATTCAGCGTGTTCGACTCGCCGCCGCAAAGGGTCTCGCCGGTCTACAGCCTGCGCACATTGCAGCCTACTTCCGCGATCATCCCGAACAGGCCAAGGATTTGCTTTCCGAGTCATACGACAAGCGCTTCACTCCATCGTCATTCATGACCGAAAGAAGTGGCAGCTACCAAGTTGGTTGGTTTTCGAAACGGGCCGAGTATATGTGCGTCAGGCAATTTTCCAATCTGGATGACGCGGCTACCGACTATTTTTTGTTCTCGCTGGGGAAGGGTCGGTGGAACCCGCCCGGAAACGACCGTGTAACCGAACATCTGGTAGCTGTGGAAATCAGGCTGACCCGCTACCGAAAAATGATCACAATTTGCAGCCCATGAGGCATCGGGGTTAGCATGGGTACCCAAATCAACCACCAGAGAGGATCCCCCACGTCGGCCACTAAGACTCCGGCATTGAATGAAGCAAAACTGCACGACTTCGTGATGAAGGCCGTGGGCGAAATGGGCGCAGCCATGAACGCTGCCCTCATCGTTATCGGCGATCGATTGGGGCTCTACAAGGCGATGGCCGGATCAGGACCAATGACTTCGGCCGATCTGGCGAACAAAACCGGAACCCATGAGCGGTATGTCCGCGAGTGGCTGGCCGCGCAGGCCGCCGGCGGATTCATCGCCTATGACGCGGCCAGTCAAACTTACTCTCTACCGCCCGAACAGGCGATGGCGTTGGCCGACGAGAACAGCCCTGTTTTTCTGCCCGGCTTCTTCGAGATCGTGGAAGCTTCGGTGAGGGATGTGCCCAAGATCACTGATGCCTTTCGCAGTGGAAAGGGCGTCGGCTGGCATGAGCATGACGCTTGCCTGTTCACCGGAACGGAACGGTTTTTTCGTCCAAACTACCGGGCCCATCTGATCAAGGAATGGATCCCAGCACTTGGCGACACCGAAGCCAAGCTCAAGGCCGGAGCCACGGTTGCCGACGTGGGTTGCGGGCTGGGAACCTCGACAATCCTGATGGCGCAGGCCTATTCGAAGTCCATATTTGTGGGGTTTGACTACCATCCGCGCTCGATCGAGCTGGCCCGGGAAGCTGCCGCCAAAGCCGGAGTGTCGGACCGGGTGAAATTCGAGGTTGCCAAGGCAAAGGATTTTCCCGGCAAAGGGTTCCAACTAGTAGCCTTCTTCGATTGCCTGCACGACATGGGGGACCCCGAAGGAGCGGCGCGCCATGTGCTTCAGTCGCTCGACCCGGATGGCGCCTGGATGATCGTGGAACCGTTCGCCCATGACAAGCTGGAAGACAATCTGAATCCCATTGGACGCGTATTTTACGCCGCTTCCACCATGCTCTGCACACCCGCCTCACTGTCGCAGGAAATCGGGCTGGGTCTTGGCGCGCAAGCGGGTGAAGGGCGACTGGCGAAACTTTTGCGGTCGGCTGGATTTACCCGCGTGCGCCGCGCGGCAGAAACGCCTTTTAACATTGTGCTTGAAGCCAAGCCGTAGCGACGGTGTGGAGCGGCACGGAAGAGCGGCCTTTGGGGGGCCGGTTTTCTTTTTTGATCGGCTCGTTTCGGCCGGCGGGGGCCATCACCCTCGTCCTATTCTGTTATAGTTTTCGTGGTCCCAGCATGTCCGCTCTTCCAGACTCTCCTCAGGAAACCGCATCGCTGGGCACGGAATCATCCACCTCACCCGCCAGGCCCCGCATGTCCACGCGTAACCGCCTCCTGTTCTTTTTTACCGCCTGGCTGATCGTCCTGATGCCGTTTCTGTTCTGGTGGAATACCTGGTTCGGCCGGCAACTTTCCGACAAACAGCTGATCGAGTACTTGCAGGACGATAGAAAGCCGCGTCACATCCAGCATGCCCTGGTGCAGATCGGCGAGCGAGTAGCACGCCACGACGCCAGTGTCACGCGTTGGTATCCAGACGTCGTCCGCCTGGCCTCTTACCCGATTGAGGAAGTCCGCAACACCGATGCCTGGGTCATGGGCCAGGACGCCACCAGCAACGACGCTTCCAGCGCCGGATTCCACGGAGCGCTCTTGAAAATGCTGAATGACCCCTCGCCCATGGTGCGCGGTAATGCTGCTCTGTCGTTGGTGCGCTTTGGCGATGCCACCGGGAGACCACAAATCGTCGCGCTGCTGCAGTCGGCGAACGTGATTGCGCCCGAGGCGGGCAAGATCACCGATTCCAGCACGGTGGGCACGGTGATCCATCAGGGCGGGATCATCGCCAAGATTGAGTCTGGAGGCCAGACCATAGAAGTGCGCTCGCCCATTAGCGGCCGGTTGCGAGAGTTGCAAGTAAAGGCGGGACAAGCCGTGGCCGCCGGCTATGAGATGGCAACGCTCGATCCGGGAACAGAACAAGTCTGGGAAGCGCTGCGCGCGCTCTACTTGGTCGGCCAACCCGAGGACATTCCTGCGATCCGCCCTTACCAGCGCGAGTTGCTGGAGATTCCCGACCACGTACGAAAGCAGGCAGTCGAGACGGAGCAGGCGATTCGGGAAAGAGCGAAGTAGCAGTCGATAGCTAGAGGCAGGAGCCAGCAGCTCAAAACGGCATCACTCCGACTTCCTTCTCCACTTCCACGGTGTCCACCATCACGATGGCGTCCCATGGGCAGCCGTCGAGGAAGGCCCCCTCCGGGCCCTTGCTGGTGCACTTGTTGCAGCCGATACAGAGAATCGGGTCCACCTGGATGCGGCCGAAGGGCGGATGGTCCTCGTCCGGCACCCAGAACATGCAGTCCTCCACCGGGCAATATTCCACACACGCGGGCGAACCAGCGCAGCCGGTGCAGCATTCCGTGATCACAGCCAGTTCTTTGGGTTTCTTCTTGCGTGCGGTAAGCAGGCCCTTAGACCTGGGCTCGTGTTTGAACTCGTCGGGAACCATCCCGACTATTCCCCTGAAGGCTTCAGCAGGCATCGCGTGAATTATAACCCATGAGCGGACGTCCGCTGTCGGACTCCAAGCCTCGGACCTCAGCCCCTGGCGTACAGGCTGACGGCTGAAAGCTGACGGCTGGCGCACCAGGTCCGACGCCCGATTGTTCATCCCTGACATCGCCCTGCCAGGATTCTGGTATAGTGGCGTTCCAGCCCCTCGAATTCCGTTTCATTTTCCCGGCTCCCGGTTCAATGCGCAGGCGAAGGGGCGGAAGGAGCAGCACTCATGGCAGGCAAAAGCGTGAATAAGGTCATCCTGATCGGCAATCTTGGCAAAGATCCCGAAGTCAGATCCACCCCTAACGGCACCGCAGTGGCGAAGTTCACTTTGGCCACCAACGAACGCTATAAAGACAAAGAAGGTCAGTGGCAGGACCGTACCGAATGGCACAACATCACCGCATGGGCTCGCACGGCGGAAATTGTGGGCGAATATCTCAAGAAAGGCGGGAAGGTCTACATCGAGGGAAGTCTGCGAACCCACTCCTGGGACGATAAGCAGACGGGGCAAAAGAAATACATGACTGAAGTCGTCGTGAATGATCTGGTTCTGCTGGGCGGTCGCGGCGAAGGCGGCGGTGGCGGAGACTTCGCGGGAAGCTCGCGCGGTGCATCCGCCGGTGGAAATAACTTCGACCAGCGTACGCCCGAAGCCGAGCCGGCGACGGCTTCGACGCCCATCAGCGACGAAGATATTCCGTTCTAAAGTTGGCTCTTTCTTTCTGTGTCCATTTACTGCTGTTAGGAAGACCTAGCGGGGGTGGAGGTTTGGAGGAGGGGGGCAGCAGTCTGGAGTGCACCCCAAAAGTGAGACACCAAGTTAAGGGACCAGCTACATTGAATGGAGGAGAGCTATGCTGGTGCCCCGACAACAGTATTCTCGTGAACTGAAGATCGCCGCGATGCATG
>Ga0070706_100000866_pt1 | contig 33282 bp, 25 predicted proteins | sample KBSK5501metaG_FD_65476 | JGI IMG/M metagenome (GOLD analysis project Ga0070706, IMG submission 65476) | Corn, switchgrass and miscanthus rhizosphere microbial communities from Kellogg Biological Station, Michigan, USA - KBS K5-50-1 metaG | ecosystem: Host-associated > Plants > Roots >... | reverse complement strand
CGAGGGACAGCGGGGAGCCGATGCGCAGCTGGAGGGTCTGCGCTATCTGGCTGGTGACGGCGACTTGCCCGGCGCCTGAGGGGTAGTGGCCCTGGGTCAGGGCGAGCATCGGGCCGCTGTAGGGGCCGTGCGGGCTTTCGGCCCGGAACTCGACGGTCTGGGCCGAGCCCGGGATCGCCGCGATCCGGCGGCCGATCACCTGAATGGTCCCGAATGCCTTCCTGGCCGCCGCGATGTCCGCCGTCAGGGCCTTCGGACTGGTTCCGCCGAACTGCAGCAGGTGGTTGGCGGAGCCGAACTGCGGGCCGGGCAGGGACGCCACGTTGTAGGCAGCGGACACGCTGAAGGCGGCCGCCGCGACCGTGAGGGTCAGCAGCGCGAGGACCAGGATCTGCTGCCGCCACTCGCGGCGCAGCAGCCGCCACGCCCACCGGGCCACGGCCCGGCGGGCCGGGACGCCACCGCCAGCGGGACCGGGCCGGACCAGCCGGTCACGCACCGTCGCGCTCACCGCTGCGGGCCCGGCGTGAGCAGCGATTCCGGGCCCGGCGGCGTCCGGGTATGGTCGATGATGCGCCCGTCGCGCAGGAACACCACCCGGTCAGCACACGCCGCAAACTGCGCGTCATGAGTCACAACCACCCCGGCCACCCCGCGTCGGCAGGCGGCGAGCAGCAGGCGCATGACTGCCTCGGCATTCACTGAGTCCAGGGCGCCTGTTGGCTCGTCGGCGAGCAGGACCTGACGGTCACCCACCACCGCGCGCGCGATCGCCACGCGCTGGCGTTCCCCGCCGGACAGCTCATCGGGGAAACGGTCGGCCCGCTCAGCAACGCCCAGCTCCTCCAGGGCCTTCAGCCCCGCCGGGCGCGCGGCCTTCATCCCGACGCCGTCCAGTTCCAGCGGCAGCGTGACGTTCTCGACCGCAGTCAGCCCGGCGAGCAGGTTGAAATCCTGAAAGACGTAACCAATCAGGCGGCGGCGCAGCTTCGCCTGCTCGTTAGGTGAGAAACCCGACAGATCGTTCCCGGCCACCAGCACCTGGCCGCCGGTAGCCTCCTCCAGGCTGCCCGCGATGGTCAGCAGCGTGCTCTTGCCCGAGCCGCTCGGCCCCATGACCGCCACCAGCTCACCACCGCCGACCGACAGGCTCACCCGCCGCAGCGCGTGCACCTCGGCAGCCCCGGTCCCGTAGACCTTCGACACCTCGCGCAGCTCCAGCACCGTCGTCATCGCCGTACCCCCGATCCCGGCCTTCGCGCTGGCGGTGCGGTCACCGCAGCCGCCGCGGGCAGGCTGGCCGGATCGGGTGCCGGATGCAGCTTCAGCCGGGCGTCGGCCGCATCAAGCCAGCGGACAATCCCATCCAGCCGGAACAGCTCGGCGTCGGCGATGAGCGCCAGCCCGAAATCGTCCTCCGCGGCCTCCGCCTTCAGGTGCCAGTACCGCTGCATCAACTCGATCATGTGCCGCCGGTGGACCTGCACGATGTCCTGCACATCAGCCCCGGGCACCCGCAGGCTGATCAGCACCTTGATGACAAGCTCATCACGCGGCGGCGGGATGTCGCCGGCCGGGGTGCGGAGCCAGCCCTCCAGCTCCGCACGGCCGGCCGGGGTGATCACAAACCGCTTCTGCGGTCCCGCCCCGCCCTCGTCATCGGACTCCACGAGCCCACCGCGCTCAAGGCGCTGCAAGGTGATATACACCTGACCCACATTCAGCGGCCACACCTCGCCGGTCCGCTCCTCGAACTCCTGCTGCAACCGCAGGCCATACTTCGGCCCCTCGCTCAGCAAGGCCAGCAGTGCATGCCGGATGCTCACCGGCCAAGCCAGGCTCTGTACATAACGATTAGCATACTCGTTATACTAAGAACCGCAAGAGCCGGAAGCCAGCCAACATCACACAACACCCGGCCAGCGCTCGCCTGCTTCGGACCGGTGGGTGTTTCGCCGCCCGGGGCCCGGGTCAGCCGCCCGGTGACGGCCGTGGCCGAAGGCCGCCCGGAGCACCGGTGGGGTGGTCACCAGCCCCTCCGCCATGAACGCGGCCAGCAGCGCGATCGAGAGCCCGTTCAGCCCGCCCGACGCGCCGCCTGCCGCCGCGGCGGCCACCTCCACGACTCCGGCCGCCGTCAGCACGGCCGCCGCACGTGGTATCCGGCCGGCCGCCCGGCACACCGCGATGTACTGAACCTTGGGGATGGTGGGCAGGTAGCCGATAGCCAGCAGCCACAACGGCACGGTGCCGGCCCGCGCGTAACCGGCCCCGAACAAGCTGAGGGCCAGATGGGCACCGAGGCCCACGGCGGCCATGCCCGGTAGCCCGATCAGAGCCGAAAGCCGCAGCGTGAAACGGAGCTTCCTGGCGATTGACCGAGGGTCCGCGGACGCGACGGCAAACAAAACCGTCGACAGGTGTGTCGGCACGATGTACAGGAAGCCGCTCAGCGTCCACGCGGCGTAGAAAGCGGCGTTCGCCGATGGCGACACGATCACTGTCACCAGCACCGGGATCAGCGACCGCGGTACCACTATGGCGAGGTTCAGCCAACTGTGGGCCACCGCGGTCCGCCCGAGCTTCCGCAAGACCCCCCAGTCGGGCCGGGGGAAGACGGGCGTGCCGGTGAACCACAGCCGGATCGCGACTGTCGTCACCGACAGCGCCGTGCCTGCCACCCAGGACACGGTGATGCCGACGCCGAGTTTGTCGTGCAGGATGACCGCGGCGACGGGCAGGGCCACCAGCTTGCTGGCCGCGAAGGCGATATTGCGCGCGAGTTGCAGTCCCCCGCGTGATAGGCCGATGGTGGCCTGGTCGAACACCAGGACGACCCCGGTCAGCGCCACCCCCGCCGCGAACAGCGCGGCCTGCCCCGGCGTCCCGCTCATGTCCCTGAAGCGCCCGCTGATGTGGGGCGCCACGACCGCGAATTCCAGCCCGATAAGCAGTGATCCAACCCCGGAAGTGAGGAGCGCGGCAGAAATCACGCCCGCTCGCGGCCTGCGCTGCGGCAGTTCGCCGATGAGCACGGTGCCCAGGCCGAGCATGCCGATCGCGGCGAGCAGTGTCACCGCGGACACCGCCGCCGAGCCGTACCCGACCGCCTGCTGGCTGAACAGCCGGGCGGCGAGCGCCCAGTAAGCGAATCCCAGCACCGACGCCACGCCGGTCGTCGCGGTGAGGCTAGCCGCCCCGCCCAGCAGGTCGTGATGCCGCCGCCACACCGCCACGGCGGCCGCCCGCGGCGAGCGAGACACCGCAGCGCTCCGCAAGCCCGGCCCGGTCGCTTCCCAGCCATCTAGAACGGCCCGCGTGCCGGTCACGATCCAGCGGCCCGGTTACCGGCCGCGGCGACATGCCGGTAGGGGCGGCCAAGGTCGGGAAGCCGGTACAGATTGGCGGCCATGCGGTACCTGGCGGTGACCGGGACCACCTGACGCCAGGTCTGGCCATCGGCCAGGGTGAGATTCCAGGTCGCGCTCACGGCGCCGTTGCGCAGCAGTATGAGCCGGTAACGCGTTGTGCTTCCCTGCTGGTTGGTGACGCCAAGACTGGCCGTGCGGGCATTTTCGTACCGGGCGGAGAGCCACAGCTGGGTGAAACCAGGGTGGGGCTGCATCGCGACTCCCAGATGGGCGATGCCGACCCCGCACGCGGCGATGACCACGGCCGCGGCGAAGGCCGCGGCGTGCCGCGGGGGTAGCCGCCGCCATGCTTCCGGCGGCCAGCCGGAGGGTGCCGCCCGGCCCGTACGGCGGCGCAGGAATAGCGCCACGCCGCCGGCCAGGGTCACCCCGGCGAGCAGGCCGAGCCAGGCGTCCCGGTGCAGGGGCACTCCCGCGGCGTACAGCAACAGCCCCCCGAGGATGGGCACCACAAGCGCCAGCCCGGTGACTACCACCGCACGTTCCAGGCCACCGATACGGGGGCCCAGCAGCAGCTGACCTAGCAGGTAGCCGGGCGCCGCGAACAGCGCGATCCCGAGGACGGCCGTCACCGCCATGGGGACACCGCCGGCCGCGGCGCCGCAGGCGAGGACCGCCACCGCGGCGGTCACCGCGAGGTCCGCGTGGCTACGGCGCACGGTCAGGCCCCCCCAACGTCGTAGATGACGATGTTCCCGGCGTCGTAGATGCGGGAGACACCAGGAATGTGGTTGAACTTGGTCAGGCCGCCAGCCGGCAGCGGGCGGGTATACCTGCCCGCGTCCGGATCGACCGGAAAGTACTGGCCCGAGGCCGGTAGCGACTGGCTCAGCCGCTGGTCGACGAGGACATAGAGCAGCGATTGAGCCTGGATCCGCTGGGCGTCCGACCTGGTGAACACGGCCGAGGTGTACAGGTACGCCACGCTACGGACCGGGTTCTGGTCACCGTAGCTGCCGAGGACCGGGTAGCTGCCGGAATCGGTGGCGAAGCGGTTGCCGGGGCCCAATGCGGCCAGCGCCCACCTCGCCGCTGCGATCTCTTCGGGACCCACTGACCGTTCGGTCCCGGCGACCTGGTGCGGCCCCGGCAGCCGTTCCCAGTACGGCGGCCAGCTGTTGGCCAGCCCGTCGAACATCAACAGCAGCGCTCCGGCCAGGGCGGTAGCAGCCAGTGTGGGCGCCCGCCAGCGCACGGCCGTGCCGATCAGGTGAGCCGCCGCGAGGCCGGCGATGAAGCCGGACGGCACGTAGACGAACGTCGCCGCGCGCCCGGCCAGCTCACTGCCATCGGCGACAGCGAGGCGGACCGCGACGATGGCATACCAGCTCACCGACCCGATTGCCATGGCGACGATCCACGGTTCGCGGCGGTGCCGCAGCCAGACCTGCCGCCAGCCACAGGGCAGCAGCGCCGACCAGGTCAAGACGGCCGCAACACCGAGCACTTGGTTCCCCAGCGGCACGACCGACGCGGGCGGCGCGCTGGAGTGCCCGCCGGTGAGAACGGTCCGGAAACCCTGCAGCACCCCGTCGGCGGCGGGCTGAAGATAGCCCAATGTCGCCGGGGCGGCGAGTTTCACCCAGCAGGCGGCCGTCACCGCGGAGAGCAGGGCCAGACTGGCGGCCCAGGCCGTCGAGAACCGGTCGCCGGCGAGCAGGCTCGCCAGGGTACAGACGACCAGCGCTGCCACCAGCATGTAGCTGGTGACGTGATGGGTGACCACGGCGGCGGCGATGGACGCTGCGGCGACCGTGAGCCAGCCGGCGCGGTCACCGGCCGTCTCTCGTGCGGTGAGCCGCCAGGCGGCCAGCAGCGTGAGCCCGAAGAAGGGCAGGGCAGCCGTCTGATAGAGGAACATCGAGTCGAAAGACTGGAAGAGCGAGCAGCTCGCATAGCAGAGCACGGCGATGCCCGCGACCCGGTGCCTGCCGCTGACGTGCCGGAAGAGCACGTACAGGACACAGACAAACATCAGGTGTGCGGTTCCAGCGACGATCAGCCCGGACGTGAAGACCGAGAGCCCGGTGACACTTGTCAGGGCTGAGGCGAGCTCTTCAAGCCCGGGATAGCGCGGGCTGATCGGCAGCAGGTGGTTAACGGTGAAGAGCGTGCCGGTCTGCAGGACATCCACCGTGCTGCGCCAGTGCATGAGCTCGTCGGGGTAGCTGAACGCCGCTGGGCTGTAACAGACCTTGACCAGGTATTCCGCGACCGTCAGCACCACGACCAGGGTTACCGTCTCGGCTGCCGTGACGAGGCGCCGGCTGAGCAGCCGCGCTGCGGCCGGGGCCAGAATGAGCGACTGGCCGAGCCAGTACAGCCGGTCCGCCCACGCTGAGCTGGCCTGGCCCAGCCGCCCGGCCGTGTAGGCCGTGGCCACCACCGCAGCGCCGGTCGCGGCGCTCACGGCCACGAGGCTCACCGGCAAGCGGGACAGTGTGGCCGGGCCGTCGGCCGCCAGGGCAGCTGGGTCGTCGGCCGCCAGGGGGGCTGGGCCGCCGGCCGGCAGTGTGGCCGGGCCGTCGGCCGGCAGCGCGGCCGTGCCATCGGCTGACGGAGCAGCTGGGTCGTTGGCCGGCAGCGTGGCCGGGCCGTCGGCCGCGCCCCGGCGCGGCCCGGCGGACCCCGTCGGCCCGCGGCCGGTCGATCCGTTGGCGACCCTCATGTGCCGGGCCGCCCTTCCCGGGGATCCCCGCCCACCGCGGGCACCCTCCGGCGCACGGCCCGCCAGGCGACCCGTTTCACCGCCGCCGCCTGGCGGCGCCTGAGTACCGGCCGGGCCCTGAGCAAGCGGGCGAGACCAGCCACACCGATGCCGGCGTTGACCGTCAGCCGGGGCAGAGTGAGCACGTCGTCGCCTGGCGTCACCATGAGGTCTGCCACTGCGCAGGCGTACCGGAACCCCGCTCCGGCAACTGCGGCCCGCGCCGCGCGGTTCCAGTAACCGAACGGGTAGGCGAAGCCCTCGACCTGAACCGCGAGGTTGTCCTCCATCAGCCGCCGGGAGCGGCAGACCTCATCGCGGATGACCGCGGGAGGCAGCCGGTCCAGCTGAGGGTGGGTGTGGCTGTGCGCCGCCACCTCGACACCCTCGGCGGTGATGTCGCGCAGCCCAGGCCACGACAGAATCCGGCGGTTCTCCTCGCCGAGGCTTCTGTTCCAGCGGGCCTTGGAACCGACGTACGCCGTGGGGACGAAGAGCGTCGCCCGGAAGTCATGCTCACGCAGGACCGGCAGCGCGGCACTGTAGAAGTCGGCGTAGGCATCGTCGAACGTCAGCACCACCGGGCGCGGGGGAAGCGGCCGGCCGGACGACCGGCTGCCGATGAGGTCCGCCAGCGTCACGGCACGGTACCCCCGGACACGAAGATGATCCATCTGCGCCGCGAACTCGCCGGGATCGACAACGAACCGGCTGAATCTGCGTGCGGCGCCGGTGGCGATGCTGTGATACATCAGCACGGGCACCTCGCCGCACCCCGTTTCAAACTCCGCGGCGGGGCCCGCCCGGTGCGCGCTCATCGCTCCAGCTCCGACGCGGCGGTGACCTGGGCCTGCTGGCGGACGCTCTTGATATAAGCCAGCGGCCCGGTGAGCATTCCCCGGTGCTGCAGGTGCTTGAGCCGGGCGGGAAGGTGCTGCGGCGCCGCCGCGCGGGTGACCTTCGTTCCCCGCATATAGCTAGCCGCGGGGGGCGCCAGCCTCAGCAGGGCGGGGAGCACGCTGGGCTGGCGCCGCAGCAGGGCCGTGTAGTAGGCCGTCAAGCCGACGCCGTACCCGTGCAACTGGCTGGCGAGACTGTCCATACCCCGGCGGTGGTGGTGGCGCACCAACGCCGCAGGCTCGTAGGCGATCCGGTAGCCGGCCAGCAGCACCAGCGTGAGGGCGAGCGTGTCCTCCGAAGCACGGGCCGGCGTTCCTGCGCCCAGCGCGACGTCAAAGCCGCCGATGCGCGTGAGCGCCGCCCGCCGGAAGGCCATATTGGCGCCGACGCCGAACGCCGGCAGCGGGAAGAGAGGGTTCTGCGGGCCATGCCTGGAAAAGACGGCCGGAGCGAAGCCGCGGCCGTTGCTGTGCCCGCCGAAATGCTCGAACAGCTCCTGTGCCGGGGTGTCCAGCCGGGCGGGCAAGGTCATGCCCGTGACACAGCCGATGTCATCGCGGCGGGCGAAGCCGCCCGCGAGCCCGGTTAGCCAATGGCGGTCAGGCTCGGCGTCGTCGTCGATGAAGGCGATGATGCCGCCGGATGCGGTGGCCGTCCCGGTGTTGCGGGCCCAGGACAGCCCGGCCCGTGGTTCCACGACATAGCGGTATGGCACCGCGCTCCTCTGGTCCTCGACCAGAGCCAGAACGGCATCGCTGGCTGGAGCGTTGTTATCCACGACCACGACCTCGAACCGGGGATACTCTTGCTGGCCCAGGTGACGCAGGCAGGTCTCCAGCTGGTCAACCCGGTCGCGAGTGCAGACGACGACGCTGATGAAAGGCGCCGTGTCAAGCACCTCGCGGCGGCGGCGCAGGAACGGCCACGCGGCGGGCCCGGCCCGGAGCTCTTCGGCCGGCAGCCCTTTCCCGGTCAGCGAGCTGGGCTCGGCTAACCCAGCCGCGGCGAAACGCCCGGCCACCGGCTCACGCAATGCACGCCACAGCAGCGCACCCAGCTGGTCGGAGGTCAGCCCCTCCTCATCCAGCTGGACGACGCAGGTGCCGACTGGCTCGGCGTACAGCCGGCCGAGCACCCACGCCCGCCGGTGCTGGCCGTCGTAGCGCACCGCCGGCAGTGGCTCGGTCAGCTCGACCTCCATCATCCAGGCCGGGGAGAACTCCGCACCAGGGTCCGGCGCAGGCACCGCGCCCCGAGGCGACATGGCGGCCGGCTCGCTCACGCGATCAACTCCTCGCTATTGGCACCGACCATGACGGGGTCCTTCTCAACCGCGTCGCGGAACTGCGCGTAGGCGCCGCGTCCGGCATCACGCTGCCGGGCGGCCGCTTGCCGGGCGGCCGCCCGCGCTTGAGGCGGGAGGTGCCACGCCTTGTGGATGGAGCTGCGCAGGCGAGTGGCAAAGTTCGGCTGTTCGAGCGAGATGACGAAGCACGCGCTGGGGAACAGGGCACGCAGCCCGGCGAACTTGGCGTCGTAGTATGACGACTTGGTCAGGCACACGGTCGGCACGCCCTGCGCGAGGCCGAACACTGCAGCGTGATAGCTGCCTGTGACTATGGCGCGGCAGCTGGCGGCCGTAGTGACCAGCGCTTCGGGGGTCGTGAGGTCGCGCAGCACGATATCGGCCCGGCTGCGGGATGGGCGCAGCAGCGCGCGGATCGCAGCCAGATCGGCGCCTGGCGCATACCGGGACACGGGCAGGGCGACGATGGGCGCCCCCAAAATGCCCGCCGCCCGCAGCAGCAGGTCGCCGACCGCCGCCGTCTCCGCCGGGTCAACGCCCGCGTAACCAGAAACCCGCATGTTGACGCCCAGCGCCTGGCCGTCAGGAGCACCGGCATCGGGGATCAGTTCGAGGGCATCGTCCCCGGTGACGGTCATGGCGCCAGGCGGGGTCCCGAGAGACAGGGCCAGGTCCCGGCCGATCTGGTCTTCCCGCAGACCGAGGATGGCCAGCCTGGGCAGCACGGCGCGGGCCTGCGCGCGCAGGACGCGCCCGCTGATCGGCCCGATGCCCTGCCCGAACATGGCGGTCGGCTTGCCCAGGCGCTGAGCCAGGGACAGCAGGCTCAGCACGCCTGCCGCATGCCACCACCAGGTATCCGTCACATACCCGCCGCCGCTGGCCACGACGAGGTCAGCCGCACGCACGGCCTGGATCACCGTCCGCGGGCGCCCCGGCCGGTGACGCCCGGAGCGGAGGTGGCCGGAGCGGAGACGCCCGGAGCGGAGGCGGCCAGAGAAGAAGGGGGCCGCCGTTTTCCATACTTGCCCGGAAGCTAGCCGGGCCTTCCGGGGCAGGAAGCGGAAGAACGGCAGGTCGGCGTAGGCGCGGCCGATGACCATCGTGCCCGGGCAATGAGTAGCCAGCCGCCCGGGCGCATGAGAGATCACCATTATCTCGGCACCGGGCCATTGCTGCCGCAGCCGGATCACACAGGACCGCAGCATCGCCACGTCGCCGATGTTCAGCAGGTCATAACCGGACTGGTCAACCAGAATTCGCACTGCGCGCATCCCCTTCGTGTCGCGGTGCATGCCCGCTTCCTGGGATCGGCCGCGGGTTAAGCAGGCCCTTGCGATGGACAACTCCAGCGATGCGGCCAGCCAGGAAGCCAGCCGCTGCGCACAGGAACCCGACCCCGATCGCGGCGCTGCGCAACAGTCCGAAGAGGTCGCCCCTGATGGCGTCCCGCAGGCCCCGGGCGATCCCGGCCGGCAGCAGATGGCGGGTATAGCGCCGCTCCGCCGACATGCTCTCGCTGATGCCGTTCAGTGCGGCCAGTGCCGCTTTGCCCCGGCCTTCATGAAGACACCGGCGGAGGAAATAGCCGAGCGTAGCGCGATTGGCCGGGACCCGGTGCCGGGCGACTCCGGCCGGCTCGTAGATCCACCTCCCACGGTCCAGGGCCGCAGCCGCCCGCAGGCACAGGTCGGTGTCTTCCGGCCGATGCCGCCCGCCGACCTTGCCGAAATCGGCACGGAATCCGCCGATCGCGTCGAATACCCGCCGGCGGACGGCCATGTTGCCGCTCCACACGTTGCGCACCGACTCCGCCTGCTCTGGCATCCCCCGGTAGGAGGCACCCACCGCCCAGCCGAACTCAGGCGGGAACCACCGTGGCTGGGACCCGGCCCACAGCGGATCAAGGCGGCCGCCGACCCCCACCACGTCAGGGCGCCTGAAATGGCGCAGCAGGGGCTCCAGCCAGGTGGGAGACGCGACCGCGTCGTCGTCAAGGAACGCCACCACTTCTCCGCGGGAGGCCGCGACGCCGGTGTTACGGCCGCCGGACGCTCCCCGGCCACCCACGTTGGGGATCACGGTGACATCGGCCAGCCCACGGAGCGCCCGGGCCAGCAGGCCTGGATGGTGATCGATGACGACGATCGTCTCCAGTACCGGCACGGTCTGCGCACGGACCGACGCCACGGCCTCCTGCAGGTCGGCCCAGCGTTCCATGGTGAATGCCGCAATCACCACCGACACCGTGGGCAGGCCCGTCAGGGGCGCCGCGGGGCCGCTCACTCCAGCACCCCGGGCGCGGCCTGGGCCACCGGGCCCGGCGCCGGCCAATGGCCCCGGTGCCGCTCGACGAGAATGGTCCGCAGCACGCGGAGGCCATCCCTGGCCGTGCTCAGGTTGCTCACCCCATGAATGCGCGGGCGCTCGAAGCTAGGAATCTCGGCGATAACGAGCCCCGCCTTTGCGGCACGGATGTTGATCAGGGTCTCGACCTCAAACCCGTCACCCCACAAGCGTCCGTCGCCGCCAGCCGGTGGTGGCGACGTGGCATCGAGGCCGAAAATCGGCACATGCCGCCGCCAGAAGACATTGAATCCATAGCAGAGATCTGAATAACGTGTTTTGTAGCACATGTTGACCAAACCGCTCAGCGCGCGGTTCCCCAGGCGGCGCAGACGCGTGATGTCGCCGCTTCCTCCGCCTTTGGCGAACCGGGTTCCCTTGGCGAAATCAGCACCATTTATTAGTGCCGCTACGAAACGCGGGATCTCGCCCGGATCGGTCGAACCGTCGGCGTCGATCATTGCGATGATATCGCCCGTCGCGATCGAGAACCCGCAGGCCAGCGCGTTGCCCTTACCCTTGCGCGTCTGCATCAATACGCGCACGTCCGGCCGAAGCTGGCGAGCGACGGCCACGGTGCCATCCACGGAGTAGCCGTCGATAAGGATGACTTCATGGATGTTTGGGGGCATCAGGGCCAGGACATGAGGAAGGTTAAGGGCCTCGTTTAACGCGGGAACGACAACAGATACTCGTGGCCAGGGCGTGCCGGTACCTGCCTGAAACGTCATGGGTCCCCCAGGGAGTTCAGGCGAAACGAGCGGGGGGACCCGTTCCTTACGCGCTCGCGCGAACGGGCCAGTGGATTCGCCTTGGTGACGGAGATTTGCGGATGCCTTCTCCGAGATGCTGACAAGCACCGTACCGTAGCACCTCACCTTGGCGGCTCTGTGGCAATACGAATAAAGACAGGCCTGCCGCGCCTGATCCGAAGTCACTTGGCCGTCAGAATTTCTTATTTTGTTCGAAGTATCTTTATTGCCCGAACTTTCATTGCTTCGGAGGCAGGTCCGGTCGTGACCCGAATTCGCCCACTGGGTGGAACTCGATGACAGCCAGCACGCCACGGTGGTCGGTGCCGGGGATGGCGACGATCCGCGCCTCGAGCACCGCGGCGCCGGGCCGGGAAACCAGCACGTGGTCCAGTCGCATCACCGGAGGGATTCGCCGGTCGGTCGGCCAGGTGAAGCCCGGCCATGGCCGGCTCCGGCCGGCGTCCGCGCAGTCCAGGAAGCCCGCGGCCAGCAGGTTACGGAACGACCGGTGATCCCGTGTGGCGTTGAAGTCCCCGGCGACCACCTGTGGGCCACTGACGTCGGCGAGCGCCGACTTGAGCAGCGCAAGTTCCCGATGCCACTGATGTTCCTGGCCGTTCACCGGAGCCAGCGGGTGCACCCCGGTCAAGGTCACCGGCCGTCCGCCTGCCGGATCAATGCTCGCGCGGGGCGCCGCTGCGGTCAGGCCCGGCACCGGTGGCAGCGGGATCAGCGGCCAGCGCGTCCAGAGGCCTACGCCGGCTGAGCCGGGGCGCGGATCGAGGTGGCAGAAGGGGAGCAGGTCGGCCACGCGGGCATCGGCCAGGTCACGGCCCGTCTCTGCGGTCAACTCCTGGACGACGAGCACGTCCACCCGGTGCTGCCGCAGGCTGCGTAGGACAGCTGCCGGATCGGCCGCGCCGCCCTGGACGTTCAGCGTGAGCACGCGCAGGGTGAGGACGTCCAGGCCAGGATCCGATGCTGAGCATGGTCCAGCCGTGGGCCCGCGGCCTATCCGCCTGGGTGGCGGCAACTGCCACGCCACGAGGGTCGCGGCGGGGAGCGTGAGCAGCAGCGCCAGCCACCAGGTCGCGGTGGCCGCGACGACCACAGCGATGATCGCGAGCAGCGCCGCTACCGGGGCCAGCGCCGCCAGGATCGGGCCCGGGTTCGGTGGCCGCCCGCCGCCCGCCCGGGCGGCCAGAGACGGCAGGGCAGCGACGGCGAGGACCAAAGCCACCACCGCGCTCACGCTGCGCCTCACCTCGATCCGCCCGTTGTGGTGGCCAGGGGTCCATGCAAGCACATCGCGGGCGATGCCAAGGGCATGCCCTAGCAGCGAACGCCGGGTACGGGGCGTTCGCTGCCGGGTGATCGTTGCGGCTGCGGGCGGTTCAGAAGCCGGCCTGGTAGGCGGCCGCGGCCGCCGGCACCGTGGTGCCGGCGCCGTAGCTCCCGCCGGTGGAGGACGGGACGCCCTGGAAGTTGGACTCGAAGGCCAGATGGGCGGCGTTGGCCGCGAAGAATGCCCTCATGTCCTGCACGTACAGCGGGTCGTCCCCGCCGGTCGAGGTGCCTGAGCTGACATTTCCCCACTCGGGCACCGACAGTGGCTTGCCATGGAATTCCGCGAACGCTAGCCAGTAGTTCAGCCCTTGCGTGCCGTTGAGCTGAGACTGCCAGCCCGCCGCCGTCGTCGCGGGCGGCCACCAGTCGTAGCTGTCAACCCCGACCATGTTCACGTAGGCGTCGCCGGGATACGCCCGTGTGGGATCGGCCAGCCCAGAGGAGACCCCGCGGTTGACGTTCCAGTCCCATTGCAGCCCGGGGGCGGTGGACCGCGCCGCGGTGACCACCTGCTGCCAGCACTTCGCCCACGTCGCCGGCTGGCTGGCCTTCCAGACGTACCAGTTCCCGTTGAACTCCCAGCCCAGCCGGATGATCGAGTGGCCCAGGCCGTAGGACGTGATCACACTGCCGAACTGGCGCCAGTAAGGGTTGTAGGTGCCGTTCGCGCATGCCTGGATGGATACCCCAGGGACATTCTCGGGCAGCATCGCCACCCCGAAGGTCATGGTGTACGGTGATCCGCTCCAGCGCTGGTACAGCCAGGCCGGATTCACGATGTCCGACCAGGTGGCCCGGGCCGACCAATCGGCCACGACGTCCAGCGGATGGCCTCGCCAGGTGGCGAAGGCCGCGGCCGCCGCCTGGGTGTCGGTCGGCAGGTAGGCACCGCTGGCCCACGGCAGACCAGAACGGGTCCCGGCCTTCAGGTGACGGGTCCCGGCCTTCACCTGACTGGTCCCGGCCTTCAGGTGCCTAGTCCCGGCGGCTTGCGTGGTCGCCCAGGCTGCTCCGGTGAGGGACACGCTGAGCATCATGGCCCCAGCGGTGGCAGCAGCCACGCTAGCCGCGGCGGCCAGCCGGCTGCGCCCGCGATGGCGAACATCCACGGGACATGCCTTATGTGCTTTTTTCTGGGAGGCCATGATGATTTCCTGCCTTCGCATTCAATTCGTGACTTAATCACCACTCTCTGTGATTTCAGGTGTGGCCCCCAGAGGCACATTCCCCACGCCGGGCCGACCATTTGGCCCGGTCCGTTAGGCCCAGGATTTGGCCCCGTCCAGTAGGCCCGGGCCGTTGAGCCCGGTCCCTATTTCATGATCACGAAGGATTTGCGGACATATTTGACGGGAATCCTGGTGATCATGGAATGCTGCCTCAAAGACGGCAGCTGCGGTCGCGGCGCGGTCGAAGAATTTGATGGGAGGCGTGGCCAGTGAGCGGGCGTGGGTAACTGGCCCGGGTTTACCGGTCCATGTCTCCGACGACGAAGAACAGCGAGCCCAGGATGGCCGTCAGGTCCTCGGCCCGGTGGCCCGGCAGGATTTCGGACAGGACCTGCATGTTGCTGAACGACGCCGAGCGCAACTTGAGCCGCCAGGGCGTCTTGCCGCCCCGTGACACTAGGTAATAGCCGTTCAACCCGAGCGGGTTCTCCGTCCAGGCATAGATGTCGCCCTCGGGAATCCTGAGCACCTTGGGCAGACGGGCGGCGATCGGGCCGGGCGGCAGGTGCGCCAGCCGGCTGGCGCACGCGTCCGCCAGGTCCAGGGAAACCTCGATCTGGCCGAGCAGGCACTCGAAGCGGGCCAGGCAGTCGCCGCTGGTCCGGGTGACCACGCGCAGCGTGCCGGCGAGTTCGCCGTAGGCGAGGTAGGGCTCGTCACGGCGCAGGTCGAAGTCCACGCCGGACGCCCGGGCGGCGGGCCCGCTCACTCCGTACTGGCGGACCTGCTCGCCGGTGAGGATGCCGACATTCCTGGTGCGGGCCCGGAAGTTCTCATCGAACCGGACAATGGCGCCGATGCCGGGAAGCGCCGCCCGTACCTCGGCGAGCGCCACGCCCACCCGGCCCAGCCAGCCCTCGGGCAGTTCTTCCTTCAGCCCGCCGACCCGGTTGAACATGTAGTGCATCCGGCCGCCCGCGATCTCTTCCATGATCGTCTGCAGGAGTTCCCGGGCCTGCGCCGCCGCGGCTCCGGCCCGGTCAGCGGCCGCAGCAGCCCCGACGATCTCCGGCTGGTAGCAGCCGAGGAACGCCAGGTGACTGAGCACACGGTTCAGTTCGGCGAGGAGGGTGCGCGCCCACACGGCGCGGGCCGGCACCTCGATCCCGGCTAGCCGCTCGGCGGCGAGCACCACACCGAGCTCGCTGGAGAACGCGCTCAACCAGTCGTGCCGGTTGGCCAGGACGATGATCTGGCGGTAATCGCGGGCCTCGAAGAGTTTCTCGGCGCCGCGGTGCACGAAACCGATGACCGGCTCGGCCGCGGTGATGCGCGTTCCGTCGAAAGCCAGCCGTAGCCTGAACATGCCGTGCCCCGAAGGATGTGCTGCCCCCAGGTTGACCACGAGGTCGCCTGGGCCCGCCCAGGCCCCGGTACTGGCCAGGGCATGGCGCTCAGCCATCGGCTCTGCTCCCCGCTCTGCTCCCCGCCCGGCTGCGGGGCGCTTGGCTCCCCGCTCGTCCTCCCGGCTGTCGCCCGAGTGAGGCAGGCAGCGGTACCCCAACGGCCTGCAGCAGCCAGCTGAACGCGCCGAGGCCGCCCGGATCTGTCAGCTCAGCCGCCTCGGATGCCCGGCATAGCGCCGTCAGATACCCGGGCGGGTCGGTGCGGGCCAGGGTGAGCGGCGGCCTGCTGCCGCATAGGCCGAGCGCGCGCAGCGCCTGGCGCTGCGTGGTCAGCAGGGTCTGCGTCGCCCCGGCGGATACCCCGGCCGCCGCGCAGGCGTCCACGGCGACGTGCGCCGTGATGTCACGCGACCCGTCGGGGATCGGCCGCACCAGGTGGCCGTCCTGGTACCCGGCCAGCGTGCTCAGCGTGGGCCGGCCGGCCCGCCGATGCCCGTAGTCCGCGCCGATCGCGACGCCGCGCGTCAGCCTGCCGATGACATCGGCCCACGCGGTACAGCGGGGGCGGCCGATCTCAGCGTGATCACCGATGCGCCGCAGCGGCCACCACCGGCGAAGCCAGGCCTGATCGGCTTCGTCAGCCAGCGGGCCGGGCCGCTCGGCGCCCGTTGCCGTGTCCACGAGCACCAGCCTCGGCCCGGCGCTGGCCAGCTCCGCGACGTCCAGCGGGATATTGTCCAGCCACTCATTGGCGATCACGAGCCCGGTGATCCGCGACGGCACGGACCGCTGCCAGCGGATCCGCGGATCAAGCCCCTCCGGCCGCGGGGTGATCTCGACTGCGTGGGCGGAGATTCGTTCGGCCAAGGAAGGATTTGCGGCGGCGGGCGGCGGGGCCGGTAGCTGGCCGGACGACGGGAGGCACGCCGGGATGTGCCTGGCCATGGCGAGCACCTGGGTCAGCAGCTCACCCCGGCCCGCGCCGATGTCCACCAGGTCGAGCCGCGCCGGATGGCCCAGCGACGCGTCGATCTCGCGGAGCAGGGCCAGCATGGCCGCCGCGTACCAGGGCGAGGCGTGGACGGAAGTGCGGAAATGCGCGGCGGGCCATTCGCCCCTGGCATAGAAGCCGCGGCTGCCGTACAGCGCGTCCTGCATGGCCGCGCGCCAGGTGACCCACATCACGATGACTCTAGGGCGTGTCTGTCCGTGGAGTCCTCCCCTGGCGCCGCAACGTGGTGACGAGGCGTGGATATGCTGGCCACTGCCGTCCGGTACCTGCGAGGACTGGAACGAGAGGACACTCATCCGATGCCCGGCCCTGCCAGCCAGCCGCACCCGGCCCGGCTTACCATCGGCGTCATCGGCGCGGGCCGGGTCGGCACGGTCCTCGGGGCCGCGCTGGCCCGGGCAGGCCACCGGGTGGTCGCCGCGTCCGCGGTCTCCGACGCGTCGGTCGCCCGTGCCCGCCGCCTCCTGCCCGGTGCGGCGATCAAGCGGCCCAACGAGGTACTGGCCGAGTCGGGCCTGGTCCTGCTCACCGTTCCGGACGACGCACTGCCCGGTCTTGTCGCCGGGCTCGCCGCGACCGGTGCCCCGATGGAAGGACGGCTGCTCGTGCACGCCAGCGGCAGGCATGGTACCGGAGTGCTGGAGCCGGCCACCCGTCTCGGCGCGCTTCCCCTGGCCCTGCACCCGGTGATGACATTCACCGGGCGCCCGGACGACCTGGACCGGCTGGCTGGGATCTGCTTCGGGGTGACCGCCCCCGACCCGCTGCGGCCGGTCGCCGAGGCCCTGGTGATCGAGATGGGCGGGGAGCCGGTCTTCATCGACGAGGCGAACCGGGCCCTGTATCACGCCGCGCTGGCCAGCGGTGCGAACCATCTGATCACTTTGGTGGTGCAGGCCGCTGACCTGCTGCGCGCCGCCGGGGTATCGGACCCGGCGCGGATGCTCACGCCCCTGCTGTCCGCCGCGCTCGACAACGCGCTGCGGCTCGGTGACGCGGGCCTCACCGGGCCGGTCGCCCGCGGCGACGCGGACACGGTCGCGGATCACATCGAGGCGCTGCGCGACGCCTCCCCCGAGGCGCTGCGTGCCTATGTCGCGCTGGCCAGGCTCACGGCCGACCGCGCCCTGGCGGCCCGGATGCTCGCCGCCCCTGACGCGCAGCGGCTGCTCGACGTGCTCGCGGGCGCGCCGCGGTGATCCCCATGCTCGCCCGGACCAGGGCCGGCCTGGCCGCCGCCCGCCGGGGGCTGGCTGCCCCGGTGGTGCTGATTCCGACCATGGGGGCACTGCACGAGGGACACCGGGCCCTGCTCCGCCGCGGCCAGGAGCTTTCCGGGCCAAACGGAAGCGTGGTGGTATCTGTCTTCGTCAACCCGCTCCAGTTCGGCGTTGGTGAAGATTTCGACACCTACCCGCGGACTCTTGAGGAGGACGTCGCGGTCTGCGCCGAGGAGGGCGTCGACCTGGTGTTCGCCCCGGGTCATGCCCAGATGTACCCAGCCGAGCAGCTTGTCACCGTGGACCCCGGTCCGATGGGGCAGTTGCTTGAGGGCGCGTTCCGCCCCGGGTTCTTCACCGGAGTGCTCACCGTGGTGCTGAAGCTGTTCCAGCTGGCGCGTCCCGATGTGGCGGTCTTCGGTGAGAAGGACGCGCAGCAACTCGCCCTGGTCCGCCGGATGACCGAGGACTTCGTTCTCGGCATCGAGATCGCCGGGGTGCCCATTGTCCGGGATCCGGACGGGCTGGCCATCTCCAGCCGGAACAGGTTCCTGTCCGCGGCGGAACGCCAGACGGCGCTGGCGCTGCCGGCCGCCCTGCGGGCCGGGCGAGCGGCGGCCCTCGCGGGCCCGGCAGGCGTGCTGAAGGCGGCGCACCAGGTGCTCGATGCCGCACCGGGGTTGCTGCCCGACTACCTGGCGCTGGTCGACCCGGCGACGTTCGAGCAGGTGGATGACGTCGCCACGGGCAGCGCGCTGCTCCTGGCGGCGGCCAGGGTCGGTGCGACCCGGCTGATCGATAACACGCCGCTGGACCTGGGCGGCCCGGACTGAGCCCCCGTGCCAGCTAATCCAGTGCCAGCTAATCCAGTGGAGCGCCATGCTGTTGACGATCGATGTGGGAAACACCAACACCGTGCTCGGCGTCTTCGAGGGTGAGCGGGTAGTCGAGCACTGGCGGATCAACACCGACCCGGACCGCACCGCCGACGAGATCACTGTGGTGCTGCATGGGCTGCTGGCGCAGAGTTCGCTCGCCAAGGACCCAGACATCACCGGTATCGCGCTGTGTTCCACGGTGCCGTCCGTGCTGCACGAGATGCGGGAGATGTGCCGGCGATACTACGCGGCGGTGCCGGCGCTGATCGTGGAGCCGGGCGTGCGGACAGGTGTCTCGGTGCGCATGGACAACCCCAAGGAGGTGGGCAGCGACCGCATCATGAACGCGGTGGCCGCGGTCCATCTCTACGGCGGCCCGGCGATCGTCGTCGACTTCGGGACATCGACGAACTTCGACGCGGTTAGCGCGAGGGGCGAGTTCGTGGGCGGGGCCCTCGCCCCCGGGATCGAGATTTCCGTGGACGCGCTGTCCCGGCGCGCCGCCCAGTTGCTCAAGGTTGAGCTGGCCCGGCCGCAGCGCGTGATCGGGAAGAACACGGTCGAGGCGCTTCAGTCCGGCATCATCTTCGGGTTCGCCGGACAGATCGAGGGCATCGCTAAGCGGATGATCAAGGAACTGGCTCCGGAGGACCCGGATTCGGTGACCGTCATCGCCACCGGCGGGCTGGCCCCGCTCCTCATCGACGAGGTAAGCGTGATCGACGAGCACGAACCCTGGCTGACCTTGATCGGATTGCGGCTGGTCTTCGAGCGCAACATCGGACAGTGACCAGAATTACCCCGGTCACCCGGTTGGCACGGTGCCGGGCCGTTCCAGGTAGGTCCGGTCGGGCTTGGCGAATCCAAATCGCGCGTATAGCCCGTGGGCGTCCTCGGTGTGCAGCGCCCAGCGGAACGTCGAGCCTGGGCCACGGTCGATCATTGTGCGGATCAGTTCGGAACCAAGCCCCTGGCCCCTGATGTCGGTGACGACATAGACGTCCGCGAGGTAGGCGAAGCCCACGCCGTCGGAGACCGCCCGGGCGAAGCCGACCATGTTCCCCGTGGCCGTTTCGTACACGCCGACGATCCGCCAGGCCGAATCCAGTTGCCGTTCGACCAGGTCACGGGTCCGCCAGCGTCCCCAGTACGCCTGTTCCGAGAGGAACTGCCAGAGCTCGTTGCGGTCCACGCGACCCGGGTCGTCGTCCATCTCGTACTTTCCAAGCACGATCCGCATGGAACGGACCGTACCGGTCCTACTGCGCACTTGCGTCGCCGGGGCAGCAGATCACTAGTGCGAGACCAGGGATCTCACTAGGGCGAGACCAGGGATCGCCAGGGTCGGCCCAGCGAAATTGATGCCTGACCCCGGTCTGCCCACCGGTAACCTCGTCCGCGTGGAGGACGCTCAGGGTGCCGGCAGTGCGGACGACCTGCCGGAGCAGATGAAGGTACGACTGGCCAAGCGCGAACGCATGCTCGCGTCCGGCGTTGACCCCTATCCCGTGGGCTTCCCCCGGACTGACACGATCAGTGAACTGCGGGCGCGCTATCCGTCCCTGGAGCCGGACACCGCGACCGGGGAGAAGGTCGGCGTTACGGGGCGGGTGATGCTGTCGCGCACAGGCGGGAAACTCTGCTTCGCCACGATTCGCGACGGGACCGGGGACATCCAGGTCATGATCTCCCTGGATCGCGTCGGCGCCGACGCGCTGGCCGCCTGGAAGCAGGATGTGGACCTCGGCGATCACATCGGGGTATACGGCGAGGTCATCTCATCGCGCCGGGGTGAGCTCTCCGTTCTCGCGGACAGGTTCGCCATCACCGCGAAGAGCCTTCGCCCCCTGCCGGATAAGCACAAGGGCCTCAGTGACGTTGAGTCGCGGGTACGCCATCGTTATGTCGATCTGATCGTTAATTCTCGCTCCCGGCGGCTGGCTGAGGCCCGGAGCGCTGTCACGCGGTCGCTGCGCGAGCAACTGTATGCGCGCGGGTTCCTTGAGGTCGAGACACCGGTGCTGCAGACGGTGCACGGCGGCGCCAACGCCCGTCCGTTCAAGACCCACATCAACGCCTACGACATGGATATGTACCTGCGGATCGCGCTGGAGCTGTATCTCAAGCGGCTGATCGTCGGCGGGATTGAGAAAGTCTTCGAGATCGGGCGCAATTTCCGGAACGAGGGAGTGGACTCCACCCACAATCCCGAGTTCACCATGCTCGAGGTCTACGAGACGTACGGCGACTACAACACCGTGGCCACGCTCACCAGGGAATTGATTCAGCAGGCGGCCGTGGCCGGGTTCGGCAGCACCGTTGTGCGGCGGGCTGACGGCGGGGAGTACGACATTGGTGGGGAGTGGCCGTCCAAGACGGTGCACGGCGCGATCTCCGAGGCGCTCGGCGAGAAGATCGGGCCGGACACCAGCGAGGAGCGGCTGCGCGCGCTGTGCTCCACGGCGGGCGTTCCGGTCGACCCAGCCTGGAACCGGGGCCAGATCGTGCTGGAGATGTACGAGCGGCTCGTGGAAAAGCAGACCGTGGAGCCGGCTTTCTACCGCGATTTCCCTGTCGAGGTCTCGCCGCTGACTCGCGCGCACCGGGACGATCCACGCCTTGCCGAACGGTGGGACCTGGTGGCCTTCGGGACCGAGATCGGGACTGGCTACTCCGAGTTGGTGGACCCGATCGAAGAGCGGGCCCGGCTGACCGCGCAGTCATTGCTGGCCGCCGGCGGTGACCCCGAGGCCATGCAACTCGACGAGGATTTCCTCCATGCGCTGGAGTACGGGATGCCGCCGACGGGCGGTATGGGCGTGGGCGTCGATCGCATCCTGATCATGCTCACCGGTGAGAGTGTTCGGGAAACGATCCTGTTCCCGCTGGTCAAGCCCGAGTAGCCAGAAGGCCCGTGCCTGTGATCACCACCTGTCGTCAGGCGACGATACGGACGGCTCCCACGTAGATACTCCAGTCGATGGCCTGGACCATGACATTTTCTCCGAAGTCGGGCGCGTCAACCATCAGGCCGTTGCCGATGTACAGACCGACGTGGCCGAGGTCCTGGTAGAAGAACACGAGGTCGCCGGGCTCAAGCTCGCTCCGCGAGATGTGCTGGCCCTGGTTCCACTGGTCGCCGGTGTAGTGGGGCAGGCTGATGCCGACCTGTGCGTAGGCCCACAGCACCAGGCCCGAGCAGTCGAACGAAGTCGGTCCGGCAGCCCCCCACACATACGGGTAGCCCCGCCGGCCGAGCGCGAAGCGCAGTGCCTCGGCCCCCACCGTGTTACTGGTAGGGATGTTGACGTTGGGGTACTGCCCGGTTTGCTGGAAGATCGTCATGGCCTGGCTGAACGCCGCGCTGTTGAGCGTATTGACCCTGGTCTGGATCGCCTGGGTCTTGGCCGCCATCTTGGCCGCCAGCGCGGACACACGCTTCGCCTGCTGAACCGCTGTCTCGTGTGCGCGGCGTGCCGCAGCTTCAGCCGTCGTCAGCGCACTGACCTTGTCGCCGTTCTCGAGCTGGAGTTGCTGCATAATGGCCGCGCGGCTCATCAGGGTCTGCCCGTTGCTTGAGGTCAGAACCTGGAGCGGGGTACCGAATCCGCCGCTCATGTAACTCTGGGCGGCGAGCTGGCCGATGGCCGCCTGGCCCGCGCCGAGCCGCTTCGCGTCCATCATGGCCGTGGCCTGGGCGATCTTGGTCTCGGCCTGCGCCTCGGTCAACTGGACGCGCAGCCCGTCGTACTGCTCGCTCAGCGTGTTGATCTGCTCGGACAACTGCCGAGCCTGGGCGACGAGGCTACTGAGACTGGGCTGTGGAACGCGGGTAGCGGCGCTGCCCGCCCCGCTTGGCAGCACAAGACTGGCTAGCGTTGCCGCACCGACGAGCATGGCGGTCCGTGGCCAGACGCGGCGTCGGCCGTTGCGAGCACGGGCGCACGGTGAGTCACCGGTTGCGTGCCTGCCTACGGGCAAGCGCTCCACGTAGTCTCCTCTCCTCAGCCGCCTACCGGGTTAGCTGACGGGTTCGGGCGGAGGAGCCCTACCGCTGAGGCAGCCGTAACGGGCCGCTCCATACGGATTCACCCCGGGAACACTGGGTCCCCGGCTTCCTGAGACGCTGGCTGCGCATCAGGAACTCGGCGGGTCGTGCGGGTTGCCCTGGGGGTGGGCGGGCACGGTAACAGCGTTGAACATTAATGGAACGGACGGCACGCGGTGGGCTGAACCGCAGAATCCTTAACTGAGCGGGCGTGGGTCGGCTCCCCGATTGGATCGCCGACTGGCGGCTGTATACGTTCTACAGTGCGCCCGCTACATCCTCCCGGTCGTACCGAGCGTGTGTTTCCCCAGCTCAATTGCTATGCGCTGGCGTGAAGTCGTGAGTACGTGATCTGCGTGTGATGTGCGTTGAATCAAGCCGGGGCACCCTTCACGGCAATTCGTGATTGTGCGGTAACACTGTGTATGGAAGAAAGTCACCGGTTCGGTGCCTTGGTTCTGAACGCTTCACACGCGAGCTCACGCAGCGCCGGACCTGGGCGTTTCCGGGCTGGCCCTGGCGTCCGGGCTGGGCCTGGCGTTCTTGGGCTGCGCCTGTGTGTCCTGGCTGGTCTGGGTGTCTTGGGCCGTGCTGGCGTCTCGGCTGGCGTGGCGTACGCGGCTGGCCTCGGTGGGCTGAACGCTCGGTGTGCGGGCCAGGTCGTGTCGCGGGATCGGTTCCCAGTTGTGTCACCGCCATGAGTTCCCGTTAAGGTGTGCGGGCGATGGAGTACACGATCAGGCGGGCACGCACCTGTGATGTCCGCGCGATAGGCAGTCTGGTCGGCGACAATGTCGAGACAGGCCGGCTACTGGGCAAGGCCACTGTCACCCTCTACGAGGACGTTCAGGAATTCTGGGTTGCCGAAAGAGCCGGCGACAAGATGGTGGTCGGCTGCGGGGCGCTCCACGTGATGTGGGAGGACCTGGCCGAGATCCGGACGATCGCGGTGGATGCGAGTTGCCAGGGTCAGGGCGTGGGGCACCGGCTAGTCGGAGCATTGCTGGAGAGCGCCCGTGACCTCGGTGTGCGCCGGGTTTTCGTGCTGACCTTCGCGGTCGATTTCTTCGCGCGCCACGGATTCAAGGAGATCGAAGGCACGCCGGTTTCCCATGAGGTCTACGCAGAGCTTCTCCGTTCATACGACGAGGGCGTCGCGGAGTTTCTCGATCTCGACCGGGTGAAGCCGAACACCCTTGGCAACACGCGGATGCTGGTCCATCTCTGAGTTTCATCGCTGGCGCGAATTCAGGAAGGCCGGGGTAATTAGACGGGATGCGGGTCCGGGGTGACCAAGTACCGTCGGCCAGCAGGGGTGCTCCATTCGAAAATGCCTGGCTGGCGCTGTTTGAGGTGCCAGCCAGGCCGTTGCTTGAGCTGATGATGCGTGCGGCACACCGGGCCGATGTTGCAACGGCAGGTCGAGCCGCCATCGTCGAAAGGCACAGTGTGGTCCAGGTCAGACTGCCAGGCATGCTGCCGGCAGATGGGGAGTCGGCACGTCTGGTCCCGCGCCACGATGAGTTCGCGCAGCCGATCTGAGGGTCGGTAGTGCGCCTCGGCCTCGGTGTGATCGCAGCCTCGGACTCCCGTTCCGGCCGGAGTTCCGCCCGGAGTTCCGGCCAGAAAACTCGCGCCAGGCACTCTCGCAGCACGCGCGATCGCCTTGTCGGCGGCCACCAGCGCTGCTGCCAATATTTTCCTCAGACCGTCCGATCCACCTGGCGCCACGGCCGTCGCCGCTGTCGACTCGGCAAGACCGATGGCCAGATCCCAAGGCAGCGTGAGGGTAATCCGGCTGACCAACCCGGAGCCGCCGCTTTGCTGGTCGAACCCCTGGCCCTGGTGGCCTCGTTTCGGCACGCGAGTGGTCAATATCGTCCACCCGGCCCGGTCGGTAACTATGACTCTCCATTCTGTGCAGGGATCGGCAGCCGCCATTGCGGCAAGCTCGCGCGCGACGTTTGGCGTGATAGGCCCGAGCCAGGAGATACTGCCCGGCTCGGCTGAAATCCCGGCCAGTGTCCGCCACGGCACCTCCATCATTACCCGTCCCGCGCGGCCCGCCGGGCGGCCGGATACCGGGATTTCCACGTCGCCGGTCGCTGGCAGGGGAGGCCAAGCCGGGACCGGCCCGATGGGTAGCCGCAGCCATTTGTCGTCCCGCCGCGGATCCTCGTCCCAGGTCTCGCCGCCGACGTCGTCGTCGACTCCGTCGGGAGGATCTCTATCGCCACAACATGCGTCCTGGTTTCCGGAGCCACGTGCGGGCCCGGTCATCTCGCCATCCTGCGGGCTCTGGCAGCTAGTCCCTGCCTGACTCTCGCCGTCCGTGCTGGGCGGACTCCTGTCATCAGCATCGTCCCTGGGATCGCCGCGGCCATGATCAGGTGGATCGCCTGGGCTGCGGTCGTTCTGGCCGCTGGGGTCATGGTCGGGTGGGCCACCTGGGCCGCGATCGGGTCGGTCGCCGGGGTGGTTGTTGGGCGGGTTGCTGGGGTCATGGTCGGGTGGGTCATCTGGGCCGCGATCGGATGGGTCGCCTGGTTCGTGGTCCGGTGGATCGTCTGGGTTCTGGTCGGGTGGGTCATCTGGGCCGCGATCGGATGGGTCGCCTGGTTCGTGGTCCGGTGGATCGTCTGGGTTCTGGTCGGGTGGGCCACCTGGGCCGCGATCGGATGGGTCGCCTGGTTCGTGGTCGGGCGGATCGTCTGGGTTCTGGTCAGGTGAGCCACCTGGGCCGTGGTCGGATGGGTTGCTGGGGTCTTGATCCGGCGGGTCGCCCGCACCGTTGCTGTGCGGGCCGCCTTGGCCTCGATCAGCAGGGCCGGGTGCGGCCGGATCCTCAAGAGGCGCTGGAATGCCGGGCAGCGTATTCAGGAGCAGCCCAATGAGAACCTGAGCCCGCAGCATGTCGATCCCGCCGTCGGCCCCGGCTGCCTTCATGGCCTGAGCGAGCGCAGTTATCCGGGCCATCGCGGCACAAGCCTGAATCCCGGGCAAGTTGTGCCCGGAAATAGTCGCGGTTCCTTCCTGGTCGGCGTAGAGCCCGACCCGAGCCCGCCGTTCCGCCTCCTTGCGCCGCCGTTCCGCTGCTGCTGGGTCAACAGTTATGACCGCTCGGCGCAGCGCGGCACGAAGCTGGCCCGGCGTCTGCTGCCCTGCTCGCTCCACAACCCTTTCTTCGACTGTCCGGGCGTCAACATCATTGAGCACGCTGGTGAGTTCGGCGATGAGCCGTGCCCGCGATAGATCGATCCGGCCCTCGGAGAGAGCGGTCAGCGTGCCCGGAAGCCGCCACCGTAGGTTCACCGCGAGATCTGCCCACAACGCCGCCCCGAACGGCGACATGGTAAGCGCGAGGCCTACCTCCGCCGCAGCCTCCGGCGACACCAAGGCCGGGCGACCGTCGGTCTCGACAGGAATCGAACTGTCCCGCGCGGCAGCACGTGTGGTCATCTCCGCAACGGCGGTCAGCTCCGCTGCGGTCGCCCAGCTCGCCAGCCGTCGGCAGGCGGCGGCTACGCCGGCGAGTTCGAACTCCCCAAGGCTGCCCGCCTCGGCACGGGACAGCCAGCCGGCGACCCCGGGTCCGGGCAGCATGTCCTCGACCACGCGTCCAGCCAGATCACTGAAGGGGGCGTTCCGCGACACGTCGGCCGGCGCGGCCTCGAGTTCGTGCTGAGACCCGTCGTCCCGGACTGGCACGGCAGGCTCGGCCGCCTTCGGGCCGCTGTCCTCGGCTACAGCGTGCGGGCCTCGTCCTTCAGCAGCCTCGGCCGCCTTCGTGCTGCTCGCTTCAGGGGCGCTGTTCGGGCCACTCTCTTTAGTGGCGGCATCGGCCGTCTTCGTGCTGCTCGCTTCAGAGGCGCTGTTCGGGTCACTCTCTTCGGCGGCCGCCTTGGCTGTCTCCGGGACGCCCTCCTCGGCAGCGGCGTCTGGGCCGCCCTCATCAGCGGATTCCATCCGCGCGGCCCTGGCTGGCACCTGATTGCCACACAGGTCGGCCGCGAGCAGCATCTGTTCCAGGCCCGTATTCCCCGGCCACGACAGTGCCATGCATCCAGAGAAGTCCAAATCGAATCGAGCGCCCGCACCGGCAGAGCCGCCATCGCCAGAGTCGCCAACACCAACGAACAGGCGCCCGCGCTGGCTGGCGGTCGAGCGGCCGTTGGCCCTTTCTGGCATTGGCTCACCTCCTTTGCTAGCTGGCCGGGAAGCGGTCAGACCTGACTATCTACGAACACGTTATCGAGTGCCTCTGACATTTTCTCCAAGCCCGGAAGCTAGGTTCGTAGAGGCTGCCGTCCTGCAGCCCGGCAGCCGGAAACGGGGCACGGGCGCGAGCCGGGGCGGGCGGGAACTGGGGCCGGGCGGGAACTGGGGCCCGGGCGCGAGCCGGGGCGGGCGGGAACTGGGGCCGGGCGGGAACTGGCACGCCGGGGAAAGGGTCCGTGGAGGCGCTACTGGTGCGGGATCGAGTGCTCAGAGGAGCCGGAGTTGCCGGGCCGTGGAACGCCGGGGACTTGTCGGCACTGATCGGTCCAGCAGGCGTGGCTCAATCGCGGCCAGGAAGGGCGATGGGCCTCCGTCGACTGTGGCTCCGTGCCTCTTGCGCCTGGCCGCACAAGTCACCAGCAGATGTGTCCGAGCCCTGGTCATGCCAACGAAGAGCAGTCGCCGTTCCTCGGCCTGGTCGAGGCCGGTCTCGGGCCGCATGCCGGGAAGCCAAAGCGGCAGCAGGCCTTTCTCACAGCCGGCCACGAAGACGATCGCGAACTCCAGGCCCTTCGCAGCGTGCAGTGTAAGCAGCGTGATCGCGTCGGCCCGAGGGTCGAGGGCATCCGTCTCGGCCCCCAGGGAGATCTCAGTGAGAAAGCGTTCTGAGTCGTCACCGCAGCGTCGGGCGAGCGGCGCGAGGACCTCGCCGGCCGCCCGGATGTCCACGGCAGTCGAACCAGGTCCTCCCGGATACGACGCGAGCCGGTTTACCGCACCGCGTAGTCGGTGGAGCACGCTCAACGCCCCGGCGGCCGTGGGCGCACCCGGGGTAGCCGGGACCGGCGGGCCGGACGCCCCTGCGTGCATCGCATCCGCGTGCATGAGGCGCATCTCATGGACGATCTCGGGAACCCCGCTCCGGCGCTCCAGCAGGTCGTGCGAGCGCTTCTGGAATGGCAGGCCCGCGCGGGTCAGCGCCTGGCCAAGCGGGGCCGCCTGGGCGTCGGTCCGGTACAGCACGGCGATATCGGCGAGGCCGATCCCGTCCTGGCCGTGACCGTCGGCCCGGCCACTGTCCAGCGAGTGGAACGACGAGCCACCGAGAAGCCGGTCGATGGCCTCCGCGATCCAGGCTGCCTCGCCGTGCTCGTCCGCTGCCTCATGGAGGGTTATCGCCGTGGCGGGCCCCGAATTCCATGATCGCGGAGAATTCCCGGCCTTCTGTGACGCGGATCCTCCGCGAGCATGGTCTGAGCGGTTCGAGAGGGCGGCGGGCGGGGGGGCCGCGGCCACCGCGCGCAACACCCGGCCCGGAACGAGCGTGCTGGGCGCGATCGCCTGCAGCGCTCCGGCGACGATGGCGGGGCTCGACCGGTAGTTCCTGGTCAGCCGCAATGTCGTAGCCCCTGGGTAGTCTTCGGCGAAGCGCAGGAAGTACCCCACATTCGCGCCGCGGAACCCGTAGATCGCCTGATCGGGATCTCCGATCACGGTCAGGCCGGCCCCGCCTGCGCCAGCACCTCCAGGAGCGGCACTCAGCCGCCGCAGCAGGGCGTACTGCACGGCGTCGATGTCTTGGTACTCGTCGACGCTGATGTACGGCCAGCGGTCCCGCAGGGCCGCCGCAATGGACGGTTCGTCGCGGAGCAGCGTCACAGGCAGCTCCACCAGGCCGTCGAAATCCACCAAGTCGCGAGCGGTGAGCGCCTTCCTGAGCAGGTCGCGCCGCGCCGGGTCACTGGTAGCGTCGGCGAGCAGCGCCCGGCCCGAGCGCTGCGATCCGGCGAGTTCCGCGGCCACCGCCTGCCGGGCCGGCTCGTCGGCGACGCAGAAATCCGCCGAAAGCCCGGCTCGCTCATGGTGTTCCCGCAGGATCATCAGGCCGAGGCCGTGGAAGGTGGTCACGGTCAGCCGGGGGGCCTGCCGCGGGATCAGGGCAGCCAGCCGCTGCCGCATCTCCTCGGCCGCCCGCCGGGTGAAGGTGATCGCGAGGCATGACTCGGGCGCGGCAACGCCCCGCGTGATGGCGGCGGCGATCCGGTGCGTGAGCGCCCGCGTCTTCCCGGTCCCGGGACCCGCGATGATCATCAACGGCCCGCCCGCCATGGCCGCGGCCCGCTGGTCCAGGTCGAGACCTTCGAGCAGAAAATCAGCCGCCGAGACCTTTTTACTTTCCTTCCTAACGAACGTGCCCGGCCCGTCCCCCATCTCCGGCGGACCTACCCGAGGGTGAGCCGCCCCGCGGGACAGAGCATCGACGACCCCGGAGGATGCGGCGGCTGAGACGGCAGGAGAACGTTTGGCTGGAATGGGTCTGGCCGTTTGCGGTGGGGCCGGGATGTCAAAGAGCGCACCGGCAGCGTCCAGTTCCCCCCGGCGGAACAGGCGAATGGAGCCGTACTCGCCGTCATAGCCGGCGTCCTTGATCACCTCGCCGCGGCGCAGCCTGGCCACGGCTTCTCCGAGCAGAGTGCCGCCGGCCCGGTTCACCTCGGCGATGGGCACCTCGCACAGGATCGCAAGTTCCGGGCCCAGCGCGGCGACGAGCCGGCTCACTTCGGCGCCGACTTTCTTACTCTTGGTGCCGGTGGCGAGGATCTCACCCACAATTTCCGGCAGCGTGACCAGGTTGGTGAAGCCGGCCGCTCCCTCCGGCCGGCCGCCGACGGCCCGGTCGGCGAGTTCCGTGACCCGGTGCAGCACGCCGATGGTGAGCGGCTTGCCGCATTCTGGGCAGGTCCCGCCGTGCTCCATGGTCTGGCCCGGCTCGAAGCGAATCCCGCACTTGCGGTGCCCGTCCAGGTGGTAACGGCCGCCTTCAGGAAAGAAATTGATCGTCCCGGCCAGACCTGTCCCAGTCCGCAGGGCGGCCTCGATCGCGAAATAGTCGATTTCGGTGCCAAGCGTCGTCGCCTCGCGGCCGACCATCGGCGGTGAATGGGCATCGGAGTTGCTCACCAGCTGGTAGCGGTCAAGAGAGGAGCACATCCAGTTCATGGGCGGATCGGAGGACAACCCGGTCTCGACGGCGAACACGTGCTCCGCGAGATCCGCGTAGCAGTCCGCGATGGCGTCAAACCCAGATTTGGAGCCGAGCACCGCGAACCAGGGTGTCCAGATGTGCGCGGGCACCAGGTAGCATCCCGGACCGGCGTTAAGCGTGATCTCCAGCAAATGACGCGAGTCGAGCCCGAGGATCGGGCGGCCATCTGAGGCGAGGTTCCCGATCGTCGCCAGCGTGGCGGTAATCCGGTCCGCGGCCTCGAAGGTCGGTGCGTAGAGCAGATGGTGCACCTTCCTGGTCCGCTCGCCACCCCGGTAAATGGTCGAGATCTCGGACGACAGCATGAAGCGCACTTGCTGCCCGCAACTGGCGGGGGCGCTGCGCCGCAGTCGCGCCTCCAGGTCCGGCCGGAGCCGTAGCAGCCCTGGTTCGGCGGGGACAAGTGTCTCGCGCAATTCCTGCGCCCAGGCCGGGTGGGTGAAGTCGCCCGTCCCGACGACAGTGATCCCTTTGCGCAGGGCCCACCAGGCCAGCGAGGGGATGTCACAGGTCCTGCTGCATGCGCGGGAGAACCGGGAATGGATGTGCAGGTCGGCGTGAAACATGCCGTCGCTGTCGCTTTCTGTTCCGCTTCTTGCTACGCCGGGTACGCCCAAGGCTCGCGACGGCGGGTCAGCGCCTGGCGTGGGTGCCGGGTCCGCCGAGGCCCGTGGCGGCCAAGGTCCGCGACGGCGGGTCAGCGCCTGGCGCGGGTGCCGGGTCCGATCCTGTCACGGCGCCGGGGCGCCGCGGGCGCCCTTCGCAGCGGCGCCTTCGCCACCGGCGTTCAGTCGTGAGCACCGGGGGGTTTCGCCGCACCTGCTTTGGTCATGGGTAAGAATGCATAAGTCAGTCCCGGTGCGTGAGGCGCAAAGCGGTCGCCACTGTTATCCAGATCACAGTGACCGGATGGTCTCGAGGCCAGGCGAACTTGATGAGCGGCGGGTCGGCGGAAAGGAGTGAGCCATGCTCGCGGACCTGGCGGCACTGACCCCGCCGTTGGTTGTGTGCGTGGCGTTCTTGATCGGCGTGGGACTCTTCCTCCGACGTCAGATGGCAGCGAAGCAGACCGATGGAGATGACGACGCCCCGGACGATATTTCCGGCGACAGCGGGATTCAGGATCCCGGGCGTTCGCGGCCGGCCGCATCACCCGATCGCGGTGAGGGCTAGCAACCTTCTGAACGAACTCTGCCCTGCAGTAGAGCGCGATAGATCATCATGCCCGATTGATGGCGGCCTATCCGTGCTCGATTACGGAGAGTTACTGCAATCTTCCGTGTAGTCTGCCTTGCCTTGCTGAGGCGCAACTTGCACTTCGTTACCGGCGATGCGAATTGGCAAACGCAACCGTCCTGGTATATGTTTGCAACCTAATAAACATGCTCCAAGTGGAAGGGCTGGCTCCCATGGCACAAAAGGTTCAGGTGCTGCTCGTAGACGATCTCGATGGCGGCGAGGCTACCGAGACCGTGTCGTTCAGCATCGACGGCACCGCCTACGAGATCGACCTGAGTGCCGCAAACGCAAGCAAGCTCCGCAAAGAGTTTGCTACTTACCTCGACCATGCACGCAGGGCTAGTGGCACTGGCCGCCGCCGTCGTACCAGGAGCGGCCCGGGCCGTGAGCGCAGCTCGGAAATCAGGGCATGGGCGAAGCAGCGCGGTTACAAGGTCAGCGAGCGGGGCCGCATTCCGGCCACGATCATCACGGAGTATGACGCCGCTCACTAGATCTCAGCGCAGGGCCCGCAGGCGGCTCGCGACTCATCGGCTATTCTGGTTTTGCAGGCCGGGTCTCGCGCGGCGCGTGCGGGCCCTGTGGCATGTCGAGGGCATCGTCGCCCGCGCGGTGTGCGTGTGCGCCGCCCGGCCGGTTGAGTGGCGGGCCAGCGTTCGCTTCCGGCGTACTAGGGAACACCTTCCCCCTCGGCCGGAGTTGGATGGGATGAACGCCCTCTTGCCGGGGAACGTTTTCATCATGTGCGGCATATCGCGCCGCACGTCGTCCGGCACGCGGGCTAGCATGCGGAAGGGATGGGCCCCGGACATCCGGACATCTGGGTCCCCCCAACCGCTCTGTGAGGAGCGACGAGATGTTCGAAAGGTTTACGGACCGGGCGCGGAGAGTCGTGGTCCTGGCTCAAGAAGAAGCCAGGATGCTCAACCACAACTACATCGGTACCGAGCACATCCTGCTTGGCCTCATCCACGAGGGCGAGGGCGTGGCGGCCAAGGCCCTGGAATCGCTGGGGATCAGCCTGGAGGCGGTACGGCAGCAGGTTGAAGAGATCATAGGCCAGGGGCAGCAGGCGCCTTCCGGGCATATCCCATTCACTCCGCGCGCCAAGAAGGTGCTGGAGCTCTCCCTCCGTGAGGCTCTGCAGCTCGGGCACAACTACATCGGCACCGAGCACATCCTGCTTGGCCTCATCCGTGAGGGCGAGGGTGTGGCCGCTCAGGTGCTGGTCAAGCTGGGCGCGGACCTGAACCGGGTCCGTCAGCAGGTCATCCAGCTGCTGCACGGCTACCAGGGCAAGGAGCCCGCGGCAGCGGGGGCGCCGTCGGAGTCCGCGCCGTCCACCTCTTTGGTCCTGGACCAGTTCGGCCGGAATCTCACCGCGGGCGCGCGTGAGGGCAAGCTCGATCCGGTGATCGGCCGGGAGAAGGAAATCGAGCGGGTCATGCAGGTGCTTTCCCGGCGCACCAAGAACAACCCGGTGCTCGTCGGCGAGCCCGGGGTGGGAAAGACCGCCGTGGTCGAGGGGCTGGCCCAGAAGATCGTCAAGGGCGAGGTGCCCGAGACCCTGAAGGACAAGCAGCTGTACACACTGGACCTCGGGGCCCTGGTGGCCGGTTCACGCTACCGCGGTGACTTCGAGGAGCGGCTGAAGAAGGTCCTCAAGGAGATCAGGACCCGCGGCGACATCATCCTGTTCATCGACGAGCTGCATACCTTGGTGGGCGCCGGTGCGGCGGAGGGCGCGATCGACGCCGCGTCGATCCTGAAGCCGATGCTGGCCCGCGGCGAGCTGCAGACCATCGGCGCGACCACGCTGGATGAGTACCGCAAGCACCTGGAGAAGGACGCGGCGCTCGAGCGCCGGTTCCAGCCGATCCAGGTGGCCGAGCCGACGATCTCGCACACCATCGAGATCCTCAAGGGCCTGCGCGATCGCTATGAGGCTCACCACCGGGTGTCCATCACTGACGGCGCGCTCGTGGCTTCCGCGCAACTGGCGGACCGCTACATCAGCGACCGGTTCCTGCCCGACAAGGCGATCGACCTGATCGACGAGGCGGGGTCGCGGATGCGTATCCGCCGGATGACCGCGCCGCCGGACCTGCGCGAGTACGACGAGAAAATCGCCCAGGTGCGGAGGGAAAAGGAGTCGGCCATCGACTCCCAGGACTTCGAGAAGGCCGCCGCACTGCGGGACAACGAGAAGCAGCTGATCGCGAAGAAGGACGCCAGGGAGAAGGAGTGGAAGGCC
>Ga0070706_100000864_pt1 | contig 33305 bp, 26 predicted proteins | sample KBSK5501metaG_FD_65476 | JGI IMG/M metagenome (GOLD analysis project Ga0070706, IMG submission 65476) | Corn, switchgrass and miscanthus rhizosphere microbial communities from Kellogg Biological Station, Michigan, USA - KBS K5-50-1 metaG | ecosystem: Host-associated > Plants > Roots >... | reverse complement strand
CCGGCGTCGGTGGACAGGTACAGGATCGGCTGCCCGGCGTCGAAGCCCTTGACGAACAGCAGGTCCGCCCACGACTCGGCGAACTGGCCCGGCTTGGACGGGCCGGCGATGTGGATGCCCAGCACCCGGTCCTCGGTGTTGGTGTGGTGCACCACGTCGAACGGGCCGTTGCCGACCGCGACGATCGGCGCGTTGTAGACCACGTTCGAGCCGGCGAACTTGATGAACGGGCTGTACCCGGGGCCGGCCACCGAGCCGGGGGCGAACTTGGCCAGCGGGAACCCGTTGGGCCCGGGGACCGCGACCCGGGTGGGGGCGAAGTTCGGCGCGCCGGCGAAGTTCACCACGCCCGGGCCGAACGGGTTCGCCGCCACGGTGGGGTTGGTCAGGGTCACGGTCTGCACCGCGGCCGGGTCACCGATCGCGATGTTGGCGAGCTTGGGCGCGTAGTTCACGCCCAGGTCGTGCGCCAGCCCCGGGTCGGAGGCGTCCTCCAGGATGTACCAGACCTTCTCAGCGTGCGGCGTGCCCGCGTACGCGATCCCCGGGTACAGCGGCAGCCGCGCCGTCTCCTTCGACAGGTTGATCTGGATCGCGCTCTCCAACGTCAGGTGATCCCGCGGCAGCAGGCCGGATAGCTGCCCCAGGCCGCCGGGCTTAGCCGTGGTGGCGCCTGCCCCGGCGGTCGCCACCGTGGCGCCCACCGCCCCGGCCACGATCGCCACGGCGGCAGCGGCTGCCACCCACCACCGGCGTCTCAACATCTTCATCTACTGTTCCTTCCTCCGGAATGGCCACCATTGGGCTGGCGGCAGAGAGCCGCCCACGCCGTTTCGTTCACCTTGTTGGCGTGCGCGGCGGCCGGGGTCTTACGCCTCCGCGCACAGAAATGGCGAAAGCGCAGCTCATGAGGGCCGTTCCGTGCCCAGGCCCGCGATCATGCAGCGTGGGGGAAGGGCGCGAACCGGTCAAGGCCGCGCCCGGAGGGAGTCACCGGTCAAAGGCGGGCGCGGCGGTCCGCCCGGCTGGAGGCGGAGCAGCGCGGACCGCGGCCCGGCCACCGGGCGGGCAGCGCAGGCAGCGCTCAGCGGCGCATCGTGTGCCGCTTCATGCCACGACCGGTTGCGCCGCCGTCGCGCCCGCCACCAGCGTGACGGGTGCGACGGCGGCAGGCTTGGTCAGGTGAAGCCGACGTTCAACTCGAAGTGCCCGAGCCTCAGGTTGAGTACTCCGCCGCCGGCCCAGTGCACGATGAACGCAAGCAGGATGATGGCCAGGATTACCAGGACCACCCAGAAGAAGAACACGATGATGCCGGGGATGGCATACCCCGCTACCGTTCTTGCTCTAGCCATGGCTACCAACTACTCTCGCTCTGGCAACGGCTGCCAGCTACCCACCACCGACCGGCTTATTCACGAGTTGCGGCCTTGGCCTGGGCGGCTCACCCAGCCGGTCCGCTGGATCGTTGACAGGGGAATCTGGGCTGCTCAGTGGATGGGGAAGGCTGCCCTTCCTGCGGCCAGGAGTTCTTGCTCGGTCAGGCCGCGCCGCAGAGGGAGGTGATGGGTTCGATCTCGGATGCGGTCTGGGGTCGTAGCGGCATCAGGGCATTGATCTTCGGCCCGATACGCGGCGCCGCCGCCCGTGTCGCGAGGCCTGCACCCATGGCTGCGCGGAGGCAGCCAAGGATGCCGCGGTAGGTGCGGGGGGAGGCGGCGGCCGGTGCGCGCCTTCTCGGGCCGCTCGAAGTTGTCCTCGACGGTCAGGCCCTGGACGTTGGCGGCCAGAAGCAGCGGGCCTTGCTGGCGATCTTGCTGCTGCACGCGAACCAGCTGGTTCCCCGTGACGTGCTCATCGAGCAACTCTGGGAGGAGCAGCCGCCGGCCGGTCCCGATCATGCGGTGGGCGTCTACATCTGGCGGCTGCGCAAAACGCTGGATCCGGTTGCAGGGGGCCCCTGTGTGCTGACCCGGGCGGGTGGCTACCTGCTGCGGGCCGCACCGGAGCAGGTTGACCTTGTCAGGTTCGAGCACCTCGCGCGCGACGGGCAGCGCTCGCTCGCGGCGGGACAGGCCAGCCGGGCCGCCGGGCAGCTTCGCGAGGCGCTCGCGCTGTGGCGCGGCCCGCCGCTGGCTGATTTCAGGCACGAGACGTTCGCTCGGGTGGAGATCGCCCGGCTGGACAAGCTGCGCGCCGAGGTGGTCGAGGACCGGATCGAGGCGGATCTCGCGCTCGGCCAGCACGCACGCGTCGTCGGCGAACTGGAGGCCATTGCCGCCTCGCAGCCCTTGCGTGAGCGGCCATACCAGCAGTTGATGGTCGCGCTGTACCGGTGCGGGCGGCAGGCCGAGGCGCTGGCCATCTACCAGAAGGCGCGGCGGACGTTGGTGGACGAGCTCGGCATCGAGCCCGGCCGGCAACTGCGGCGGCTGGAGCGGGCGATCTTGCAGCAGGACCCGTCGCTTGAGCTGCGCGGCCATGAGGCACCTGCCCGGGCGGTTGTCCCCCGGCCGGAGACGGCCCGGGCCTGGTTCACCGGCGCCAGTGGCAGGAGGCGCCTGGTTGCGGCCGCCGGGGGGCTGGCCCTGACGCTCGGGCTGCTCGTGGCCGCAACTACTCACGGGTCTGCCAACCTTGCCGCACGCCCGGACTCCGTTGCCGTGATCGACGGCGCAACGGCCGGCCTCGGCGCCGTGGTGACCGGGGTGGGGCGCCCGGGCGGGATCGCGTCTGGGGCGGGCGCGGTCTGGGTCACGGACAGCGCCGATGACCTCCTGCTCCGCGTCGACTCGTCCGGGCAGGTGATCGATCGCATCCCGGTGGGCCGTGGGCCCGCGGGTGTGACGGTCGGCGATGACGAGGTCTGGGTGGCCAACGGACTCGACGGCACCGTCTCGGAGGTCAACCCGGGCGCCGGGCGGCAGGTGGCGACCATCCGGGTCGGGATCGGCCCGAACGCCATCGCGTTCGGCTACGGATCGGTCTGGGTCGCCAACATGACCGATGGCACCATGTCCAGGATCGACGCGGCCACCGGCAACGTGACTGCAGTGATCCCCCTCGGCAGTGCTCCGGCCGGTATCGCGGCCGGCGCCGGCGCGGTGTGGGTGACCAGCCAGCAGGCCGGCGAACTGCTGCGCATCAATCCAGCTGACAACCGGCCCGTGCGGGCCATTCCGGTCGGCCAGAGCCCAGCGGGCCTGGCCGTCGGCGCGGGCAGTATCTGGGTAGCCGACAGCGGCGGCACGGTCTGGCGTGTCGATCCGCGAACAAGCCGGACGCGCAGGATTACCGTCGGCGGCGCGCCCGCGGGTGTGGTCTTTCCCGGTGGCGCCGTGTGGGTCGCGGACGGTGTCGACGGTTCTGTGTCCAAGATCACTCCGGAGACTGACGGCGTTCAGCTCATCCATGTCGGTAACGAGCCGACGGGCCTTGCCGCGGCTGGTGGCCGCGTATGGGCGACGGTGCTCCCGTCGCTGGCCAGCCACCGCGGCGGCACGCTTACCGTCATCAGCCAGCTGCCACCGGACGAGGGAACCCAGCCGCCGACCGATCCCGCGGTGGCCTTTTATTCGTGGGCGCGGCAGATGCTGAGCATGACCAACGACGGGCTGGTCGGCTACCGGCGCGTCACCGGCTTGGCCGGCGATCAGCTGGTGCCCGACCTGGCGACCGCGCTGCCGATACCGTCCAACGGCGGCAAGACCTACAAATTCCACCTCCGGGCTGGCCTGAGGTACTCCACCGGGGCACTGGTCCGGCCCGAGGATTTGCGCCGGGCGATCGAACGAGTACTCACGATCAACAAGAAGGAAACCCCTCAGATCCCGCCGTTCTACGCCGGGATCGTCGGCGCCGCCCAGTGCGAACGCAAGCCCGGCCCATGCGATCTCGCGCGCGGGATCGTCGCCGACGACGCCGCCGGGACGGTCACCTTCCGCCTCACCGCACCCGACCCCGAGTTCCTGTACAAGCTGGCGTTCTCGTGGGCCTACGCGGTCCCCCGCGGCACCCCAGATCACCTGATCAGCGCCGCGCAGCTTCCCGCCACCGGCCCCTATATGACCAAGTCCCTGGTCCCCGGGCACACCTGGGTCCTTGTCCGCAACCCACGGTTCCGCCCGTGGTCACCGCAGGCCCAGCCCGGCGGCTACCCAGACCGGATCATCCTGCGGCTGGATGTCCCGCCCGGCCGGGCAGTTGCCGATGTTGAGCACCGCGTGGCCGACGTGCTGCTTTCCCCACCGGCCGCCAGCACGGGCCAGCTGGCGACACGCTACACCAGCCAGCTGCACAGCGGCCCCCTCGGGGCAACCATCGCGCTCGCCCTGAACACCCGTCTGGCGCCCTTCGACCAGCTCGCCGCGCGGCAGGCCGTTAATGAGGCCATCAACCGGGCCACGGTGGTCGCGCTCAACGGCGGGCCGCTCGCGGTGCAGGCAACCTGCCAGATCCTGCCGCCCAGCATGCCTGGGTACCGCCCGTACTGCCCGTACACGATCCTGCCAGGCCCCGCGGGGGCCTGGACGGCACCGAATCTCCCGCTGGCGCGCCGGCTCGTCCGGGAATCCCGCACCCAAGGTGAGCGCGTGAGGGTGCTCTACAGCAACGAACATGGCTCTTTCCCCTCACGGGCGACGGCCCACTACCTCGTGTCGGTTCTCGGCCAGCTCGGGCACCGGGCATCGCTGCAAACAACACGCGCCGCCGGCTACTGGGGCACGCTTGGCGACTCCCGCGACCGGGTGCAGGCCGGTTTTTTCTCCTGGTACCAGGACTACCCGGCACCCTCGGACTTCATCGACCCGCTCTTCACCTGCAGCTCCTTCCTTCCGGACGATCAAGCCAACCTCAACGAGGCGGAGTTCTGCGATCCGCGGATCGACGCCCAGGCCCAGCGCGCGCTGACATCCCAGCCGGGCGATCCCATCGCGGCCGCGGCTCGCTGGGCTGCCATCGACCACGAACTCACCAGCCAGGCGCCCTGGGTACCCCTCTACAACCCGCGCAGCCTGACAGTTCTCTCCACCCGGGTAGGCAACTACCAGTACCACCCCTACTGGTACCTGCTGATCGACCAGCTCTGGGTCCGCTAGCCCCGCGCCGGCGAGGTCCGGAATGGATGATGTGTGGCAGCAGGATCACGCACTGCCGCGGCAACGCTGGCCGGTCTGCTGTGAGCAGAGCGCCCAGAGACGCGGTCCAATTGCTGCGTAGAAAGGAGCTGGCCATGGCAAACGGGCAGCGGATGTGGCCGGGGGAGGCATTCCCGCTCGGCGCCACAACCGGCGACGGGGGCACTAATTTCGCCGTCTTCTCCGCCGTCGCAACCCAGGTCACCCTCTGCCTGTTCGACGACCAGCAGAGGGAGACCCGGCTTCCCCTGAGCGAGGTGGATTCCTTCGTGTGGCACGGGTTCGTCCCGGGCGCTGGCCACGGCCAGCGCTACGGCTATCGCGTCGATGGGCCCTGGGACCTGAGCTCCTCGGCCCGTTGCGACCCCGCCAAGCTGCTACTGGACCCGTACGGGCTGGCGGTCGAGGGAAGCGTCGACTGGGGCCGGGGACCGGCCCACGATGAGCCGCTCTATGACCGCCGCTTCGCGGACAACCGCCGCAGCGATCTCGACTCGGGCCCGCTGATGCCCAGAAGCATCGTGGTCGACCGCTCGTTTGCCTGGCAGGACGCCGGGTTTAGCCCCCGGCCGCTCGCCGACACCGTGATCTACGAGTGCCATGTCAAGGGGGCCACCAAGCTGCATCCAGACGTTCCTGCCAGCCTGCGGGGCAGCTACGCCGGACTGGCGCACCCGCGCTTCATCCAGCACCTGAGCTCGCTGGGGGTCACCGCGGTCGAGCTCATGCCGGTGCACCAATACGTCAGTGAGGACTTTCTGGTGGCCGCTGGGCGGTCCAACTACTGGGGTTACAACAGCGTCGGCTTCTTCGCTCCCCATAACGCCTACTCGTCCGCTGGCCAGCGGGGCGAGCAGGTCGCGGAGTTCAAGGGCATGGTGCAGGCGTTCCACCAGGCCGGCCTCGAGGTGATCCTCGACGTTGTGTTCAATCACACGGCCGAGGGGGGCCAGGACGGGCCCTCGTTCTGCTTCCGCGGCCTCGACAACGGCAGCTACTACATGCTCGAGGCCGGCGGCGCCGTCCTCAACGCCGCTGGCGTCGGCAACTCTGTGAACGTTTGGGACCCGGCGATGCTGCGGCTGATCCTCGACTCATTGCGGTACTGGGTGACCGACATGCACGTTGACGGGTTCCGCTTCGACCTCGCCACCGTGCTGTCGGCGACAGATTCGGGGCACAGCGTGTCGGTGTTCCTGGACCTCGTCGCCCAGGACCCGGTGCTGGCTCCGGTGAAGCTCATCGCGGAGCCCTGGAATCCCGGCCCGGAGGACCCGCAGTATGGCCTCGGCCGCTTTCCTCCGGCGTGGAGCCAATGGAATGATCAGTTCCGCAACAATGTCCGCTCCGCCTGGAAGAGCGACATCGGGCTGATCCCGGCTTTCCGTGATCTGTTCGAGGGAAGCCCGGGCATCTTCCAGCCTGCCGACGGGACCAAGCCCACGGGGTCGGTCAACTACGTATGCAGCCACGACGGCTTCACCGTCCGCGACCTGGTCTGCTACACCGACGACGGCCAGCGGTCATGGGACAGCGGCGGCCCCGCGAGCAGCACCGACCCTGGGGTGAGCCAGATTCGCGCGAGCCGGCAGCGAGCCATGATCGCTACCCTCGCGCTCGCCCAGGGCCTGCCCATGCTCGGGCACGGTGACGAACTCGGCCGCACGCAGGAAGGCAACGCCAACGCCTACGACCAGGACAACCCCACCGCCTGGATCGACTGGTCCGAGGCAGACAGCGGCCTGATCGAGTTCACCAGCCGTGCCTTCGCCCTCCGGGCCGCCCACCCGGCATTCCGCCAGCGCCGCTGGACAAGCGGGATCACGCCCGGCGCCGCTCACCGGCCCCTGGCCTGGTACGACCCGAACGGGCAACCGGCGACAGGAGACGCCGCCACCGCAGGCCAGACCGTGACCGTGTCCGTGTACCTGGACGGCCACGCCATCCCCTACCCGGACGCCACCGGCAAGCCCGTCACCGACGATGACTTCCTGGTGCTGTTCAACGCATGGTGGCAGCCGCTCGCCATGACCGTACCCCCGGCTCTGGGTGGCACGTGGAGCGCCGAGCTGGACTCGTCCCAGGTAACGGGCCTCCCAGCCACCGCAACCGAGGTGGAGGCCGGCACAGCGGTCACGGTGAGCCCCCGCTCGCTGGTCGTCCTCCGAAGGACCGGACCGTAAGCCAGTCTGCGCAAACCGCCAAGAACCTGAGATCATCCGCCGGTCCGTCCCGATCGTCCGATCAACCCCGTCAGCTGAGCGTGGCGCAGGGACGCCGTGCTCGTCTGGGCAGGGTTATCGCTGGGTCATGGCGGGGTTGAGCCGGACCAGCCGCACCGGGCTGGTCTCATCGAGTTCGGCGATGGCTGCCCGTGATTTCACGAAATCGGTGAATGAACGGTAGCCGAGAGCCCGCTCGCTGAATGACGGGTCCATACGCCTCATCTGGCTCTTCACCGCGGAACTGTGCAGCCAGTCCGCGTCATCTTTTTCCTGGCCGAGCCGCAGCGCCCGTTCCAGAAGCCGGGTTGCTGCCTGTTGCGGGTCTTCGGAATCAGGATCGGTCTCGTCGATGACGGCGGAAGCTGGCTGTCTGGAGCGGCGCGAGCCTCGCGCGGGCGGCCCTGCGCCGGACTCGCCGGGCTGTGGTTGCACGCCGGTTGCCGGGCCGTCCGGCAGTGGCGGGGCATCGGCGGGCTCGATGCCCGGAAGCGCGTCATAGGTCACCAGTTCGTCACACGCCGCGGCCAGTGCCCTGCTGGTCGATCCGGCAACCCCCACGCCCACCACGTAACGGCCCAGCCGCCGGCACCGCTGGGCCAGGGCAATGTAGTCGGAGTCCCCTGCCACGATCACCACATGGGTCAGGTCAGGGAGGCGGAACATGTCCTCCACCGCGTCCACGGCCAGCCTGATGTCGGCACCATTCTTGGCGTAGACGGCCGCGGGAAACAGCTGCACCAAGTCCACAGCGCGGCTGACGAGCTGGCCGCGGTAATCAGCGTTCACCGGGGCCGACCAGTCCGCGTAGGCGCGGGTTAGCACCAGGGTGCCAAACGATGAGGCGAAGTCGATCACCGCGCCGACGTCCACGGTCGCGCGGCGGACCTTCTCCGCCAGGTCGGGGTCCACGGGCCTGTCCGCCCGGCCGAACCCGCGCACCTTGTCACGCTGGAACTGGCCCCGGCCATGAACCTGGTCATACCGCGACACCACGATGTTGTCGAAGTCGATGTAGACCGCGACGCGGGTGACACCAGGGTCGTTCATCATCACTCATCTCGCTAGGACACGCCCTTCGCGCGGCCAGCGCGCCACGACAACCCAAGGTAATACCAGCCCGCCAGCCAGGCGAAGGCGCCACGGCCGGCAGCTCATCGCGCTGGCCCGGGCTTGGACCCGTGTGCCGTTGACGAAATAGACCCGGCTCGTAATCCAGTACCCGCCGGACCCCAAGGTGCAGGGGTGAAGGCGATGGGCAACTGGATCGGCCCGGTGTTGCCGCTGTCGGGCAGCCAGGTGGCCATGTCCGCAGCGCGGGGCTCGCGCAGGCGGCGGGCGAGCACCGTCAGCGCCGTGCACATGTCCGTCCGCGCGACCAGGTGGCCAAGGCAGTAGTGAATCCCGCCGCCGAAACCAAAGTGCGGCGGGCGCCCGGCCGCGGTGATGTCGAATTCCGCGCCGCCGGCGAGCGGATCGCTCCCTGCCGACTCGCAGAACAGGTGGATGGTGGTCCCTGCGGGGATGTCGAGCTCGTCGAAGGTGAAGTCGGCGATGGCCTCCCTGGTGACCCAGGTCGTCGTCGGGCTGACCCGCATGACCTCCTCGACCGCGGCCGGCCCCAGTTCCGGGCGCTGGCCGAGCAACCGCCATTGGCCGGGGTGGTCCATGAAGGCCTGCATGGCCAGGCCAAGCTGGTTGCGGGTGGTGTCGAAGCCACCGAAGATCAGCAGCACCAGCGAGTCGCGCAACTCGGATTCGGCCAGGTGCTCCTCGCCGGCCGGGGGACAAGCCAGGCGTGTCACGAAATCCCCCCGCGGCCCGCGGCGCCGATCGGCGATCAGCGCGTCCGCGTAGCCGTACAGGGCCGCAAGCGACGCCTCGATCTGCGGCAGGTGCTCGCGGATCCACACGCCCATGGCCAGGCCCACGGTCGCCGAGTGCGCCGCGACGATCGCCCAGTCGTCCTCGGGAGTGCCGAGCAGTACGGCGATGGCCCGCGCCGCGTAGGGCACGGCGAACTCGGACATGAACTCGCACCGGCCGCGGGGCGCGAACGCGTCCGCCAGTTCTCCGGCCAGCGTTTCGAATCGCGGCTGCAACTGGTCGATGATGCGCCGGGAGAACGCGGGATTCAGCAGGCGGCGCAGGCGTTGGTGAGCCTCGCCTTCCTTGTTGAGCACCCAACTGGCCCACCAGTCGGCGAACGGCCCGGAGGTGACGCCGTGGTGCGCCGGCCACAGCCTGCTGCCCTGCCGCAGGTCCGGGTGCCGGATCAGGCGCGCCACCTTCTCGTGCCGCAGCACCGCCAGCCCATAGCTGGTCCGCGCATACCAGCTTGCCTCTCGTGCCCGGCGCACCTGCGCGGACCGGACGGAAAAGGCGGGATCGGCCACGTCGAGGAACGGCACGGCCTCGCCAACTGTGATCGCCACCGCTTCTCCTGCCGGCCCGTCCGCTTCGGCTGCCCGGCCCAGCCTATGCCGCGTGCTCCGGGCGCCCCGTGCCCATCGGCACCCGGCTACGCGAGATCCGCTCGTTCCCGCCGGTACGGGGCGGGCCGGGCGGGGTCGTCGCCGTCGATCTCGCGCGCCAGCCGGTGCCCGTCGAAGATCGCCTCCGAGATCAGGCGGGGCGCGACCGCGTCGCCGATGCGGTACAGCCCGCTGATCCCGGCCGCGGTGAGCGCGGTCTCGTCGCTCGCCAGTTCGCGGTACAGGGCGTCCCGCGAGGCCTGCTGGGTGACGAGCACGACCCCGTCGCAGGCGGCCGACCAGGGCTCTCCGTGCCGGTCATGGCCGGTGACCGACCCAGGGCCGATCCCGGTGATGGTCTTCGCACGGCGGACGCTCACCCCAGCCCGGTGCAGGTGGGCGCGGAGCATATCGCCTTCCAGGGTCTCGTCGCTGACCGGGGAGAGAACGTCGAACGTGGTGACCACGGTTACCTCGAACCCGTCCGCGGCGAGCAGCTCAGCCACGCCAGGAGCAAGGTAATAGCCGTCGGTGTCGTACACGACGGCTCGCGGCCCGGGCGGCCGCTTGCCCGCGCAGGCTTGATCGGGGGTGAGCACGTGCGGCAGGCCCGGGTCCGCCCCGGGCATCGGGTCAGGGTAGCCGGGCTGGGCGCCGTCGCCGCGCCACGCCGAGCCGGTGGCGATCACGACCAGGTCCGCGCCGTACTCCAAGACATCCGCCGTGGTCAGCCGGCGCCCGGTGATCACCTCCACGCCGGGCAGCCGGGAAAGCTGGACCGCGCGCCAGTCGATGATCCGGCCCCAGTCGCCGAGCGTGGGCAGCCGCCTGGCCCAGCGCAACCGGCCCCCGATCTCCGGCTCGGCCTCGACCAGGTGCACCGAGGTGAAGCCGCGCTTGCCGAGCACCACCGCGCACTCCATCCCCGCCGGCCCCGCGCCCACGATGAGCACGGGCCGGTGGGGGCCGGCCGCCGCGGGAAAGGACTCCGGGTGCCAGCCGCGGCGGTACTCCTCCCCGGCGGTGGCGTTCTGCACGCAGCCGACGTGACGGAAGGTCTCCTCCCGCAGGATGCAGACGTTGGACCCGGTGCACTCGCGGATCTCGTCCAGACGGCCCGCCGCGATCTTGCGAGGCAGAAACGGGTCAGCGATCGCCTGCCTGGCCGAGCCGACCAGGTCCACCGCGCCCGACCGGACCACCTCGGCCATCACATCCGGGCTGGTGTACCGGCCGACCGCGACCACGGGCTTGGCGGTGGCCTCCCTGACCCGGTGCGCCCACGGCCGCTCGTGCCCCTCGGGGTAGTACCGGGACGTGCCCGAATCCTCCGGCCACGACCCAACCGTCACATCCCACAGGTCCACCAGGTCGTCGGCCATGGCCACCAGGGCCAGCATGTCCTCTATGTGAATGCCGGGAAGGCCTTCCGCCCCCGGCACCCCGGAGTCGCCGTGCACGGCGATCCTCGTCGCGATCGCGCACTCGCCGCCGACCTCCGCCCGCACCGCGGCGAGGGTCTCCATCCAGAACCGGCCCCGGTTCGCCAGGCTCCCCCCGTAGCCATCGGTCCGCCGGTTGACATGCGCCGACAGGAACTGGGTCATCAGGTAGCCGTGCGCCCCGTACACGTAGACGATGTCGAAGCCGACGTCGGCGGCGCGCCGGGCGGCCTGCACCCAGTCCCGCTGGACGCGGGCGATGTCGGTGGTGTCCATCTCCTTGGCCAGCCCGCCCCACTGGACTGTGGAGGTGAGCTGGCTCGGGGCCAGCCGGACCACCCGTGAGCTGGCGTTGGTGCTGGACCAGCCGCCGTGGTACAGCTCCAGCCCGGCCAGCGACCCATGGGCGTGGATCGCCTCCGCGGACAGCCCCAGGGCCTTCGCGTCACGGTCGTCCCAGATATCGGCGGCAATCGCCGGGGTCTCATCGGAGTCGCACGAGACAGGGGCGTACTCCACGCACACCCCACCCCAGCCGCCCTCCGCCTTGACCGCCCGGAACGCCGCCTGCGTCCTGGGTCTGCCCGAGCCGAACCCCGACGCGTGTGGGACCTGGTAGAAGCGGTTAGGCAACGTCTTCGGCCCGATCCTGACCGGCTCGAACAAGATGGCATGCCTGTCGTCCATGGGGTAGCTCCTGGTCCAGCCCGCGCGGACCCACGGTGCGGGGTCATTGCGTCATGGATCCGAAATTCTCGCAGGCCCGCGCCGTCAGCGCTCGGGTTGTCCGGACGATTCGGGGCCTTCACGCCGCCGGCGTGGCCGGGCCGGCGGCACGACCTTCCCGGCGAGCGCGCGCTCACGCGGGACCACGACAAGCTGCCCGTCACGGGTACGGCGGACCGTGAATGCCTGGTCGTCTGCCTGCTCGAGAATGCCCAGCACGTCGGTCATCACCTTGCTGTCCGCTGCCCCCGGCGGGCGCCAGCGGATCACGACCCGCTTGCCGATATCGGCGGGGGTCAGCCGGACCTCGAGCCGGTAGCGCATGCTGGTCTCCTCCCCTAGCGATCTGCCTGGCCGCCCCGCGGGCGGCGGGTCTGGTGGGGGTCAGGAGCCTTGCCGGGGCGCTGAGGCGGGTGCCACAGCCGGGCGGTTGCGAGCGGCGCGGCGTGATGCCACCAGCACCGGGCACGAGGAGCGCTGGATGACCCGGTGCGTGACGCTGCCAAACAAGCGCGCGAGCAGTTCGCCACGGCGCGGGCTGCCGAGCACGATGAGCTGGGCGTCGAAGGTTTTCGCCTCCGTGAGGATCGCCTGGGCCACCCGGTCGACGGCCGCGTAGCGGACGCTTCCGCCCGCGGCGAGGCCGGCCATGCGCAGCTCGAAGATGGCAGCCTCGGCGACGAACGACGCCTGATCCCGGCTTTCACGCGAGTACCACTGGTAGCCGGACACCTCGCTCAACCGCAGATGCAGCGCCCTGACCTCGGTCACTCCCTCGGCCGCGACCTCTTTCACCAGGCCGAGCACCGGCTGGCTCTGGTCGAAGTCGTCGATCGCTACCAGAATCCTCGTGAACATCGCATCTCACGCGGCCTTCGTCTCGCACCGCCTGGCAGCCAGTGTCAACTCCATCATCTCGCCGCGAATCGCGTGCCTATTCATTTACGCCCGCATGGATTCCGTTAGGATTTCGCGTCCACGAGCTCCAGGGCAGCGGCGTCCCGCAGCCTTCGCCGGACGATGTTCACCAGTTCGCCTTCGATGACCCGGCGCACGCCGGTGACCGGGTGGGCGTCCATGACCACGTACCGGACCTGCCTGGCCCGGGCCACCTTGGCGATCGTCCGGCCGGCGCTGCGGGTCGCGGCCACCTGGCCGTCCGCCGTGCAGCCCCGCGACTCCAGGTCGGTGATCGCCCGCTGCACGATGGCGAGCTGCTCCTCGCGCTCGCGCCGCGTGGGCAGCAGACCGGGATTGGGCAACCCGAACTGCGAGCCGTAAACCTTCAGGATCGACAGCACCGCGACCGGCCCGCCGGCGGCGAGCTCGCGGGCCCGGCGGACGGCGGCACGGCTGAACGGCGCTCCTGAGGAGGCGAGCAGCACCACCGCCGGCGTGGTCGGCTGCGGATCCCAGCGCCGGCGCCCGAACAGCATCCCTGGCGTCCCCCGTTACGGGCTGACCGGCGGCTCGCTCAACGGGTTGGCGCCGGCTACCGGTTCTGACGCCCCGTCCGGGCTTGCGGTGGGCCCGGCGGCGCCGGAACCGTCGGGCGCCGCACCGACCGGGGCGAGCTGGCCCGGGAGCCGGCCGGCGGCCGCGAGCCTGCGGTCCTGCCAGGCGCGCCACCAGTACAGCGGCGCGTACAGCGCGACGATCAGCAGCCCCAGCAGGTAGAGCCAGGGACCCTGATGCGGGTCCGCCAGGATGATCTTCGGCGAGTTCCAGCCGCCGAAGAAGTAGATGGCCATCCAGACGATGAACACGAAGAGCGCGCCCCACTTCGCGAACGTCGGCAGCCGGAACGGGCGCGGCGTATCCGGGCGCAACTGCCGGTAGACGAAGTAGCCGGCGAACGCGAGCGAGCACGACAGCAGGTAACCGCCGTTGGAGATGATGTAGATCCGCAGCGGGGAGCCGAGCAGCACCAGGATCGCCGCGCAGACCACGTTGAACGCCATCGCGTTCCCGGGCACCCCGTGCCGGTTCTTTTTCTCAAACCAGCGTGGCAGCAGCCCGTCCTCGGCGGCCTGGTACAGCGACCGGCCGACGCCCATGATCGCGTTCAGCACCGACAGCGCCAGCGCCAGGATCAGCGGGATGCCGACGAACCACTTCTCCCACGACCCTGGCCCGAAGATGTGGTCGGTGTAGGTGAGGTAGAGCGTGAGCGGGTCGGCGCTGGTGAGCAGCAGGCCGAGCACGGCGACGAACATCAGCGGCGTCAGGATGTAGATGAACATCCCGAAGATGCCCTCGGCGGTGAGCGCGATCTTGGCGTCCCGGGCCCCGCCGCGGCACTCGCCGACGTAGCAGGCGGCGGCCTCCATCGCGATCACGTTCCACAGGATCGGGAAGAACCAGGCGGCGACGAACGTCACGGTGACGGCCACGTGCGGCGGCGCGTGGAAGCCGGCCACGTTGCCCCAGTGGAGCGAACTCGGCTTGAAGAACGGCAGGAAGATCATCACGGTGATCGGGATCATGGACAGCACGCCGAGCACGGTCGCGAACGCCGCACCGAGCCGGATTCCCAGCCAGGCGGGAACGAAGATCGCCAGCAGCAGCGCAAAGCAGATGAGCACGATGGTGATGCCGATGGGCGCGCCCCACGTGTGGCCCACCGGCGCGATCAGGTGGCCGGGGCTGAAGTTGAACAGCACCGCAAGATAAGACGCGGTCAGGATCACGTTGATCGGGGCAACCGGGAACCAGCCAAGCCAGTACGCCCAGCCCGACGTGCCGCCGATGTGCCTGGCCGCGGTATTGCCGACCAGCGGCCGGAACGACTCGGTCGCGTACCCGGGGATGCCCCCGGTCCGGTCCGGCCACATGGTGCCGAGCTCGGCGAGGCACAGGCACAGGAAGCACCCGGCGATGGTCATGACGCCGATGAGGATGATGCCGAGCGCCCCTGTTCCCTGCACGACGTACGGCGCGATGCCCGTGACCAGGATCGTCCCGGCGAGGCCGATCACGAATGCGCCCCACCAGTTGGTGCCCTTGACAAGGCCCTTGTCGGGCAGCGTCCCGTCTACGGTGGCCATCGCTTCCACCCCTCGCCAGTCCAGGGCGGGCGCCGCAGGCGCCAGCCAGGTCCTTCTAGAAGAGCGTCAGGTAACGCTCTACTTCCCAGTCGGTTACAACGGAGTGCCAGGCATGGAACTCCGCCCGCTTGACCTTCGCGTAGTAGTCCGCGTAGTGCCCCTCGGGTGTCTTGCCGAGCGCTTCGCGCAGCACGCCGTCGGCGACCAGCGCGTCCGCCGCGTGCAGCAGCGTCGGCGGCAGGGTCTTGATGCCGCGGCTGGCGACCTCCTCGGCGGAGAGCGTGTGCAGGTTGTCACGGTTCGGCTCACCTGGATCCAGGGCCCGGTCGATGCCGTCGAGGCCCGCAGCGAGCTGGGCCGACAGCGCCAGGTAGGGGTTCGCAGCACCGTCGCATCCCCGGTTCTCGACCCGTCCGGCGTCCGGCACCCGCAGCATCTGGGTACGGTTGTTCCCGCCGTAGGTCGCGTATGCCGGGGCCCAGGTGGCGCCGGACAGCGGGGCACCGACGCCGAAGCGCTTGTAGGAGTTCACGCTCGGGCACGTCACGGCGGTCAGCCCGGCGGCGTGATCGATCAGCCCGCCGATGTAGTGGTAGGCCATCGCGGACAGGCCCAGTCCCCTGGCGTCGCCGGGGTCGGCGAACAGTTCGGCCCCGCTTCCGGCGTCCCAGAGGCTTGAGTGCATGTGCAGGCCGGACCCGGTGAGGTTGGCGAACGGCTTGGGCATGAACGTCGCGGCAAGCCCGGCTCGGTGTGCGAGCGTGTGCACCATGTAGCGGTAGAAGATCAGCCGGTCAGCGCTGGTGAGCGCGTCGGCGTAGGCGAAGTTCTGCTCGAACTGGCCGTTCGCGTCCTCGTGGTCGTTGGCGTAGTTGGCCCACCCCAGCCGGTTCATGTACCTGGACACGGTGGTCAGGTGGTCGAACATCCTGGTCAGGCCCTTGGCGTCGTAGCACGGCACCTCGGAGCGGTCGAGCGGGTCCGCCACCTCGATCCCGCCGTCCTCGGTGCGCCGGACGAGGAAGTACTCCGCCTCGAACCCCACGTTGTAGACCAGGCCGCGGGCGCGCACCTTCTCCAGCATCCCCTTCAGGATCAGTCGCGGAGTGTAGGGCCACGGCTGTCCCTCCACGTGGATGTCACACTGCAGCACGGCCAGTTCCGGCTGCCACGGGGCGACCATGTAGGAGGCTGGGTCCGGTACCGCGATCATGTCGGGGTCCGCCGGGCTCTGGCCCATCGGCCCGGCCGCGAAGCCGGCGAAGCCGGCGCCGCCGCCGACAAGCACCGAGAGCGCCTCGACCGGCACCATCTTGGCGCAGGGCTTGCCGTGCATGTCCACGAACATCGCGAAGAAGAACTCGACGCCGTCCGATTCGGCCCTGGCCCGAAGCTCGCCTTCAACGTCTGACATGGGCACTCTCCGTTTAGTCGTGGCGGCCACGGCCCGCTGCCGGTCAGGACGCCTTGTTATCAGACCGCGTTCAGGGGACTGACTCAGGCTGCCAAGAGCTGCTCCGGGGTCTTTCGGGCACACACACTAGAGTGGACGCTGTTCACCTGCACGACACGATGCTGAGAGCGTACGCCGGGCGCGCGGCGTTTGGGAAGACGCATGTGGCCTTATGGGAGCATTGGTGTCGGGCTGTCATCCGTGGCGACTGCCGTCACCCAGCCACGCTACGGTAATGCTGAGGTAATGCTGACCAGGCGCGTCCGGCTCACGCCCGGCGCTGCGCCGTGGCCCGGCGTGTTCACTGTGGCTCAGCGTTGTCTCTTGTGAGTTAACAGGCCTGTCATGGCCGGACGGCCGCGGCCCGGCCGCGCCTGGCTTGGTCGAGCCAGCCGGCGAACAGGAGCGAAGCGGACCGCGCCATCGAGGCCCGGGCGGCGGTGAAGCCGGCCGCCAGGGCGTCAAGGCCGCCGGGGCCCAGCACCTCCCCGGCGGACCGCTCGTAGGCCGGCACGCGCCGCCACTCGGCGAGCATGGGGCCGGTGACCTCGACGTGGAACTGGACGGCGTAAGCCGTCTCGCCGGCTCGGAACGCCTGGTTGGGGTAGGCCGCGGACCCGGCGAGCCGAACCGCCCCGGCCGGGATGCCGAAGGTGTCGCCGTGCCACTGCAGGGCCGGGAACTCCGCGCCGAGCGCCCCGAATACCGGGTCGCTGCGCCCCGCGCCGGTCGCGGTCACGGGCAGGACCCCCACCTCCGGGACGTCCCCGGTGCGCACCGGGGCGCCCAGGCTCGCGGCCAGGAGCTGGGCGCCGAGGCAGACACCGAAAAACGGCACGCCGGCGTGCACCGCGGCGGCGATCCACTCCTTCTCACCGGCCAGCCACGGATGCGCCGCGTCGTCGTTGGCTCCCATCGGGCCGCCCATCGCGATCACCAGGTCCAGGCCGCGCCAGTCCGGCAGCCGACCGCCCTCGTCGAGCTCGACCGTGTCGGCGGCGATGCCGCGATCGCGGAGCACACCAGAAAACAGCCCCGGCGGCTCGCACCGGATGTGCTGCAACACGAGCGCCCTGGTCACTGTCGGTCCTCCCGGCCGGGCGGGTCCGCCGCGTCAGCGGATCACGAGTACCGGCCGGTCGCTCAGGTGGATCACCTTGTGCGCGGTACTGCCGAGCACCAGCCCGGCGAGATCGCTGCGCCCGCGCGAGCCCATCACGATGACCCCGACGTCGTGCTCGTCGGCGTCCTGCATGATCTCGCGGGCAGCGTGGCCGAAGGTGGTGTCCCGCACCTCACCGTGGGCGGTGACCCCCGCCTTGGTCAGTTCCTCGACCGCGGCGCTGACCGGCGATTTCGCGTCGGCTGCCGATTCGGAGGGGACGTCGCCCAACTGGGCGATGACCTCGCGTTCCCGCAGGTGCAGCACCCAGACCTCGCCCTTCGACAGCAAGGCCAGATCCTTCGCGGCGGTAAGCGCACGCTGGGCGACCTCCGAGTGGTCCACGGCCACCAGTACTCTCTCGAACATCGGGGCCCTCCTTTCACAATGGTGGCCGGGCTTCCCGGCCGGGGGTGCCGCTGGCCGGCCTGTTACCGGTCGCTACGCCCGGGAACCCAGTCCGTGCCCGCGAGCGGCACCCTGGCCATCGCCGCCGCCTCGACGGTCAGCGCGGCGAGATCATCGGGTTCCAGGTGGTGGACGTTGGACTTGCCGCAGGCCCGGGCCAGGGCCGTGAGCTCCATCGTCAGTGCCTTCAGGTAGTTGGTCATCCACCGCGCGCCCGTCTCCGGGTCGAGGCGGCGCTCCAGGTCCGGGTCCTGCGTGGTCACGCCCACCGGGCACAGCCCGGTGTGGCAGTGGTGGCAGTAGCCGGGCGCGGTGCCGATCGCCGTGTATTCCGCGGTGGCGTCGTGATCCTGCCCGGCCTGGCGGTATCCGGGCCGGTTGCAGCCCAGCGCGATCAGCGCGCCCACCCCGATCGAGACGGCGGTCGCACCGAGCGCGAGCGCCTTGGCAACGTCTGCCCCCGAGCGGATGCCGCCGGAGACGATCAGTTGCACCTCGTTCTGCTTGCCTATCTCCCGCAGCGCCTCCGCGGCGATCCGCACCGCGGGCATCGTCGGGATCCCCGCGTGCTCGATGAAGACCGTCTGGGTGGCCCCGGTCCCGCCCTGCAGGCCGTCGAGCACCACGACGTCGGCTCCCGCGGCGACCGCCAGCTTGACATCGTGGTCGACCCGGGTGGCGCCGAGCTTGACGTAGACCGGTTTCTCCCAGCCGGTTGCCTCACGCAGTTCCTCGATCTTGATCCGCAGATCGTCCGGCCCGGTCCAGTCGGGGTGCCGCGACGCCGACCGCTGATCGATACCGGGCGGCAGCGTCCGCATCCCGGCGACGCGCTCGCTGACCTTCTGGCCGAGCAGCATCCCCCCGCCGCCGGGCTTGGCGCCCTGGCCGATCACGACCTCGATCGCGTCGGCGGCGCGGAGGTCGTCGAGGTTGAACCCGTACCGCGAGGGGAGGCACTGGTAGACCAGGAGCCGCGACGCCTTGCGCTCCTCGGGCGTCATCCCGCCGTCGCCGGTGGTGGTGGAGGTGCCGACGGCGGTCGCTGCCCGGCCGAGCGCCTCCTTCGCGTGGGCGGACAGCGCGCCGAAGCTCATCCCGGCGATCGTGATCGGGATCGCAAGCTCCAGGGGCCGGCTGGCGAACCGGGTGCCGAGCACCGTCGTGGTGTCGCACACCTCCCGGTAGCCCTCCAGCGGGTAACGGGTCAGCGACGCGGTGAGGAACACCAGGTCGTCGAACGTGGGCAGCTTGCGCTTGGCGCCCCAGCCGCGTATCTCGTAGCGGCCGACCTCCGCCATCTCGTGAATCTGGCCGATCACCTCGGGCGGGAAGCTGTGGCTCGGCTCGGTCCCCGTCCAGGGCAGCCGCCGGTTGCCCGCGCCCTGGTGCCCGTCGGCCGCCGGCCGGCCGGCCGCAGGAAGGTCGGGTTCCATCAGTACCTCTGGTCCTTGAGCGCGTCGAACCGGTAGAGGCTCCTGGCCGACGCCACCTTGGTCACGTCTTCGGGCGACAAGTGCGCGAACCCGGCGGCGCCAGCGAGCGCACCCACCCGCCGGACATCGTCGCCGGTGAGTTCCTCGACCCTGGCGTCCGCGCCGAGCGAGGCGATCTTCCCGCCCACGTAGATGACGGCCTCGTAGAGCGAGTCGCCGAGCGACCCGGCCGCGTTGCCACCGATCAGGATGGTCCCGGCCTGCGCCATGAACCCGCTCATGTGCCCGGCATCGCCGGCGACGGCGATCGTGCCGCCCTTGAGGGAGATCCCGGCCCGCGACGACGCGTCACCCTCGATGACGATCAGGCCGCCTCGCGCCGACGCCCCGGCGCACTCGGAGGCGTTCCCGCGGACCCGGACCAGACCCGAGGAGAGGTTCTCGCCGACCGACCAGCCGACGAAGCCATCGACCGCGATGTCCGGGCCGTCGCAGAGGCCGCCGATGAAATAGCCGGCGTTCCCGGCGATCCTGATATCGAGGCGGTTGGAGAGCCCGACGGCGAGGTTATGCCGGCCTCTCGGCTCGGCGATGCGGACCGCCGTTCCGTCGGCCAGCGCGCGCAGGGCCGCGTTGACCTCGCGCACCGACAGTTCGGCGCAGCTGAGCTCGACCGCCGTCACCCCGGCCACGTGTAGATCTCCTCTGGCATCGGCTCGAAGACCCGCGCCTTCTCCACCCCGGGGAGATCGGCAAGCGCGACGTACTCCGAGGCCACCGCCACGTACTCGGGAGTCTCCGCCACCACCATGGGCTTGCACGCGAACGAGTCGCGGACGACGGCGAACTCCTGCTCGGCGGCCACCAGGAGCGTGAAGAACCCGTCGAACACCTTCAGCACCCCGCGCAGCGCGTCGGCTAGACCCGCCCCGGCCGCCATCTCGCGCGCGATATACCGCGCCGCCACCTCGGAGTCGTTATCGGTGTCGAACGCTACGCCATCGGCGGCAAGCTCGCGCCGGATGCTCGCATAGTTCGAGAAGGACCCGTTGTGCACGAGCGCCAGGTCGGCAGCGGAGGCGAACGGATGGGAGTGCTCGGTGGTCACGGCCGACTCCGTCGCCATCCGCGTGTGCCCGATCGCCTGGTATCCGGCCATGCCCGCGACCCCGTAGCGGGCGCATACCTCGCCCGCCGGGCCGACGTCCTTGTACACCTCCATGGCCGCGCCGTAGCCGAACAGCCGGACCGTCGGGTCGAGCCCCGCCAGCAGGGCGGGGCCATGCTCCGCGCCAAGGCCGGCCACGAGGACCGCGTCACGGCTTCTGCGCCGCAGCTCCACGGGCACACCGCCGGCCCGCGCTTCGAGCGCCGCGAGGTAGCGGCCCCAGTCGTAGTCCGCTGCGCGGGCCGACAGGGAGTACTTCAGCGCTCCCGGCCCGGCGTCATGGCGGTAGATCGCCACCCCGGTCGAGTCCGGTCCACGCGACGCGAGCACGTCGAGCATCGGGACCACCAGCTCACCGAGCACCGGATGGAGGGCGGGGTCCTTGAGCCGGAGACCGACGACGCCGCACATGTCCTTACGTGTCCCCTCGCTCGTCGCCTCCCGGCCCGGGGCGGGCCCGGCCCGGCGCCCGCCCGGCCCGCACCTGGTCACCGTGAGGCCTTTCCGCCCGTCAGCGCGGCCCCGTGAGCAGACGCTGGGCTCCCGGGGCCACGGCCCGTCGGCAACCTGGGCCCAATCCTCCCAGGTCATCCACTGAGATGAAACGGAGTTTAACCAGATGATAAGAAGCCTGCAACGGCCGATCACCGTCGGGGTTCACGCGATCACGCGATTCCCGCCCCCGGTGGCGCCCGCCGTTACTTCCGGTCACTCGGCCAGCCACACCAGCGCCGTGGCGCCGGACCGGATCGCCCGCACGGCCCGGCGGTAACGCAGCCGCCCGATCCGGCTCCGGTCGGGGCCGAAAACGAAGATCCCGGCGCCCTGCTCGGCCAGGACCTCGAGCATGGCCGTGATGGGACGAAAGCTCTTCACCCGGAGCCTGGTCACCTCGACACCGAGCGTGGCGGCCAGCTTCGTGGCGGCCAGCAGCGACTCTGCCATATCCGGCGGGTACGGCAGGTCGTCGTACCCCAGCATCGTTGACAGCGGCAGCGGCGCCTGCTCGGCGAAGTTGGCCACGATGAGCCGTTCGCCGAGTTCGACGGCCGTGTCGACCGCGAAGGCCACCGCGTCGGTGTCGAAGGGAACGTCGAGCGTCGCGAGCATGACCGGCCGGCCCCCGGCCCGGCTGGAGGCGTCCGGGGCCTGCAGCTCCGGCCGCTCCAGCGTTCGCATGTCACATCACTCGGGGTGCAGGTTCCAGCGGCGCAGGCTCCTGGCCTGCTCCCGGACGCGCCGGCGCCACCGGGGCATGTAGAAGAGGAACCAGAAGCTCATCACGAGCGGGAGCAGCACCAGTATCCGGATTCCCAGGACGGTCGAGAGCGCCAGGATCGGGATGACGATGGCCAGCGCGGTGGCGATCACCGTGATGCGCATCCGCCGCATGTCCCGCATGATGCCCCAGTACTCCTCGGCCGGGATCTGCCCGGTGTTCCAGCGGCGGTGGCACGTGCGGCACTCCCACCGCTCGCCGTACGGAACGTATCCGATCCCTCCGCAGTCGCAGCGGACCGTGATCAGGGCACCGCGCACGTTTGCATTGTAGGTGGTCCGCCCGGTGCCCCAACAGGGCCGGGCAGGGGAGCGGCGCGCCAACCCCGGCCCGTCAGGGTGGCGCACGGTCACCCAGCTGAGCCGCGTGAGCGCGTAAAGTAATCGCGACCTGACGCGGAGACGGCTCATGTAGACATAGCAGACGGTGACATGCTAAACAAAGTTCACCTGCGGTGAACGGAGGTGCCCAGATGGCTGAGGCTTTCGTAGAAGAGCGGCACCTGCTGAAGTCGCTCCGCTGGTGGGACGGGTTCGTCATAGCCCTGTGCAACCCAGGGTTCCTGATCGCGTCCCTCGGCTTCTCGATGGGCGCGCTCGGCACCTGGGGCGCGGTGCTACTGTGGGCCATCTCGGCCGGGGTCGGCATGCTGCAGACCTGGATCTACGCCGAAAGCGCCTCGATGTTCCCGGACAAGCCGGGCGGTATCTCCCTGTACGCGCACGAGGGCTGGCGCGGGCGGTTCTCGCTGGTCGGCCCCATCGGGGCGTTCGGGTACTGGATCGGCTGGTCCGTCGTGCTGTCGATCTTCGGCGTGCTGATCGGCGACCTCATCCAGGCGCAGTGGTTCCCGAACGCGACCTGGTCGGTCTTCGACGGCGTGGTGCACCTGGGCCTGCCGCAGTTCCTCGCGATCGGCTTCATCGTCCTGGTCTGGCTGCTGAACGTCTTCGGGATCCGCCCGGCCGTGTGGATCTCCTACGTCACCGGCGTCGGGCTGCTGATCCCGCTGGCCATCTTCATCGTGGGCCCGTACGTCACCGGGACCTGGCACAGCTCCAACATGACGTGGGCCCTGCACGGCTTCGGCGGCTTCAAGCTGGCGATGGTCTACCTGTTCCTGTTCGGCTGGTCCGCGTACGCCGCCGAGGTGTGCGCCACGTTCGCGCCCGAGTACCACGACACCAGGCGGGACACCACGATCGCGCTCCGGTCGGCGGGCGCCTTCACGCTGCTGGTGTTCCTGCTGTTCCCGCTGGGCATCGGCGGGGTGACCGGCCCGCCAAGCACCGCCACGGCCAGCGGCGAGTTCTACGTCCCGGCCCTCGCGAAGATCGTCGGCAGCGGCGCGGCCCAGGTCATCCTCGTCCTGCTCATCGGCAGCCTCTTCCTGTCGATGATCTCCTCGACGGCCGACGGGTCCCGCGCGCTGTACGGGATCGCCCGCGACGACATGACGGTCAAGCAGCTCTATCACCTGAACCGCTTCCACGTGCCGGCCCGCGCGATGACCGTCGACCTGGTCGTGAACGTGCTGCTGGTGCTCTTCATCTCCAGCAACCTCGCGATCCTTTACATGAGCAACATCGGCTACATGCTGGCTCACGTGTTCGCGCTGAGCGGCTTCCTGCTGCTGCGCCGCGACCGGCCGCACTGGCCGCGGCCGATCAAGGTGGGACCGGTCTGGCTCGGGATCGCCGCCGTCCTGGTCGTGTTCAACACCGTGCTGGTCGCGTTCGGCGTCACCAACCCGACGCTGACCGGGTACGGAACCTGGGCCGACATGTTCATCGGCGTGGGCGTGCTGGTCGGATCGGTGCTGCTGTTCTTCTACCGGCGGATCGTGCAGGACAAGCAGCGGGTTACGTTCCGCGAGGAGGTGCCGGACATGCCGTCCGCGGAGCAGATGGCGCTGCTGCGCCAGGAGGCCACGGTTTCGGCCGACTGACGCTCGCGATCGGCTGACGCTCGTCAACCGGCCCGGTCAGGGTGACCCTGACCGGGCCGGTCAGCGCGGGGCCGCCCGGTCAGCGCGGGGCCGCCCGGCCAGCGCGGGGCCGCCCGGTCAGCGCGGGGCCGCCCGGCCAGCGCGGGGCCGCCCGGCCAGCGCGGGGCCGCCCGGTCAGCGCGCCGCGGTCGCGCTGAGGTTGGCCGGGCCAGCCACCGACGCGACGCTCTCCGTAACGCCGTGCAGCCGACCCTGGCCGGCCGGGGAGGCCACCAGGACCGGGCACGGTGCGTGCTCGAGCACGCGCAGCGTCACGCTGCCGAACAGCCGGGTCGCGAACTCGCCGCGGCCCGGAGAGCCGAGCACGATCAGGTCCGCGCCCCACTCGATGGCCCCGGCGACGATCGCCTGGGCAACCCTCCCGACGAGGGCGTGGCTAACCAGCCCCGAGGATGCGATGCCGGCCATGCGAAGCTCGAAGACGGCTGCCTCAACGACCTCGGCGGCCGCGGATTCGGTCTCGAGCGTGAAGCGCCGTCCCCCGGCGATCTCGCGAGGGTTGAGGTGCAGGACGCGGGCCTCGCTCGCGCCGGTTCGCCGCGCAAGCTCCACCGCGTTCTCTACCTGGCTTGTGTCCGCGACGGCTATCAGAACCCGCCTGAATTCGGTCTTCGCCTTCGCGTCCGTGCCGTCCACCGGCACCCTGTCGCGCACCGGCCCGTCACCGAAACTCATCATGAGAGGCTCCTTACTCCGACCGCCCGGTCTTGGGATGGCGCCGGGACGGGTTCTCATGCATAAGGCCAGCGTAAAGCATATGTGTTAGACTACGAATTATCTGACAGCATTGCTGTATACCAGTCATGCCTGGCAGACGGGGCCCCGGCATGCTTTGCCGCCGAACACCGGCCGCCCTGCGACTAGTCTCTGGCTTCTTGTTTGCCTTAAGGTTTGAAGCATGGCTAATGAGTCTGCCACCACGGGTGTTGCCGAACTTGATCGAGCGCTCGACGGCCTGTACTGGGGTGACAACGTCGTCTGGGTGTGGGAGGGTGGCGAGCCCTCACCCCAGGGCCTCTTCTACGACGCGATCGCACGGCACCACGAGGACTTTGGCCGGGCCGGGTACGTGGTCGCCTCGAGCGACCCCGCCGAGGTGAAGGCGCGGTGGCCCTGGATCGAGATCCTCGACGCGCGGAAGGGCACGCCGCTCACCAGTCCCGGCAGCCTGCTCGAGGCGATCCGGGCGTTCTCCGCCCGGGCGCGCCGCCCGCTCCTGCTGTTCGACTCGCTGGAGCCGCTGTGCAGCCGGTGGGGCCTGCGCACGGCGGGCGAGTTCTTCGGGCGCTGCTGCCCGATGCTGCTCGACCTGGGCGCCATCGCCTACTGGTCGCTACCGGGCGCGAGCACGTACCGGACCCTGCACCGCGAGATCGAGCAGATCACCCAGTGCGTCATCGTCGTCGGCGAGGACCGCATTCGCATCAGCAAGGCCGAGGGGCGCCCGCCGGGGGTCCAGGGCCAGCTGTTCCGCTACGTCGTCAAGGACGCGACGCCGCAGCTGCAACCGGCTCAGGCGGTGGCGCGGGTCGGCGCCGCGCTGCGCGCCTACCGCCTGCGCCGGGAGCTCAGCCAAAGCGATCTCGCCCGCCTCGCCGGGGTCTCCCCCAGCGCCATCTCGCAGGTGGAGCGGGGGGAGAGAGGGCTCTCCCTGGAGACGCTGTTCACTCTCGCCGCGCGCCTCAACATCACCCTCGACGAGCTGCTCGGCGGTGAGGTCACGCCCGACTACCGGATCGGCAGGCGCCACAGCCCCGCCGACGCCCCCGCGGGCTCGGTCCGCCCGCTGCTCGACGACGCCGAGGCGGGCATGCGCGCCTACCTCGTCTCGCTGCCCCGGTCGGCGACCGTCGAGGCTCCCTTCGCCCACAAGGGCGCCGAGCTCGTCGGCGTGGTCAGCGGCCTAGTGCAGGTGTTGCTCGGATCAGGCCGGCCGGTTCTGCGCCGCGGTGAGACGCTGCTCGCCTCCCGCCGCGGGATCGACGCCTGGCGCAACGTCGGGGAAAGCGACGCGCAGTGCCTGTGGGTGCTGCGCGACTAGGCTGGCCCGCGCGATCCGGTTCGGCGCGCAGCCGACTCCGGGTGACCAGAAGGGCGCAAGTGCTCATGTATCTGGTTCACCGCTCATATAGTGCTCAAATACGGCTAAAGGGCGTGGCGGTTACCTGCGCATGTCGGCCGGCCCCGGACAAGAGCAGCTGGTTCAGGAGGTTGAGATGGCATCACGGATCGCCGTGATTGGAGCTGGACCGTGCGGGCTGGCACAGCTGGACGCCTTCGAGCAAGCTCGCCGACAGGGCGCCGAGGTACCCCAGATCACTTGTTTCGAGAAGCAGAACGACTGGGGTGGGTTGTGGAACTACACCTGGCGCACCGGGCTGGACGAGCACGGCGACCCGGTACACGGGAGCATGTACCGCTACCTGTGGTCCAACGGGCCTAAGGAGTGCCTCGAGTTCGCCGACTACACCTTCGATGAGCACTTCGGGCAGCCGATCCCGTCGTTCCCGCCGCGCGAAGTGCTTTACGACTACATCACCGGGCGGGCCAAGACCAACAACGTTCGCCAGTTCATCCAATTCAACACCGCCGTCCGGTGGATCAGCTACGACGAGAAGACCAGGAAGTTCGCCGTAACTGTGCAGACCAGGGACGACGACCGGACCAGGACCGAGGAATTCGACAAGGTCATCGTCGCGACCGGGCACTTCTCCACGCCAAACATGCCGTCGTTCGAGGGGTTCGACCGGTTCTCCGGCCGCATCATGCACTCCCACGACTTCCGGGACGCCCAGGAATTCGCCGGCAAGCGGCTGCTGGTAATCGGCAGCAGCTACTCCGCGGAGGACATCGCGCTGCAGACCAAGAAGTACGGTGCCTCCTCCGTAACCATCTCCTACCGGACCGCGCCGATGGGCTTCCCGTGGCCGGCGGGCATCGACGAGGTGCCGCTGCTTTCCAGGGCCGACGGCAGCACCGTGCACTTCGCCGACGGTACGGCGCGCGACGTGGACGCCATCGTGCTATGCACCGGGTATCAGCACTCGTTCAAGTTCCTCTCCGACGATCTGCGGCTGCGCACGGCGAACGTGCTGTACCCCGACAACCTCTACAAGGGCATCTTCTGGGTCGGCAACCCCGACCTCATGTACCTCGGGATGCAGGACCAGTACTACACGTTCACCATGTTCGACGCGCAGGCGTGGTGTGCGCGGGACTACGTGCTCGGCCGGATCTCGCTGCCCTCGCGCGAGGAGATGGCCGCCGACATCGCCCAATGGCGCACTCGGCTGGCCGAGTGCGCAGGGCCGTTCGACGAGATCGACTTCCAGGCCAGCTACGTAATCGACCTGAATAAGGACGTCGACTACCCAAGCTACGACGTTGGCTTGACCCGTGAGCACTTCAAGGAATGGGAGCACGACAAGCAGGCCAGCATTACCGGGTACCGGGATAAGTCTTTCTCCTCACCCTGCACTGGAACCATCGCGCCGGTCCACCACACCCCGTGGTGGCAAGAACTCGACGACTCCATGGCAACCTTCCTCGGCGGCTAGCCAGGGCCGTCTGTTCTCCCGTGCGCCTCCGGGGCGCCTGAAGGAGGCGCTGCAGGCGGCGCCTTCCCTCCTCCCTGCGTCGCTCGTCGCTCCAGGCGCCACCGCCCCTTCAGCCCCAGGGTCAGCTCCAGGGGAACGGCGAGTTGCTGGTCGGGTGCAGATCGCCGCTGCGGTAGCGGCCGAAGCGGAACGGCGCCAGCAGCCCCTGGGCCTCGCCAAGCAGTTCCCTGGCGACCAGCGCCCCGACGCCGATCATCTTGTACCCGTGATTGGAGTCGGCGATCACGTAGGCGTTCTGGTGGAAGGTGTCGAACACGGGAAAGCTGTCCGGGGTGAACGCGCCGATCCCGCCGGTCGGCTCATGCCGGTACGTCCCGCGCCTGCCCTCGAACCGCTTGTGGCAGTGGGCGAGCGCGGACGTCCACATCCGGATGAAGCCCTCCTGCACCGTGTACTCGGGGCTTTCCGGGCCGTACGGGTCCACGGCAACCTCCCCGGCGGGACGGTCGATGACGCAGGGGGACGTGCCCCCCTGGACCCCGCCGAAGTAGAAGTCGGGCTTGTAGTAGATCCCCCACATCCGGTCGGTGATCAGGTCCCCGCTGACGTCGTCGTAGAGCGGCGCGCTGGAATCGACGTGCAGGACCGGCGGGAACCCGCCCCGGTTGTCTGTGAATTCTTTCGGGTCTACCCCGAGCGTTCCTTCCTGCAGCGCCCAATAGGTCCACATGGGCCGGTCGTGATGGACCGCGCCATCGCGGCCGGTGACCGAGATCCGCTCCGGCAGGCCGAGCATGGCCCACAGGTCGCGGATCCACGGGCCGGCCGCGATGATGAGCTGGTCGCACCGGATCTCGCCCTGATCGGTCTCCACCCCGGTAACCGCGCCGCCGGCCGTGCGCACGCCGGTGACGCGCACGCCGGGCACGACCCGCACGCCCTGCGACTCCGCCTTCGCCGCCAGGCCCTCCAGCGAGCGGCCGTTGTTGGCATAGCCGCCCTTTTTCTCGTGCAGGATTGCGGCAACGCCCGGCGCCTGCCAGTCGTCGAACATGTCCAGCATGTAGGCGCGGCAATCACGCTCGCCCTCGATGAGCGCGGACGGGTAGCCGATCGCCCGCTGCTCGGCGAAGATCTTCGCGACGTTCTCGTGCATCTCTTCCGGCGCGATCTGCATGTAACCGACGGCGTGATAGGCGAACGCCGCCGGGTCTGATTCCCATACGGCCACCGAGTGGGCCATCAGCTCGCGCATGGCGGGCTGGAAGTAGTTGTTGCGCACGACCCCGCAGGCGACCCCCGACGCGCCCGCGCCGATGCCCCGCTTGTCAAGGATGACGACGTCCTCGCCGCCGCCCAGGCCGCGGGCCGTCAGCTCCCTGGCCAGGTGCCAGGCCGTGGACAGCCCGTGGATTCCGGCGCCGACGATGACGTAACGACTGCTGGCCGGGATGGAAGTCACTGCGTTCGCCCCTTTTCCTGATGCCCAGACATTGGTGGCGCACCTGGCCTCGGCGGTGCTAGTGTTGCCTATAAGGCAATACTATTTCCATATTCCTTGGGAGCATCGTACCGTGGCAAGGACCGGCCGGCCAGCGACCCGGCAGGTCGCCGCGGTTCAGCGCGCGATCGCCATCCTGGACGAGCTCGCGGCGGCGCGTACCGAGCTGGGGACCAACGAGATCGCCCGCCGGACAGGGATCAACGTGAGCACGATCTCGCGGATCCTGGCCACGCTCGCGGCCGGCGGCCTGGTCGACCACGTCCCGTCCACCGGCCGCTACCGTGTCGGCGCCGGGATCGCCCGGCTGGCCGGTGCGGTGGATCTGGACATCCGTTCGCTCGCCCGGCCACACCTCGAGGAACTGGCCAGGCACCTCGGGGAAACCGCCACCTTGTCGGTGCCCGGAGAGCACGAGGCGTTCACGCTCGACTTCGCGCAGAGCCCGCTGAGCGTCCGCAGCGTCGCCGAGGTGGGCCGCACGAGCGTCGCGCACGCGACTGCCGTGGGCAAGGTGTTCCTCGCCCACGGCGGGACCCCGCCCCGCGGGCCCCTGAAGGCCTACACCGAACGGACCATCGTGGACCCCGCCGTCCTCGACGCCGAGCTTGCCGCCATCGGGAACAGGGGCTGGGCGCAGGCCGTCGGCGAACGCGAGGAGGACCTGAACGCGGTCGCGGTGCCGGTGCTCGCCCGTAACGGGAGACTGGCGGCGATCCTCGGTGTGCAGGGCCCCGCGGTCCGGTTCAGCCCGCGGGCGATGCGCGCTGCCGTCGAGTCGCTGGGTGAGAAGGCCGCCCAGATCGCCGCCGCGCTGTGAACCCGGCCATGGATCGCAGCGCCAGCCGTCGGCCGTGCCGCCGACGCTGACCGGGTCAGGACCTCGGGCGGGTCTTTTCCGGGTCGTAGAACGGGAACCGGACGACCTGGGCGGGGATCCGCTTGCGGTGCCCATCCAGCTTCCCGACATCGACGGCCGTGCCGATGGCCGCGTACTCCACCGCAATCCGGCACAGCGCGATGTTCTTGCGAAGGATGGGTGACCGGGTCCCGCTGGTGATCACGCCGACCTGGGACCGCCCGGCGTGGACGCAGTCGCCGTGCGCGGCGGCCTCGTTACCCTCGAGTTCCAGCCCAACCAGGGTGCGCTGCGGGGCGGCCTTGCGCCGCTCCAGCGCCGCGCGGCCAACGAAGTCGTCCTCCTTCGTCTTCAGCGCGACGGCAAAACCGATTCCCGCCTCGTAGGGATCGACCTGGTCGCAGAACTCATAGCCGGCGAAGATCAGGCCCGACTCGATCCGGAGCATGTCCAGCGCGTCCAGGCCCAGCGGGGTCAGCCCCACTCCAGAGCCCGCGTCCCATACCGCATCCCACAGCGCGAGCGCGTCCTGCGGATGGCACCACAGCTCGTAGCCGAGCTCACCGGTGTACCCGGTGCGCGACACCAGCAGCGGCAGCCCCTGCGGCCCGCCGAGCCGCCCGATCGCGAACCGGAACCAGCCAAGATCGGTGAAGGCGGGCTGGGTCGGTGGCGTCCACACCAGTTCGGCCAGCAGCTCACGCGACTTCGGCCCCTGCACCGCGAGGTTATGCAGGTGATCGGTGGAGTGCTTGACCCACACCCGGTCCAGGCCGAGCCTCCCGGCGACCTGGCGCAGCCAGACGCCGTCGTACTCGTCGCCGCCGACGAAGCGGAACCTGTCCGCGGCGAGGCGGAAGACCGTGGCGTCATCGAGCATCCCGCCGGTCTCGTTGCACAGCGCGGTATAGACGACCTGGCCGTCGGAGAGCTTCCTGATGTTCCGGGTGACCGCCGCCTGCAGCAGCGCCTCGGCGTCGGGCCCGACCACCTCGAACTTGCGCAACGGGGAGAGGTCCATGACCACCGCGCCCTCACGGCAGGCCCAGTACTCCTCGACCGCGCCGTGGTTGTCGAAGCTGGTCGGCAGCCAGTAGCCGCGGTACTCGGTGATCCTCCTGGTCAGTGACGACCAGCGCGGCTGGAACGCCGTTTCCTTGGTGAGCTTCGGCTCGGCGTCGGGGGTGACGCGGTGCGCGATCGCCATGGAGAACCTCCGCTCGGGCGGGTAGACGCGGACATGGATGTCGGTCGGGTTCCAGGCGTTGGCCGGGTCGATGTCGTCGGGGCAGGCCGATGAGGCGCAGACCAGGCCGGTCATGGCCCGCAGCAGCACGTAGTCGCCCGGCCGTGACCATGGCTCGTCGAAGAAGAGCTGGTTGGAATCGTTGAAGAACGTGTTGTAGAAGAAGTTGAGCGCAGGCCAGCCACGGCGGGGCGCGATCCCGAACCGGGCGAACTGGCCGTTGAAGTTGTCGGTGCAGTTCACGTGGCCGGGGTAGCCCAGATCCTCGTAGTACTTGGCGTTGCAGGCCAGCGCGAACGTGTCGTGCCTGCCCACCGTGTCGCGCACCACCTCCACCAGCGGGCGCATGTCCTGGTCGAAGAACTTGCCGAAGATGCCAGGCTGGGGGTAGGCACTGCCCATCAGGTTGCGGGTGGTGGTCGCGTCGAGCCCGCGCTCGGCGCCACCGGCCAGCCGCGCGGCGTCGAAGGCGAGGAAGTCCGAGCACTGCCGCCCCTCGACGTCGATGACCTGGATGTAGCAGCCAGCCTCGACCTCGTACGCCAGCGCGGTCGCGGTGTCCACCCGCAGGTCGAGCAGCGGGTCGGCCAGCGGTGGCGGCAGCCGTGGCTCACGCGGCTGCCGTGGCCGCAGCCGCCGGACCTCGATGGCCAGGTCAGACGGGGGGTTGTGCTGGTCCACGGGCATCAGCCCGCCGGGGGCCGCCACGATGCACGTCACCGGGTGCTGCGCCACGAATGCGGCATTGGCCCCGGCCGGTGACCACTCGCCGAACAGGGTCACCGCACGGGCCGCCAGCGGGTCCAGGCCCCGCGCCGCGAGGATGCCGACCACCTCGGACCTCGTCATCGCGCCCGGCGCCCACGCGGCGTCCGGGGCCGCCGCGGCGCTCGCCTCGTCGTCGGCGTGCGCCGCCGCCATGGCTCGCAGCACGGTCGCCGCGCCGTCGGCGGGCGCGCCCACCTCGGCGAAGCCCTCGCCGCCGCGGGCGAGGACCGTAAGCTCGCCCCGTTGCCGCCCCTCGGCGTCGACGACGGTGATCTCGTCGCCCGCGTCGAGTTCCACCGCGGTGACCGCGCCGGGGTGCACCCGGTACCGCTCCAGCCGCGGGTCGGCCGGCCACAGACCGGGCAGCAGGAGGCGGGGCCGGCCAGCGGGCACCTGCCCGGGGCCGGCCGGGGGCTGGCGCTGTGCTGAAACGGTCACCGCGGGATCGGCTCCTTGGTCTCGTCCTTTTCCTGGCTCAAACCTTGGGCCCCCACGTCGGTCGTGCCGGAATCACCGTCCGTCTGGCCCGCGGCTGCGCGCCGGCACGGGTTCACTGCTGGTTCACACCGTCCCTCTATGGTGACCCTCTTTGGCTGAATTACGACAGTCCCACGACATCGCCGTTCTCGTCGAGGTCGATGTGCGCGGCGGCCGGGTTCGCCGACAGGCCCGGCATCGTCCTGATGTCACCGCAGATCGGGTACACGAATCCGGCCCCGACCGACGCGCGGACCTCGCGTACCGGCAGCGTCCAGCCGGTCGGCGCGCCCTTGAGCGCCGGGTCGGAGGAGATCGACAGGTGCGTCTTGGCGATGCACACCGGGAGGTGCCCGAACCCGGCACGCTCGTAGGTATCGATCTGCCGGGCCGCCTGCGCGGAGTAGCTCACACCGTCCGCCCCGTAGACCCGCCGGGCCACGGTCTCGATCTTCTCCCGCAGGCTCGCCTCGTCGGGGTACAGGAACTCGAACCGGCTCGGCTCGTCGGCTGCCTCGGCCACGGCCTCGGCCAGTTCAGCGGCACCGCGGCCGCCCTCGGCGAAGTGGGTGCACACCGCCGACCTCGCGCCCATGTCGTCGGCGACCTCACGAATGACCTCGTGCTCGCTTGGGTGGTCGGTCGGGAAAGCGTTGATCGCGACGACCGGCGGCACCCCGTGCAGGGCGACATTCTCGAGTTGCTTGCGCAGGTTCGCCGCGCCGGCCAGCACGTCGTCGGGGTTCTCGGCCAGCAGGTCCGGCGGCAGCGGCCGGCCGGCGACCACCTTGTACTTGCCCGAATGGGCCTTCAGTGCCCGGACGGTCGCGACGACCACCGCGGCGTCCGGCCGGAGCCCGGAGGTGCGGCACTTGATGTTGAAGAACCGCTCGGCCCCCATGTCCGCGCCGAACCCCGCCTCGGTGACCAGGAA